>Ga0210041_1001257_pt1 | contig 24832 bp, 29 predicted proteins | sample CryGeymeta201503_FD_183973 | JGI IMG/M metagenome (GOLD analysis project Ga0210041, IMG submission 183973) | Groundwater microbial communities from Crystal Geyser aquifers in Utah, USA - Crystal Geyser metaG 2015-03 (SPAdes) (version 2) | ecosystem: Environmental > Aquatic > Deep subsurface >... | reverse complement strand
TATTTCTTATAAATCTGGATAAGAATGAAAAACTGGTTGGTGCTACTACAGCAGCTTCAATTCCTTTGGTTGAGCAAGAAGACGCTGTAGTTTAAAAGTTGTAAACTAGAAAACGGGTAGGAGATTATTCTCCTACCCGTTTTCTAGTTTAACTGATTGTGCGGAGTAGCTTGCTAAGTAAAGGTTCTTTTATTGACTTATTTCATTGTCATAAATATAATGCAAAACAATTAATTTTTGGAGTGAGTGATGTATAAAAAAATAATAGATGTGAAATTTGTGCATCTACTTTTGTTGTATATGATTATTCCCTTGGCATTAATTGTTGTCTGGATTGACCAGACTTTATTGCATAGCAAAATCCTTATTTCAAGTCCATTTAAGCCTGAAGAATGGATTATATGGGTTTATATATTTGGAATGCCTCATGTAATCAGTGGTGCTCAAATGTTTGCCGACACTGAATATATAAAGATGTATGGCTGGAGACTGTTTAGAATTTTAGCTATTTGTCTCGCCTTGCCGCTTGTTGTTGTTCCTGTGTTTGGTGCTGAGTATATGTTTGTCATATTTATGGCTTTTATTGTCTACCATACGGTAGCTCAACAATTTGGATTGACGCTCGCTGTCCTTAAAAAAGCACCAACCACAGCCTTCTACGCATGGAAATGGTCAGCGATAGGCGTTGGTTCGGTTTTGTATTTGATGTTGTATTTTGCGCCTATTCCTTTAGCTTACGTTAATAACGAGTGGAAGGACTTGCTGGTCTTATCTGCAAAAGTTCTTCTGGCTATTACCGTTTTATCCGGGATTGCTGTTATTTGGGAAAATAGAACCAATAAGTTAGGTTCATGGTATGTAGGTCTTAACATCGCTTTGATATTTACAGAGTGCTTTCTGTTTTATATGCATTACTTTTTTCTGATTGTGATACTAGGTCGAATCATTCACGAATTTACCGCCTGGCCTATTTACATAGCACACGAAAACAACCGAAATTTAACCGTTAAGCATAATTGGATTTATCGTATGTTTGGAGATTTTATTCCAATAACTATTTTGTCGGTTGCATTAGCATTTGCGATTGGATTTGCTTTGCTTTACATAACGAAGTTGCTTCCATTTTTTGCGTCAGTAATTATTTCTCTTTCTATCTATCATTTTTATACTGAACATTTCCTATGGCGTCGTGACGGTATATTGAGGGAAAGCGTTAAATTCGTATAGAAAACCTTATAAGGAAGTAACTTTTCTTCGTTCACTTATTGACTTGATGCTACATAAGTATTACAATAAGTCCTTAAAAGAAATATTGATGTTTCATTTGATGGTAATATTCCAAGGGTAGGACATGCGCCCGGCTCGCCTATCAAGGCGAACAGTGCAGTAATACTATCAGTAACAGAAAATCACCTAAGTCATCAACCTCATTTCGGGGCAGAGACAGTAGGAATCCCATGTCTAAGGGCAAGGGAGGATGTCAATCGTAATAAATAAAAAAAGGATGTATATGACTCTGAATCAAACATATGACGCTTCTAAAATCAAGATTTTACGCGGTTTGGATGCTGTTCAAAAACGTCCAGGAATGTATATTGGTGACACTGGTATTAATGGTTATCATCATTGCTTGGCTGAAATTGTTGATAACTTCATTGATGAACATATGGGTGGCTTCTGTGACGCCGGTATTGTCACCATTCATAAAGACGGGTCTTGCTCGGTTGAAGATAATGGACGTGGTATTCCGGTAGATATTCATCCTGAAGAAGGTATTTCCGCTGCTACCGTGGTAATGACTACGTTGCACGCTGGTGGGAAGTTTGAAAATGAAACTGGTGGTGCATACAAATCTGCCGGTGGTTTGCATGGTGTAGGTGCTTCTGTTGTTAATGCGCTGTCATCTTCATTTGAAATGTTCATCAATCGTGATGGTCATTCTTACTATCAGGCATTTGTTGATTCAAAACCCGTCGAAGCTCTCAAAGAAACAGGTATTAGCTCGAAGCACGGTACAACTATCAAATTCAAATTGTCCGACAAGTATTTTAAGGATGACGAAACTGAAGCGTTGATTGAATTTGATCAGGCTACGATTGAAAAAAGTTTGTCAATGCGAGCCTATCTGAATCCTGGATTGAAGCTACAGTTCATTGATGAGCGTTCTGATTTTGAAAAAAGATGGTGTGCAAAAGAATTTGCTGAAATTCTGGACATCGTTTCTCCACACAATTCTGCGGCTGTATTTGGCCCCTTGTCATCGACAACAACTATCACGACCAAGCATGGCGATGTAGGAGTAATGGTTGCTTTCCGCATTCATGCTGAGCGTCCATCATTCATTGGTAGCTTTGCTAACAACATCATTACCCGTGATGGTGGTACGCATGACACTGGCTTCCGTACTGCATTGCTACGTGCTTTTAACACTTATGGAATAAATGCTGGCATTCTTAAAGAGTCTCTGACGGCAGAAGATGTTCGCGAAGGTCTGGTAGCAGCTGTATCTATTCGTGTAACTGATCCAAAGTTTGTTGGACAAACTAAGGATAAGCTGACTAATACTGAGTGTAATGGTGCTGTTGCGCAAGCTACTTATCAAATGATTTCCAAGTTTTTTGAAGAAAATCCAAAGGAGGCGAAGAACATTATTCTGCGTGCAATGATGGCAGCAAAAGCTCGTTCAGCTGCTGAAAAGGCACGTGAACTTGTTGACCGCAAAAATCCATTGTCTCTTGGTGGATTGCCAGGGAAATTGGCTGACTGTCAGGAAAGCGATCCTGCAAAGAGTGAAATTTATCTAGTTGAAGGTGATTCGGCTGGTGGCTCTGCAAAACAAGGTCGTGACCGCAAGTTCCAGGCCATCTTGCCTCTCAAAGGCAAGCCAATGAACACTCAAAAGGGTGGTATTGAAGTGGCTGCAGGTAGTGAGGAAATTCGTATTATTGCCTCGGCTCTTGGATGTGGAATTATTCCTGCCTTTTCTTTGGAGAAATTGCGTTATCATCGCATTTTTATCATGGCTGATGCTGACGTTGATGGTTCTCATATCACAACTTTGTTGTTGACCATGTTCCATAAGATGATGCCTGAACTTATTCAAGGTGGTCATATTTTTATTGCTATGCCTCCTTTGTATAAGGTAAATAAGGGTAAGGGTGAAAACATCTGGATTCATAATGATGATGAACTGGCTATTTTCTTTTCCGACAAGGATCGTTCTCAATATGACGTGGCTCGATTCAAGGGTTTGGGTGAAATGAATCCAACTCAATTGTGGGATACCACGATGAATCCAGCTACCCGTCGTTTGATGCAGGTTAATTATTCTGATGCTTCGAATCCTGAAACAGATGAGCCTGTATTTGAATTACTGATGGGAGAAGAGGTTGCCCCTCGTCGTGCATTCATTGAAGAACGGGCTGGATACGCTACCTTGGATATCTAATCCTAAACGCTTATCAATATCGATGTGCTGGTATTAATAAGCGTTTTCTTTATTATTTAATTATGTTTTACATGGCAAATAATGAGCGACTTTTCTAAAAATTTTGAATTAATAAAACCTGAAGGTCATGCTGCCATTCTGGTTAAAATTGCCAGCGAGCGGGGTGGGATAGCTATCTTTGTTAACGAGGATGAAAATAATAATTTACATGCTACCGTAGCATGTGAATCTGGTCTGGTATATCGATGTCATTATAAAAAAATTAGTGACAACATCGGATTCTGGAAATTTGCAGCAGGAAATTATTATTGGATAACTCCTGGTCTTGAATTACGTCAAAGACTGGCTATGGAGTTAACTGGAATGAAAAAGTCAATCAATGGGATATCAACTAATCGTACCAGGCAAGCTTCTCTTGGTGTCAATCATGATGTGGCGTTAACTATATTTTGTTCGATTTATGTTAATACATCAGGGTTTGTACCTGGTGTTTTACCAGTAATCCCGGTTAATATGATTAAGGAATTGTTTTAAAAAAAATTAAACTCGTAGAATGCAACCCATGTGAATAATCTGTATTCCACTATTTTTTCAAATATTTATTTGTTAATTATCAAACATTTACAAAATAAGTAAAAAAAAGTTACTTTTTAGTGTTGACTTGATATTTTTTGGTCTATATACTGTGATTCATCGGTGAAGGAGAACTTAATTCTCTTCTCTTAATTAAAATTTTTTTGGAATAAAATGAAAGCATTTATCAACAATCAGAAACATCAAGCAATTGCGAGAAATACGCGAGGTATGGTTGCGATTGGGAATGATGGATGGAAAAAAACGGCTTCTGTGAATGGTGAAGAAAATGACGAATAGTCAATAACCAAACCAAGGTAGTAAAACACAGAAGCTTAAGACGAAAATCTTAGGCTTCTTCGTTTTGGTGCTTAAACCAAATCCTGTGATTTTACAGGTCGCGATTCGAAGGTGATATTTACCTGAGATGATTAAAAATACGGTTGCAGTAAACGGATGACGTTTAGTCACAGGAAGCATGTCTTTCTCTGGTTGAGCGGCATTCGTAGAGCATGTTGGTTGTCAAAGAATTTATGGCGGATGCCCGAATGTTCGATGATTAACATGCTCTACGAATGTAATTCAACATGATGTAACTAGGTCGGTAGAGTAGTGGAATCATAATCCATTTGTCGGAGGTTCGATTTCTCTTGTCAAGACCAGTAAAGTCCACAAGACGAATCTGAAAGGAGCATGAATATGTTCACCGGCTTGTAGTAATAAAGTTTCGCGGTGATAGAATAATTTGGAAATTCGTTAGTCTTATAATCTAAAGTAACGGTTCGAGATTGGCACCCGTACCTAGTTTCAAGTTTTATTGGGAGTGTAGCTCAGTTGGGAGAGCGATTGTTTTGCAAGCAATAGGTCGTCGGTTCGATTCCGTCCACCTCCACCAGTTAAATTTCGGCTTAATGATAGTGCTTCGGCACACAGACGGAGAGGCTGCTGTTGAAAGTGCCTTTAAGCGTGATGCGCTTAGTCGACCAACATGGGGTCATAGCTCAGCCTGGAACGAGCGCCTGTCCTGCAAACAGGATGTCGAAAGTTCAAATCTTTCTGGCTCCACCATATTTACGTGTATTAAAACACGGAAGCAGCCCGACTATAGGTGCTGTCAGGCGAGGAGCCATCTGTGCTGGCAGATATGTCGGCACAGCATGCGGACAAGAATGGCACTCATACAGCCTTCCAAGCTGTTAATCCGAGTTCAAATCTCGGTGTCCGCTCCAATTTTTTACGCGCTTGTAGCTCATTTGGATAGAGTGCTCGGCTACGAACCGGGAAGTAGCAAGTTCGAACCTTGCCAAGCGCACCAAATGGAGTAGTACCGCCAAAACTGAAGGTTATTTATGACTGGAAACGTGCCGGGCGATTCAAAACACGGTGCGGCATACATGGGTTGTTAGCTCAGTTGGTAGAGCGATGGATTGTCTATCCATATGTCAGGAGTTCGAACCTCCTACAGCCCGCCATGTAGCAAAGCTTGGGTTTGGCGACTCAGGCAAAGTGAAAGACCTGGTTTTAAACGTGACGTCAAATTCACGTTTAAGGTTAACCTCCACCGAAAAATGAAGTGTTGGTACATTACCCGGATGTCTCATAAGCTTGCGGCGTACTCAGGCTCAAATTATTACTTTACGAGGGGGATTAGCACAGTGGTAGTGTACCGGACTCCAAACCCGATTACGGTGGTTCGATTCCATCATCCTTCGCCATATTTTTTGAAATTACGAAAGTGATTTCTGGATCGGTAAAACTTAATCGACTACAGGAGGTCTCTGGAGTGTTATACCTCGGGTGTGGTTAATTTTGTATAAAACACAGGATAATGTTCTGTATCGTTGGTAGAACTTAGTGCTTCAGAAACTATGGCTTCAACGTGGTATTAATGAATTTAGATCGTTCCACAAATCATTTTTCATTTAATGAAAGTTTTTTAAATCACTATCCTTTGCTCCGAAGTAAGCATAATCGGTACTGCATCGGACTGTTAATCCGCCTTCCGTAAGGTCTTGCTGGTTCGAGTCCAGCCTTCGGAGCAAAGGGTAGTGATAAATGTTTAGGGCGTTTTGTTAGGTAGAACTTAGTGCTGTATACCATTGCGATAGAAAAAGTTACGCCGCCTTAGCCGAATGGGAAGGCAATCGCCTTGTAAGCGAGAGATTGACTGTTCGATTCAGTCAGGTGGCACCATATTTAATAACAGAAAGAGCCGGTACTTAAGGTATTTGAATGGGCACTAGAGACCGGAGCCACGCTGTTATTAAATAATTGCAAAATCCATTGTGCGGTAGCGCATTGATGGCAGTAAAAGTCTGCAATGCAATAACCTGTTATTCGTGTTTTACCGAGCGAATGATTAAATCGAAAGATTGGGTTCGGTAGCCTTTGCACCTGTAGCTCAGCCTGGTCAGAGCACTTCCTCGATAAGGAATATGTCGATGGTTCAAATCCATCCAGTTGCACCATATTAGTCATTTTAATGACACTAGGTTTGTCGTAGTTCATAGGTATAATTTGCATGATGCACAAGCGAAAGCCAGAAAAGTCATGGATTACATCAAAGTGTAGTGCAATGGCTTGCGCTGATAGGTAAAGAGGAGAGAGTGATTTCAAGCTGTCCTGGTTCGACTCCGGACAGCGCAATATTGCAATAACTCTATTCAGTTGATCTAAGACCAGCACGACAATTTTATAAGGGTATCGACAAGAGGCTTAAGTCAACAGGTTTTGAACCTGTCATATATCGTAGGTTCGAATCCTACTACCCTTGCCAGTTTAGATTTATCAGTTAATGGGGATGTAGTTCAGTTGGTAGAACGTTTGCCCTGCAAGCAAAATGTCTGCGGTTCGAATCCGCACTTCTCCACCAGTTCCACGGGCAAGAAATCTGGAAAGCTGCTATAGCAGTGACCGGTGCTCAAATAGCGATGATGGTGAAAATCCATCCTTGTCCACCAGTTTGGCTTGACGGCATGATTGAGCTTACTTCGCTCTTGTGTTTGTGACAAATCTTATAAGGTTCCTCGGGGAAATAGTAAGATTGCCTTTTTTATTCGCAAGTATCTGACTTACAAAAGGTCTTTTTGTGATATAATTATCACTCAAAAAAATTACATAAATTTCGTACAAAAAATAAAATTATGAATTCAGTTTTATTGTTTTTAAGCGTGCTTATCATGACATTTCTTTCTGGATTTCAAAATAAAAATATCAATGGTAGTCATCATATTCTGGCGTTTATTACCAGTATTTTTTTAGGTATCGCTGGAGTATTGCTTTACAAGGTTATGCCAACAGCCAGTCAACATGAGATGCTTGCTTATATTTCGGCTGGTCCGGTAGGAGTTTTACTCTCGATGCTGGTGCATGACAAATTTGTAAAGAAAACGGTTTCAGCCAATTGTCTTGGATGTAAATATCGATGCCAGGCAACAGGAAATTACGAAGAAGAAGTTAAAGATTAATTGACAATTAGTTCAGGTTGATAGAGTGCCTATTTTGGAGGATGTATGAAATTTTCATTGAATTTAGTCATGTGATAGCCTGATTGGTCTTGAATAGCGCGTCATGTGATGCGCACCAGTCAGGCAGGAGAATGACAATGAAAGAAAGTAATCGTGCATTACGTCGGCATCATGCAGCACGGCTGCGTAAAAATCGCAGGTCGTACTGGGGTTGTAGTGAAAAAACTCCTACTCAGATTGGTAAATTACTGCATACTGCTGCAATATGCAGTTGTTATATGTGCGGTAATCCAAGGCATAAATCAAAAGATTCGCTTACTTTTCAAGAGTGTCGTCTTTTTCAGAATGTAGATTAACGTTTCAATGGTGTCGGTAGCTCAACTGGTAGAGCCGTGGATTGTGAATTCACTGGTTGCGGGTTCGAACCCCGTCCTTCACCCCATGTTTCGCGTCTGTAGTTCAGAGGATTAGAGCAACGGTTTCCGATGCTGTAGGTCATTGATTCTATTTCAGTTCGGTGCTTCATGCGTTGGTAGCTCAGGGGATAGAGTAGAGGTTTCCTAAGCCTTTGGTCGGTGGTTCAAATCCACTTCAGCGCACCACATTATTTTTTGTTAACGGCTTGCCAATCAAGAACGTGCCGTAAAAGAATTCAAGCAGATTTTTGCTTCTGATTCAACAGGTGTATAGCTCAGTTGGTAGAGCGTCGCTCTTACAAGGCGAATGTCGCGGGTTCGAGACCCTCTACACCTACCAGTTAAAACTTGCCGGATAGAGACTTCAACGCTATATGCGGAGCGGCAGTACCGCTTGAGAGTAACAGACTAACCGGCATCAATCGTATTATATAAAAATTTGAGATAGCCTTGAGTTTCGGACGTTACACTGGTATAATCAACAAATAGACGGTTGGAACAACTTTCATACGGCTAATAGCGGCTATTGGGAGCTAACTGCAAATATGGCGGGGTGGAGAAGTCTGGTCTATCTCATTGCCCTCATAAGGCAAAGATCGCTGGTTCAAATCCAGCCTCCGCAACCTATCACAAGACACAAGCCAAGTTCACCTGTGTGGATTATGGTCGGCGCTATCAATGTTTTAAAACGAGGATATCGCTTGTTAACCTGTGGAGAGTTGGTTCAGTCAGGCTGCTCAGTAGGAATCCCCGGCATTCATGCGAGGGAGGATGTCAAGAATTGTTGTAAACAACCAGTAATGGTTGGGAAAACCCCGTTTCATTAATAGCTTGCAAGACGGCGGTTCGATTCCGCCCATCTCCACCAGAAATACATTGATGCGGTCTGGTTGCGCTAGAGAGAACGATGAGATACTTCTAGCGGTAAAGAATCCAGTTTAGCAACAGAGCACGTGGATAGTACAGTGTATTTCTGATGGGGATGACCTGGTTTCGATTGTGAGAGAATAGGTTTTGGGGCAACACGGTAGGCGATAACCGTAAATGTAAGCAAGATGTAAATGCAAACGACCATAATGGAGCGCAAGCTCTCGCAGCGTAAGCTGCTGGGGTTGACGGCACCTTATTAACAAAGCCGTATGACTGACCGGGTAATGATAACGATTTTCCCGGCCACACCATTTTAAAAGACTCAAGAATTAGTTTGACGTTGTGTTATGTTAACACTGGCTTTTGTCATGATATTTTTTCTTGTCATTATTGTTTCTTTTGGTTGTGGATGTTTTGTTGATTGTTTAATAACCCATCATTAAAATGGTTGTGTTAACAAAACAGGATTAGTGATATGAATCAATCAGAGCATCAGTACAGTAAAACTGGAAGACATTACATTATTGAATTCCTGTCAGTCTCATCCAGATATTTAAAAGAAGAATATGGTGAAATGGATGAATCAGTTGGTCATGATACATCTGAGGCAGATTTAGAGCGTGAAGATTAAGTTTGCTGGCAGGTAAGCTGCAAGTGGTCAAACGGAAGTTATTCTTAAGTTACAGAGTGATATCCGATTAACTGCGACCCAATTCTTGATTTTTGAATATTCTGCTGAGGTTTTGACTCTTCACACAAAATATTCAATTTTTTGATAGCATGTAGCTCAGTGATAGAGCATTATCCGTTTATGATAAAGGTCGAGATATTAAAAAATCTCCATGCTAACTTCTTTGCGTGAATAGCTTAGTTGGTAGAGCGCGATGTTGCCAACGTCGAGGTCGCGAGTTCGAGCCTTGCTTCCCGCACCATAATAAATCAATCATTTAAATAATTAAGGAGATTGCCATGCTATTGTAAATTAATCAAGGAGTTACATCATGGCAAGAACGTTTCGTCGCAAGAAAGCGACTTATAATTATGGTTGGTTATTGCGTGACAGTGTTTTTGTTCATTCATCAGAAGATGGAGAATGGACTGGTTACGGCAGATATCTGAAACACATTAAAATTGACCAGCACTCTCCAAAAGGAAAACTTAAATTAGCCAATTACCATAGTGACGCAGGATTTGGTCAATATGGTCACGGTAGTGCACCTCACTGGTATCGCAGGATGTTAAACAATAAAGCATCTGGACTTGAACAACAACATTTACATCGCTGGAAAAAACTAGGTGATGATTTGTATGAAGTACCAAAACCTACTAGGGTGAGAGATGCTGGTTGGTACTGGTAGCTTCTTAAGCCATAAATGAGCAAATTATGGCAACAGACTGCAAGTCGTCGTTATCAAAATAACTTTCATTTATTTGATAACGACGCAACCATTTTAATCAAATTGTGAGAAATTATGTTCACTCTGTTTTATTTGTTTTTGATGTTATTTATTGTCAGTTCTGTATTTTGGCTTTGGATGTTTATTGATTGTTTGATTAGCGATAAAAAAGACAAATTAATTTGGATTGCTTTATTTTTATTCCTCCATTTTATTGCCGCAGTCATTTACTTTTTTATGGCTTACAATAATGACAGAGAAATATCAGATCAACTCTCTGGTGAGAGATATGATACTTCACGAGAGAAGGAATTTGATTAGTTTCGTACCAGTAGCTCAGTGGTAGTAGCAACGGACTCTTAATCCGAAGGTCGTCGGTTCAATCCCGACCTGGTGCACCAATTTTAAAAAGGAGACAACATGTTTAAAACTGTTGTACCTGATTACGCAGTTGTCATACATCAACTGAATACAATCTACAATCTGGAATTACTAAACCTATAACAAATCTGCGTTAAATGCTAATTTTTTTGGAGAATATCATGATAAAACGAAAACCAATGCCGCCACGCAATCATGTCGTGGTGGCGATGTTAAAACGCAGTGCCGGCGATGGTGTCCATAAAAAGACAGAAAAAGCATTGCGTCGGGTAAATAAGATTGATTTACATGCGCGTATAGCTCAGTTGGTAGAGCAGGAAGCTTTTAATTTTCAGGTCATCGGTTCAAACCCGATTGCGCGCACCATTAACCAAAACACATTTAATAAGTGTTTTTCGGTTAATAATAAAGAAATAGACAAGCGGTAAGACCTGAATTCCAAATCCAACATCACAAGTTCGGATATTGTTTTTCCCCCTTATTTAAAGCAATCTCCCGGCAGTCCAAAGGAAGGGCAGCGGCTTTCTATTCCGCCATTTATAGGTTCGAATCCTATCCGGGGGACCATAAAGATTTGTTCATATTAATGGTTTAAATCTACTTCAGCACACCAGTTAACAATAAGCTGTAACACAATCGTCATAAACCAAGTTTAATCTGTATTTTGTTTTACAACCCTAAAGGAACGTCATGGAAAATAAGAATAAAACCGTCGTAAAAATTATCGCATTATTTACTGCAGCCGTATTTATCCTGGGTGAAGTGGCTATCAATACCGGACTCGTTTAATGGTGGAATAGGAGGTAAAAATGTTGCTGCAGAGGCATGTTCTAAAATTGGATGTTGCAGGTATCCCTCAAGACTGGATTGGTTCTCATGAAGCTGCCAAGCTGATTTGTGAAGAACTTGTATCCTGGTCGTTGGGTGGTGTGATAAATACTCTTTATGGTGGTAAGAATCGACATGGTGTGCGTACTATCATGGAGATTCCGTCAATCATTGCAATTAATCGGACAGCGGATATCAATTTACTTGACATTCCCGTGCCGGTAAGTAATGACAGACTATTTATCCGCGACCGAAATATGTGTGCCTATTGCGGTGATGTTTTTCACCCTGCTGTGCTTGAAGCCGAGCACATTGTTCCAGATTCGCGTGAAGGCAAATATTCCTGGATGAACCTTGTAGCAGCGTGCCACGCTTGTAACCAACGTAAGCGTAATCGTACACCAGAGGAGGCTGGAATGCCGTTACTGTATTTACCTTACGTGCCAAGTCCATGGGAAGGAATGATAATGAAAAGCCGCAACATTCTGGCTGATCAACATGAATTCCTGATGTCACATGTACCGGCTACATCCAGGCTGCATCATTAAAAATTATCCCGCTTCGGCGGGATTTTTAATGTTCGAGATTCCTAAAGTGGGGTATCTACTTGCATAATGTGTAAGAGCGCGTCCTTAGCCACATCAAGCAGAATACTTCCTCGCAGTGAAATCTTATTGTTATGCTGAGATGCAAAACCTCGGAGATGGGCGAAAAAGAAATGTGGGTTTACCTGCTGGACTACAACCTGATTCGCCTCATCATGGCGTAATCCGCCTTGCTGTCCGATGTGTTGCCACGAACCTTGAGATTCAAAAAGCACTTGACCCAAACGGGTGCGCATCCACAGATACCAGTCCAAACTGTTCCAGCAACCGTTTGGGTATAGGCAGCCTTTCAAGTGAGCGTGGTTCAACTTTAATCGCACCTCCACCATAGGATTTACCTACTGAAGCCAGACCATCCAACATTTCTGGGTGTTTAAAAAGCCGCCACAGCTTTTCCAGGTATTCGCTGTCTGGTTTTTTTGGATAGACACACAAAAATCCGGTAAGCGGAATCGCACCAACACGATTGCGGATAAAACGCACATTTCGGCGCCCCAGATAGGCAAACAAAAAGGGCGGCGGCATTCTGCTTTCCATTTTGTACCAAGGGCGACGAGTCGCAATCAAGGTGCGGCTTGAAAAATCAAGCATTTCACCTTTTTTCAGGTATTCCTGCACCGCCTCTGGAAAATCGCTCATCGCTCTGCCGTCTGGACTAAAAAGCAAAGTGGGTCGCCCTTTCGTACTCAAGGCAACCATACTCTCCGCAGTGAGTTCCGCACTATTAACATCTCTGGTTCGCCCTACCGCAAGGCGCAAAAACTCCTCAGGAATCCGCAACTCACGGGCTTGTGACTGAGTCAGAAAAAAGTACTCATTTGCGCCCGTTGCCACGCCACGCATCACCCTAACCAAATCACCTAGACATGAAAATTCCTCCGTACTAGGCGTATGACCGCGCGCCAATCCACGAGAAACCCATTCTCTGACGTTCCTTCGCTCAATCTGTAAAAATGGACTAACGCCGCTACCCAACTCACTTCCCAGCCATTGCTTCAGTATTGGAGAATTCGCTTGGCTGCATTGCGCCCAAAAATACTCTCCAACGGGCGGTAGGTTTCTGATACAAACGATCACCGCATTGGTATCTACCCCAGGGAACGGCGTAGCTTCGGAAGTAAAGGTAACGACTGATTCAATTAAATATTTCCTTGCAATCCATCCCCACAAAGCAGTAGAAAACACACCTTCAAAGGTATCAGACGGTACGATGAAGGCAAGTCGTCCGGAAGGTTTCAGCAGTTGCAAGGCTCGCAATAAAAAATAAATATGCAGTCCGGCGCGTCCATCAATCTTACAATCGAGAAACGACTCAACAAACTGTTTTAATCCTTTTTTGTATTCAGGAGAGAGGCGATGATGGCGAATATAGGGCGGATTGGCGACGATAGCCTCAAACTGTTCCTGTGGTGGCTCAAGAACAAAATCTCGATGTGCTATGCCTGCCAATTCACACCCAGAAAAATCAACAGCCAATTTATGCTCAATTAACTGGCTATCCAGTTCTGTTCCGCGAAGCAAAATTTCTTGTCCCCGACTTTGCACCAAACGTTTGGCAGCATGAAAAAAAACCCCTTCACCCACAGCCGGATCGAAAATCTGCGTTGCTCCATCATGCAATACATAGGCAACCATCGCATCGGCAACCCATGCAGGTGTCCAAAACTGGCCTTTTACGCGTAATGCCTCACGTTTTTCGCCATTGCGGGGAAGCACCTGTTCCATGTATTTGCTTTCAAAAATATAATTGATGGTAGTATTATCACACATAACCTAATACTTAACCACTTTACTTATAGCTTATGGCAAAGTTTAACACCACATGAGACTTTACATCGAGATTGTTACAGATCAGCTAAAAGGTTCACAACAAGAATCCGTCACGTCATCTAAACCTCGCAGTAAGTACCTTCTCTTAATATTGCCGCTGCCAGATCGGAGTTGAGATCATATCTATCGTATTAAGGTGTCACATTTTTTAAATCACTTAGCTGTCACTTTAATTTATGTTAAAATAAATCTCTTTTAACATAAATTAAGTTAAGATATAATAACTATCAGATTTATCAACTTTTTTAGGTGAACTATGTTTAAAACTCTTACCCCTTTTCGTATTGAAAAATTCAATCTGTCTGGTGATCAGCTATCTGAAAAACTAAAAACACTTCAGTTTAATCATTGTGATTCAAGTGTTTTACTCTCATATGGGTTTTGCCCTGTAGTGGATGGTGACGATAGTCTGGTGCGTAAAATCGGTGATGGGTTTTTGCTTTCTTTCCGTATTGAGAAGAAGTTGCTGCCAGCGTCTGTTGTGCGTGAATTTATCAAGGAACGTGTTCTTAAATTTGTAGCTGCTCAAGGCCGCAAGCCAAAACGTGCCGAGAAAAAAGAAATCAAAGAAAACGTCATTGCCAGTTTGATTCCAAAAGCTTTCGGTGTATCAAAAGACACTTTTATATGGATTGATATTAATAATCAGCTTGTATACGTGAATTCAGCCAGTAAATCGACTGTAGGTCTGCTTATCACTGCTTTGTTCAAGTGTGTAGCAACAGATGTTGAATTTCATCCTATTTCAACAAAAATCTCGCCAATTAAAGTAATGACCTACTGGCTGGTATCAGGTAATGTACCATCTGAATTTACTATTGATCGTGATTGCCTGTTAAAAAACAGTAAGTCGAATGCTTCGTTGCGTTTTTCTCAGCAATCGTTGCAAGAGCATGTTGTGAATCACATCAAAGAGGGACAGCTGCCTAACGAGCTGTCGTTAACCTGGAATGATCGTGTTTCATTCACGCTCTGCGCAGACATGTCTATAAAGAAAATCAAATTTCTTGAAATCGTTACTGAAGACAAAGAAACAATCACCGATGATGATCTTGCTGCTCTGGATGCTGAAGTTATTCTTGATATGAGCGAGCTTATGAAATTGTTGCCTACTTTAATTAAAATCATGGGTGGCGACGACAAGGAGCAAACCTCCAAAACCTAAACAGGTTGAAGCTGCGGTAAACGTTCTTGGGCGGCACATTGAAGTTATCAGATTTCATCCCGAGAAACCATGGCCTTCAGAACGGGAGTAAAAGGAGCACAACCGGAGGTAGCTGGATTTTCCTTAATTGCATATCACGCAACGTTTTAAACATTGATATTAAATAGCAATTGTGCAATTATTTGGTTGTGTAATTTTTAGATTAAAAGCAAAAAATAAAAGGTGGAAGCGATGACTAAAACAGTAACAATTGAAAATCCGGGTAAGGTGATTGACACTTTAACTGCAAGAATATCTAAACTGGAAAATCAGTTAGCTTTTCAAATTGCAGAAAATAGGCGAGCTGCGCCGGAGCGTGATGTTGACCTGCTGCGTTGGATGCGGAAGCGTGCCGTAATCCCGCTTTACGTCGGCGATCAGGATGCTGAAATGCTCAAAACGAAAGAATTTGTAGGTGATGAGTTGATCTCTCAAGAAGTTGCTGACAAGGCATTTAAACAGGTTTGGCTTCTGGATAATGCGCCGGTGACACAGGAAGTAAAAGACGCCATGCGCAAAGCAACTAACTACGGTATGAATCGTTTCTGATCTGTATAGATACTTTCTATATAAGAAGCAAAAGTAAATAAGCAAAAGAACGATTCAGCAGATACAGTAAACGGCGGCTTTGAAACGTTTGCAGACCTAATGATCTTGAATCACTGCCAGGTGTTGAAGGTAGATTAAAACCCCGTTCACCCTTATGGATGTTAGGGGTTTTTACTACAGTAATTTTGGCGTTTTATTGAATAGTGTAAATTATCTCTTACTGTAAAGTTAACTTATTGGAGATAAAAATGAATTTAGCCTTAATAGAACAATTATTTGGCTCTGATGAAGCAATCGGTGTTAAAGTCAGATTATCTAAAAGTATTGGCGTTGAAGAAGTAATTTCATTAGCTGAATACGACAAGAGGTTTGGTCATCTTGATGATAAAGATATGCCTTGCGTCGAAAGTTTAATGCCGGATGACAGTAGTGCAATTTGCTGCACCAATTATGCTCGCCACATAAAATCAGTGCTTGAGAATCTTGGTTACCATGTAGATGTGGTTGGTTTTGAAAACGCAGATAATCCAACGTCTCTTTGCGCAATTGAAGAATATCATCCTGAAGGACATGATTTTGCTGTCATAAATAACAGGTATCTTATCGACCCGTGGGTAAGACTGGTGGCGTGTGTTGGAGACCAGATTTTTTACGACCTCGACGATTCTATTGATAAAGAAAAAGCACTTCGCGTTTATGGCCCAAAAAATCTCTGGATACCATTACCCAAAAAATAGCCGGAACAGTAAGGGATAATGTTCCTGCTAAAATCGAATATCGCGGACACAATGGTAAAGTGTTTGGATATTGGGCTTACGGATATTTCGACCAAAGTCTTTTTGTCAAGGTTAAAAAACCCGGTCATCTTAGGATGCTCGGGTTTTTCTTGTTTATCTGATTTACAAAAAACAAATTGAATTCTAACTTTGCTGAAGAATCTATTGCAAAAAAATTCCTTAGTAAATTAAACGGCGAAAGCTTTAATTTATAGCGTAAATACCTTCTCCTTAATTACGCTACCATTATGGTAAAGGAAAGAATTATTTTAAATAAATTACAAAAAAAAGAGTATTAATATTCAAATTTAAAAACCAAATCAAGGGCAGCATGGCAGGGAAAGGGTCAAATTTCATTTGATTATGTAATCATTAATGAACATGTGTTAAATAAACAAAAATATTATTTAAACGCTTAAAAATTGTTATTCATTAGGTAAAAGATACTATCTTTATTGTTGGAAATAATTGCTTGCTATAGTGGGTGATTATTGTATTATTTCTGTTCTCACTCGGTAGAAAATCAACAAATATGGTGTTTGGTCAGCGGCTTTAGTATCCAGTTAATTACTGACCTGGTGCGCGACAAGCCCCTCCGTTCAGTCCGGGGAGGATGTCAATAGACTTTTCTACATTGGTGTGATGCATAACACTTTGCAAGAGTTACTTTTTTTAATTGACAATTTAAATATCGAAAGAATTATGATTAAAAAATTGTTTCAACTTGCTTATGTTCGTGTTACGTTTCATGAATATGATCTGGCTTAATTGGTCAGGCGATGAGTGGCATAAAGCGCCTATAAGTGTTATGGGTGCAATTATTAACTGTATAAAGGGATAACAAAATGGGTCTAAATTATGGTGATCATCACCAAGTTGAAGCTGCAACACCTGTTGTTGTAGCAAAACCAAAAGTTGAACTAGGTAAAATCGGTGAAGCTGAAGTAGCTATTTCTCATAAGGTTGGTCATCCATGGTCTGGTGAAGGCGAATGGGAAATTATGGAAATTCGTGGCAAAACCGCCGAAGCGGTAGCCACTGTAATCCAAAAAGCTGAAGAAAAATTTTGGCAAACATGGATAAATGGAAATACCTTCAACGAAAACTATCCATTTGGTGCTGCAATGTATAAGCCATCCAGCATTAAACTTTCGACGCAAGGTATAATGTAGATTAGAATCTTTCTGAAAAGAAATAAACTAATAAGAAATTCATCACTATTGTGATTTCCATTACCGTTTTGATTGTTTATTTTGTTTTTGAGATAATTTACAATGAAATCATTAAAACCGTCTTCGGGCGGTTTTTAATTGTCTTGGTACTTGACATATTTATTAAGTTAAAATATAATGATCATACATTAAATAAAGGAGGTAATTATGTCGAACCAAGCTGCTGATGCAGAAGTATCCCGTAAATTTGTATCTTTAAAAAAAGAACATGAAGATTTAAGTCATCGTCGCACGCGAGTTGTTGCTCTGATTGAATCTGAAAAAATGGAACTTGCAAAACTAAAGGCTCAGGCTGTTGAAAAGTTTCAAACTTCAGACGTAAGTGCTATTCGTGCCATGCTCGAAGACAAACGTAATAAACGTAAGGAAACAGTTGAAACTATTGAAAAAGAATTAACTGCCTTTAAAGAAGCTTTTGTCCCTGTTGAACAGAAAGTTGGCGATGCTAACCATTCCTGAAATTGACAAACTCCTGGCTGAATATAATGTTCAGCTTGGTAAATTTACTGGTAAACGTGATGCGTTTGCTTCGGTATTGGCTTCAATTGAAAAAAAGGTAGGCGAGGCAAAGGCGCGTATCTCGATGAAAGATAGGGCTGATGATCTGTTGTTAACTCTCCAGAAACGTAATCATCAAAAAGAAGTAGGTATGCATGAAGTATTGCTCTCTGCAATTATGCATGAAGTATTACCTGAATCAGGTAAAGGTATCATCCTGGAGCTTGAAGAAAAAGGCGGTAAACCATCCTTAAATATCGTTGCTTCACGCGGTAAAAATGAAAAGGGCGAGGAAAAAACTGAAAGTATTCTTTTTGGTAGTGGAGGGAGTGTTTCAAATGTTGTTTCAGCAGGTTTGCGTTTTGTTGCTTTGGCGCGTACTGACGCTCGACGTTTTATTGTGCTCGATGAGCCTGATTGCTGGCTTGAATCTGACCGTATTGCTAATTTTGCCAATGTAATCGGCTGTATGGGTCGTGATAACGGTGTTCAATCATTAATGATTAGTCACCACAGTATTGCTTTGTTCGAGAAATCTGCATCCAGTATTCAACGTTTAGTATTGGAAGACGGTAATGTTATTGTCAAGGATGTAATGGTAAGTCAATATCCTGTGCTACCGCATGAAATCGCTGAAATCAGACTTAAAAACATAATGAGCCATAAAAACACGGTGATTAAGTTTTCTTCTGGTATGACGGCTATTATTGGCCCTAATGACATTGGCAAGTCGGTGGTACTCACCGCTTTACATGCATTGTCTCAAGGGGAGTTTGATAAAGAATTTGTTACTCACGATTGTGAATCCGGAACAATTGAAATGGTATTCGGTGATGGTCGAAGTATTGAATGCGAACGCTTTGTAAAAGGAAGCCCGGCTATTGTTTATCGTCTTTGGGATAAAATAGATCACAAAAAAGGTGATAAGCCAGCGCATGAAGCAGGAATGGGTAAGGAAATCCCATTTTGGGTTGACAAGTTGTTAGGTATTCGTCCATACAACGGTCTTGATATTCAGCTGGGAAATCAAAAGCGTCCAATCTTTTTACTGGATGAAAGTGCTCCAAAGCGTGCCTCTATTTTATCGGTAGGTCGTGAGTACGGAATTCTTTCTACAATGCAAGATAAGTGGAAAAAATGGGTTACTGTTGACCGTCAGGCAATTAAAGCAGGAGAACTTGATGCAAGTGATTTAAAAATTAAGCTTGACGCATTAAAAAATCTGCCAGAACTGACTGCTCATATTGAACGTATTGAAAAAATCGCTAAAACAGTCGTTCAAATCGATATTGAAGGCAAAGAAATGTTATTGTTGTGTAATGCTATTGCTGCCAGAGAAGCACGAGTAAGTGAGTTATCAAACATCCCCGTTCTCATGGTAATGAATGAGATTGACGAGATTGATGATTTGGTTGAAATAGCAGAAAAATTAACTGCTTTGGAAAATAATGTTTCTGTGGCTATCCCCGCTTTAAATGTTATTCCAGATTCAATTGAAGAGTTATCCGAAGCTGAGTTTCAACTTGTAAATTCAATTGCGGCTGTTGAAGAAAGGGTAAAAACAATTGTTCCAGAATTGAATTCTGTTCCTGATGAAATAGAAGAATTATCAGTTGTAGATTTTGATTTGTTAAATAAACTTGAAAGTGTTGCTGAAAAAATTGCTCTTTCTGTTGATTTGACTGAAATAAATCCAATTTCAACGAATGTTTTTGATGAAAATTTGGATTCGTTATCTGAATTTATTACTCGAATTACATCTGCTAATGAAAAACTTTTTGAACAAAATGAAGAACTGAAAAAAGTTAATGGCGATATTATCCTTAACGACAATAATTTAAACAAGACGATTGAAGATATGGGTGGTGTATGCCCAGTTTGTGAGCAAAAAATTCCTCACATTCATTCTTGATTCGTTGCGTTTAATGACAATAATACAACGTTTTACGGAGTAATCTAATGAATACAATTTCACGTATCAAGGCAAACGGATTTTGCTGGATTGGCGACCCTCATGTTTCTAGCGTAAAACCTGGAACACGGAATGATCGCGATATCATTTCGACATCGGTAGGTAAGTTAGATCAGTCAGTTGCTATTGCAAATGAGAAGAACTTAATTCCCCTTATTGCAGGCGATCTGTTTGACATTAATGATGATACTAAAGCTCTACTTTTGACTCGTTTGATTCGCTCCTTAAATAAATGTAAACATAAAGCTTATGAGTTGCTAGGTAATTCCCATGATAAAACAGAAGTTACTTTAACAGATGATGCCGCATTAGCTATTCTAAGAGAAGCCGGTACGCTTAATGTTATTGAAAAATCTGGCTTCTTCCTTATTATTGAATTGCCAAATGGAAAAACGATTGGTGTAGGCGCTACACCTCACGGAATTGAAATTCCAAAGGATGTTGTTGAGGAACGAAAGCAGTTTGGTGTTGATTTAGTGGTGTGGTTGACGCATCACGATCTGGCATTCGACGGCGCTTATCCAGGGGCAATAGAATTATTTGAAATTCAAGGTTGTGACATGGTTATTAATGGTCACATGCATTTAACAAAGAAGGCTATCGTTCATGGTCAAACATCATGGTTTAATCCAGGTAATATTCTTCGCCAAACAAAAGATACGGCAAATCATATTCCTGCGGTATGGCTCAACGAAGGTCTTAATCGACTAATCCCGGTTCCGCTTAAATACGTTGAAAAAGTATTTGATGCAGTTACAAATACAATTGCTACAACACCTGTTCATTTAGCAACAGTATCGAGTAACTTTAGTGCAATGTTAAAGGATTACGACATGCTTAAAGACGAAAACGATAACGTTGCCGTTACCGAGGATGGTAGCGAGATTGCGAAGGAACTTAATTTGCTTTATGAAGAAAAAAAAGTTGATAAAAATGTTCGCCTTTTGCTTGATTCGTTACTTGCCGCATCAATAATTGATAACATTTGACTTTTATAAATTAACTTGATATAATCAAGATAAGGAATAAATAATTTACTTTTTTGGACTCGATATAATTTGTTAACCATGAATAATTTGACATTTGAATCTACGTTACCAATGATGGTAATCGTAGTTATACTTTGTTTGTCTGCCGCTCGTTCGAATAAACATCGTGGTAAAAAATTCAGACTTGCCGGATGGATGTTAATATGGCACTTGTTTGCCCCTCAATTTAGCCTTCTCGCTAATTTATTTTTATTTGCTATAGGTTTTGTTATTTCTGAATTTGGTTATTTCTTTATCTCATTTATGGAGAATGAACTTCAAAAAGAAAAATCTGATAAAGAAATTCGTTTCTGTTGCTTGGTTACTGACGGTAATATAAAAGAGCGTGGTGGTTTGTGGGTTACTAAAGAAGGAGGGTTCTCCAATAAAATAGATGATTCAACTTTATTAACCAAAGAAGAGATTGAAAAATTTATTCCTGATTGGGTTGAGAAGAAGTTAACGGTGATGGTTCTTCCCTTGAAATTAGCTAATCGTTTTCTTTACATGCATCAACATGGTGAAAACGTGATTGAATTGATTAAGAAATATCCACCTATGCTTGAAAAAATCATTGGTGGTAAAAAATAAATTACAATTAAACTTGACAGATGTATTTTGACCCTATAAACTGCGAAGCATATGAAAAATCAATTCCACACATCGCTGCCACTATTAACTTTATCAAGCTATTTACTTGGTTATTATTGTGCGTGCGCAGGAATTGGTATTGGAGGCGAAAATTAAGATGGACGGAGACGCATCTTAACTTCTTTAAAGAAGATACCAAGACCCTGTGAGAGAAATCCACAAGGTCTTTTGTTTTATGGGTGGTGTAAATAAGGACAGCGGGTGCTGTCAGATGGTTGTAACCCATCTCCCCCTGGGCACGGCGTTCAACTCGACCCACTACCCACCAGTTAAGTAGCATAGTTTTTGGAGGTGTTGATGCTATGGCGTGTGCATCGGCAGACTGTAAATCTGTCCCCACTGGGTAAACATTGTCAGTTCAACTCTGACCACCTCCACCAGTATAAGCGTCAACTATAGCAAGGGGATGCAGGGAATAGAAGAGTTTGGTTAAGTTTTGGGGTTGTGGTGGAATTGGTAGACGCGGCAGGTCGAGAGCCTGTTGCCAGAAATGGCGTGAGGGTTCAATCCCCTCCATCCCCACCAATGTTTAAATTATGGGCAGTTGGCTGAGAGACCGAAAGCAAGAGCCTGCAAAACTCTATTCCGAAAGGAACACGTCAGTTTGAATCTGACACTGCCCTCCATAAATAGCTTTAAATTGTTTTATTTGTAAGTATAACTCTTTTAATTGATTGCGCGAAAACCTCATCCAGTTGTTATAAATGTTTTGCGAGCGTGGCGAAATTGGTAGACGCGCCCGATTTAAGTCCGGGTGCCAGTAATGGCGTAAGGGTTCGATTCCCTTGGTTCGCACCATATTGGAGATGTGACAGAGTGGTTGATTGTGCCGGCCTCGAAAACCGGAGAGCCAGAGATGGCTCCGTGAGTTCGAATCTCACCATCTCCTCCAATACAATAAAAATGTTTTAAACAAATCTGTTGTACAACAAGAATATTACAGTAACAAACCAGAGTTTACCGTGCAATAACAGTGTCATCTAATCACGACTTTTTACTGAAAGTCGTGATTTTATTGATTCATGCTATGTATTTCTATTCACAAGTAACTATTAAAAGGAATGACATGCATATCATAGACTATCAAGAAGATGGCGCTTCATGTTACGGCTACGCGGTTTCCAGTGACAAAGAGCAGGTAAAGAATTACCTGACTAAATTTACAGAACATTCCGAGAGGATATCAAGCTGGCTAAAGGAACATTGCCAGGAAATTGCGATTTTAAAAAACCTGTACGTTGAGGATAATATGCGTGGCAGAGGTCGCGGCAGTAAATTGCTTGAACGGTTTCTTTCGGAAGCGGAAAACGAGTGTGTAGAGGCAATAGTAATCATTTCTGACAGTGCTGAAAGCAATAGATTTAAGCTGGACGAGTGGTATTGTGGATATGGGTTTTATCGCGTCACGGACACAGGATGCGGTTCAGTTATGGTGTACCCTGAAGAGATTGGTATGCAAATGAAAGCTGATCTATTTCCATAATCAAAATTGACATCCAACAGCAAACGCCTGAGTAGGCTAACAACATGGACACCTGCGGTGTCCGCGCTATTCATCCTCCCCCTGAACGGGGAGGATTTCCGCGCATTCCGTTAAAGCCTAATTCCTTTTGGAGTTAGGCTTTTTAATTGGAACAGATATAAAGGCTCAACTTTGTCATCCAGGTAATTAGCGATAAATTACTGAGCCAGTCTACTTCAGCTATACGCAATTTATCCTGTAACTCACGACCAAATATCCTCACAATTAATGGTTTGTTTTTAAACTGATAGATTACAAATTAACTGATACATCCGTTATAAATAAATAAGAAATGTAAATAATTATTTAAATTAACACAGTAGCTTGACTTTTCTTTATAGATGAATATAATTCATTTAATTTATTAAAATAAGGAAAGATAAAATGAAAAATGAAATGACAACTACCGCGTTTGATATCTCTGGATACAAGGTAGTACAGAATCTTGGTATTGTACGTGGTTTGACCGTTCGTTCGCGTTCTGTTGTTGGTAATTTTATTGGTGGAATACAGTCTTTGTTCGGTGGAAATATTTCAATTTACACCGAACTTTGTGATGATGCGCGTAGTGAGTCATTTGTTTTAATGATGAGCCGTGCTGATCGAATAGGTGCCAACGCTATCATTGGAATGCGTTACGATGCAACCGAATTGATGCCAGGATTGACAGAAGTTCTCTGTTATGGAACTGCTGTTGTTGTTGAAAAAGTCGTTGTTGACAAGAATAATCAATCGAGTGTGGAGAAATAAATGAAAGCGGCAATCGGTAGTCAGAAGGAGGTGACAATGGTGCCCGGTAATAGCTTGGCGTATCAGCGGAATAATGATATTGTCAAAATGAGTACGGTTGACAAAAAAACGTTACAAGAAATTGGTAAACACTTCAATATAAGCCGAGAACGCGTAAGGCAAATTTTGATTAGCTTGGATATCAAACCTCGTGAAAGCGGGGCATTCCTTCGTGCTAAGGATAAGCGAACCGAAAAACGTGAGGCAGTTGATCGCAGGAAAATCGGTGTATGGGGTATAAATGTCGATGAATTAAATGACTTCAAGAATTCATTATCTCCAGACGAAGTTGATACGGTTATTTATGCTTACCAGACTCAACGAGCAAATGTTCGTAGACTGCTTGGCAAAAACATGTGGAAGCTTGATATCGCTTCCTGGTGGAAAATTTGGACTGAGTCTGGTAAATGGACTGAGCGAGGTCGAGGCAAATGCTGTTTATCTCGAATTGTTCTTGAACAACCTTTCTCTATCTTAAATTCAGAAGTCCGGGTTTATGGTGAAATGATTCGTGACAGGCATCTTAACCGCAAAAAGAAAGTTAAAAAGCTGACTAAAAAGGCAGTCAAACAAAACGTTGTCGCTGTAAATATTGTTTAATAAGCTTTAACCTGATTGCGCCACAAGATACTGTAAAAATGCAGACCTCAACGTAACCATCAATATTCTAAGGGCATGACATGTCCGGCTCGCCTGCCAAGTGAACGATGCAGTAATGTCGTCAGCAACAGGAACTCACCGAAGCTATCTACCTCATTCCGGGGTAGAAGCGGTAGGAACCCTTGTCTTTAGGCAG
>Ga0210041_1001249_pt1 | contig 24921 bp, 14 predicted proteins | sample CryGeymeta201503_FD_183973 | JGI IMG/M metagenome (GOLD analysis project Ga0210041, IMG submission 183973) | Groundwater microbial communities from Crystal Geyser aquifers in Utah, USA - Crystal Geyser metaG 2015-03 (SPAdes) (version 2) | ecosystem: Environmental > Aquatic > Deep subsurface >... | reverse complement strand
TGCCGGTTTTGCAGGTCAATAGTCGTTCTATTGACCAAAAAAGCGGCGAAATATGGACCGGCCAGGCGGATTTGCAGCCGATTTCCTTCAAGTCAGACAGGCTGCCAGGGCCATCCCTGAGTGTTTATGCCGAATTGTCCATTGGCATTTCGTGAGAATTGTGACCCCCCTGTAGGAGCGACCTTGGCCGCGATAGCTGCCAATCGCGGCCAAGGCCGCTCCTACAGGGGAATCCATTGATTTTAGGCTAATAGACAATCCCGGTTTATTATTTATTCTCCATGCGCACCGCAATACTATCAATTTCGACCTCTTGCAGGCGAATGGAATGATGGCCTTCGCCATTCCATTCAAGTTCCAGTTTTTGCACTGAATGCGGTGGCTTTGCCATCCTGAAAACCGCCATCCGGGAACCGGATTTTGTTGCAGACAGTTGCTCGCGATGGCCATCGTCAAATAGCACTGATGCACCCATCACAGATGCTTTTGGCCACCTCCCCTTGATTTCAAGACGGATGGGGGATGATTTTTCTGTTTCATCCCAGCCGGGAGAAACAAGGCTGACATGCGGCCCGTTTCCGGACAACCGAATTCGCCCTGCTTCAGGCATGACCGTCGTCCCTGCCCCCGCCACCCAGCCATCAGCCGACTTGACCCGCTCATTGCCGAAAGGATAGAACCGGCTGCCCACCGGCAGGAAACGCATTTCCCTCAGCCACCACACCAGCTGATATTCATACGCCGTGCCCTCCATCGCATCGTAAGCCTTGAAATGCCCCGGATGAACAGTGCGGTCTCCGGCATAGCTGCCCCACATCGGCGAAAGAAAGCGGGCGCCGCCGTTGATCAGATTAAACAGGGTGGCATAAGCCTCGGCATGGGTCGGCAACTTGTCGGGAAAAGCGATGGTGGCCGGATGGAACTCCACCACCCCCCATTCGGGGTCAATATGACGGATATTGTCTATCAGTGAAGTGCCGGAGCGCACCTTGCCTTCATTGCGGCTCGCCGGGCCGTAAAGGATGGCCCCGAGCCGCCCCCGGCGCGGCTTGGCGCCCTCGATGGACACGCCGGCCTGGTCGGTCCAGCCGGTAGCGGGATCGCTGATCGTTGTCGCCACCTCGGTCTGGATGAAAGTCTGGCTGGTGAAAATGCGGTTCTCCGGCATCCCGGCCTGCGCCGCCCATTCCGCCAGATCGTCGTAATGACGGGCCACCAGATGGCGCTTGAACTGCGTCCACAACTGCTGCCAGGGATCCTTATAATCCGGCGTACCCCGTGGCGGATCGACGCCTTCGAGCTTTTTCCACGACTGTTTTGCGATCCGGTTGACCTGCTCCAGCGACAGCTTCGGCTCACGCCGCGAAAAGGCCAGCTCGCCGCCATCCGCGTAAGGGCCAAGATGGAACAGCCATTCCCGGTACTGGCGCAAGGTGTCGGGGTTGTAGTCATACCATTGGGTCTGGTAAAACCAGGGATTGATGTACTCGTCCGGGTCAAGATTGACGGCGACATAAATCTGCGGATGCTGGTGCATGAACTGCACGATCTCCCGAATGGCCGCCTGAAGATTGCGTTTTTTGTACGCCAGAAACTTTTCGTTATAACGGTTCAGGCTCATCATCCGCGCCAGTTGCGGGCTCGCGGTGGCGCCAGGCAGATGATCCAGCGCATCATCCGGCTCCGCGCGGCCAAACTGGTTCCACTGCACGGTGCGCGAGTCTTCTTCCAGATTGTCCACCACATCCACATCCAGCGCAGGAAACTTGGAGTCGGCCCACACGCCGCCGTCCAGCGTGACCAGCAGAGGGGCCTTGAAAAGGAGCGCCGTATTCAGCAGTTCCCTGATGGATACACCATCCATCTCCAGCGCGCCACGCTTGCGCAACGCATCGGGAAAATCCGGATCGAATTGGAAGTCTCGCCCCTTACCGAACGTGGTGCGCAAATACTCCGTGCGACCACGCGTCCCGACTTCGATGCAGCCGCCTTGGGCCATTTCCCGCAGCTCGGTCATTTGGCGGAATCCGCTACGAAAACCCACCGCCCCTCCGGGGTAAAACACCCTCAATTTCATCCCCGGACATGGAGGAGCGGCTCCGCCCGCATGCAGCACCAGCGGGCCAGAAGAAATTACCACCTCCTTTCCCGCGTTGTCGCGCACCCTGACCACCAGCCGGTTAAGGCCTTCAGGAAGTGATTTCCGGGGAACATCAACACCAAACAAGTCACCCGATTTAATCGACACATCATCTTTCTGGATAGCGGCAAAACGGGGGTCTGGCAATGCGGAGAGAGGAACATGACTGGCCAGAAAATGCAACTCACCCAGCACGATTCCGGCCTCCGTTTCCGCCCGCGCGGAACGAATCCCGTCCTCATCGGCCAGCCAGGCTTCCAGATGAACATTCGCAGGATCAACCAGCCGGTCTGCCTGTCCGATCACCTTGCCGATGGGAAGATCATTCACTACTTCAGGCCCCTGAAGCACCTTCCTGTGCCCCGCCCCATCATCAATCGCAAGGCTCAATGGATATCGCCCTCTTGGCATATCGACCATCCGCAACATGACCTCAAAACCGGAACGCCCCGCACCGGGCCAGAGCGGATAAGCCTTGTCGACATCATCGCGCGGCGAATCCACCTTCGTTTTGGCGATGGTCTTCCCTTGGGCCAGAACGGAAACATCGGCCCGACCGCTCTGGGAAATAGCCCAACCGGCGATACGATTCAGGGCATCCCAGGCGATAGGCCCCGTAGTTTCAACATGGGCAACAATTGAAAAGAGATCCGTTGAAACAGAGCCCAGCTTGTAACGGGAACCGCCAGGTTTTACCGCATACAGCGCGAGATTCTTTTGGCCAGAGACAGGTTTCTGGGCCACGACAGGAATGTCAAACCCTTTGGCGACACTGGAAGGACAAGCAGGGTAAGCCTTGATCACATCGCTCCGTGAAGCGACCGGAACAACCGATGAGAGAACCGTATCGCCCGCGACAATCTCGACCCGCGCAATACCCTCCCGATCCGCCACCCACCCGGCAATATTATCCTGGGATGGAGAGCCATCAGCTGCTTTGAACGAATCGATACCCCCGAGCTTGGTACAGGTTCTGGCAGAATATTGCTGAGCCACGCGGGGATAAACCCACCATCCGATGGCAATGGACAAGACCACGGCAACCAGAAAAAGCCCGGCTAACTTTGTCGAAATTCGAGGGGGCTGCATCATTTCCCCGTGCTGCCTTGATCTCTCATGAGACGCTCCGCGTCATGTTGAAGCATTGAGTATCCTTCCTTGGTTCTGACGCACTCCCACTCCAGACGCAAGTCATCCTTCAGAAAGTCGGCCGCCGAATGGGAGAATCTGATTTCCTTTACCTCGAGCATTTCCCGTTTCCAAATGTTGGCCACATAGGGGGAAACCCATACGCCGGAAACCGCATTGTCGATTACAAAGCGATGTTTCTGGACATTTCTATTTTCCAGTTTGTACTCAACGTAAAATTCTTCCTCCTTGTAAACCGCCCGCTTGAGCTTGCCGACAAGAGTTCTGGAAAAATCCAGGCGACTACGCAGGGCCGCACAATCAGGGGGTCTTGATACCCTTATCCATTGCCCCCACTGGGAACCTTGCTCCCCAACTTTCTGTGGCGGCATAAATCCCTGCTGCCCGTTTTTTTTCATGATCACAACCTTGCCGTCCAGGGCCAAGGGGGAATAACGCCCCAGAATCTCGAAAATGGCTAGCGGTTCGTCATTCAGCACATAGCGCTCATCGATGGAATCAGCCTGGATATCTCCGCCTTGTGGAGCTTCCCATAAAAGATAATCTGGCGCTTTACCTGATTGAAAGAAAAGCGCATTTTGCCTGTCCAGATATGGCGTGTACGAAATATAGGATTGAATAACCGGACGGGGATTCCAGTTAAAACCATTCGCCATCACATAACTGATTTCATAGGGATACGCATCCACGGTGCTCTTCCCAATGACCGTTCTGGTTTGCTCGCTTAATCTCTGCGGCTCCAGCCTCTTTTCCGATTCGGCAAGGAGTATCCGGGCTTGCCCTTTATAATCGATTAGCGCCTTGACAGTGCCAATGGAATCCCTGTTCTCGTAATTGTTTTTGATCTGCGACTTGAGATACCCAAATGGATTAAATCCCCCAACCTTTTTCATGTTTACGCCAAACAGCACCAGCGCTGCCAAAATCATGGCGTAATGCTTCATACGCAGCTTTGGCACAAAGAGGACGAACAGGGAGAAAGCCATCAGGAGATACACAAAACCATAATTCAGGCTCCATCCTTCCCGTGAGAACGCATACTTGAGAAATGCCACTACCGAAAGACCAAGTGTCACGTATGCCACGCGCGCTTCCCTTTGCCCCACAGAAAAAGGTAAATAGAGAACAAGACCGGCAAAAGCCGTCAAAGCCATCCAGCTGTTCCGGGGATTCAAGGTCATCGCGCTGGAATTCCCGGATGAAAATTCCAGAATCCCCCTCATATATGAAAATAACCCGGAGAGATTTCCATATATCACCAACCAGGCAGCCACGGTGACTGAACATAAACCCACGACCGCGCCCACGATAAATTTGGGTTCCCGTTGCACATAAGCAAAATAAAAAGAATACGAAAACAGCATCAGCAAACTCAGGATGCCGTAGGTGGAACGAATCAGAATTGCCAATGCGGTCAGGCCGATCGCAACGGTGAGAAGCCATGCGTGCCTGGTCGCATAATGAAGCAGGAGCAATGTCGCAATCAGAAAAACCAGTTTCAGGTACATGAAAGCCGACAACAAATAGGACAGAAACAAGACCAAGGCGATCACGCCGATCTGTCCGCGCATGTTCCTACCCGCCATGCCCAGCCACAGAAGGGCGGATATAAAGGCCAGATGGACAGAGGTATAAATTACATTTGCATACAGGAGATTGTTCCCCTGCGGCTGAGGCCACTCGAGAAACCCCAGCGGCCCGTAGGTAAAGAGAATATCTTTCCCAATTTGCACCCCGGAGGCAAAGAAATAGTTGAATGCCAGCGCATACGAGTTATCCAGCCCCGGCCAAATAATTGTTCCCGTGCTGGGCAGCGTAGCAAAGAATATGGCTAAAGCCACCACACCCAACAAAAGTCCCCTGATCTTGTTTCTTTCGAAAAAATGATTTTGCATTTCGATTTTAGTCCTGACCGAAATCAAGGTGATACCTTAACGCGCGCAAGGCATCACAACTTGAGGTGCTTGAAAATGCGTTCGGGAATGGCCTTGATGATGGCCATGACACCCCACCAGAACCATGGCAGATACACCTCGTCGGAGCGGCGGCGAATGGCGCGGTGAATGCCGGCAGCGATGGCATTCGGCCCTACCCACAGCGCCCCCTTCTTGAACCCTGTGGTCATTGGCGTATCGACAAAGCCTGGCTTTATGGTCAGAACCTGCACCCCGCTTGGCGCGAGGCGATTGCGCAGCCCTTGCAGGAAGACGCTCAAGCCGCCCTTGGCCGAACCATAAAAATAATTGCTTTGCCGTCCTCGATCGCCGGCCACCGAGGAAATCACCGCCAGGCAACCGTGGCCTTGTGCCTCGAAGCGGTTGGCCAGCAAGCTTAGCAGGGACACCACGCTGAGAAAGTTGGTGTGGTATTCCTTGAGCGCAACTTGAAAGTCCTGTTCACAAGCCTTCTGGTCGGACAGCGTACCGTGCGCGATGAGCACCGTATCCAGCCCGCCCAGCGCCTCTGACGCCGCGTTAATCAGCCCAGGGTGCTGGTCGAAATCGTTCAAATCCAGCGCCATGGAAGCGACTTTGCCTGCGCCCCGAATATGCAAATCCGCCACAAGAGCATCGAGTTTCTCCGGGCTCCTGCCCGCCAGAAAAAGTTGATCGCCACCCTCGGCAAAGCGTTTTGCGGTTTCCTGCGCGATGGCTGAGGTGGCACCGATAATTAATACTTTTCGCATGGTTTTAAATCTCTCCTTACAGGGCGCCTGGACTGGGATCACTGCATTCCATGGCAGTTACCCTGCGCCAGAAACCAGAGGAAAATTTTGGATCGATATACTGGCTGAATTCCTGCCATCGCGGGTAATAGGCCTGAAAGAATTCCGGCGACATGCGCGCATCCTTGGCGGGATACAACCCGCCACCTGCCTGCTGGACAATGACGTCCAACTCGTTGAGCAATGCCAGGGTGCCGGCGCCGCGCATAGGGAAGTCCAGCGCCAGCGTTACGCCCTTGCGCGGGAATGACAACAGGCCGGGAGAGGGTACGTCGCCGAAGGTTTTAATCACTGACAGGAACGAACCCTGGCCGGATGCGACAATTTTTTCGAGGATGGAACGGATGACTGTATGCCCACCATCGTCAGGCACCACGCATTGGTATTGCAGAAAACCTCGCCGGCCATAGATGCGGTTCCAGGCGAGGATAGCGTCGAGCGGATAGAAAAAGGGAGCGAAGTGACTGAGGCCGCTGGTCGTCTTGCTGCGTTGGCGATGATAATAGGCGAAATTGAAGGCGCGGATGCTTAAATTGTTGAGCATCCAGTTCGGCGCATCGAATGGAATCGAGTGGCCTTGTGGTTCGGATATCGGCGGCAAGCCGGATAATTGTGGCGCAGCGTGATTGCCCTGCATGAACAGGCCGCGTCCGAAATGACTGCCGCTGGCCAGGCAATCGAGCCAAGCCACGGTGTATTCGTAGTCCGCTTCGGAGGCAGCCGATAACTCAAAGAACTCATCCAGACTGGCAAAGCGAATGGTTTCGGCCGCGATCAAAGGGTTGGCAATCGGCTTGAGGCGGATTTCAGCCCAGGTAATGAGTCCGGTCAAGCCCAGACCGCCCACTGTCGCGGCGAACCATTCGGCGTTTTCTTGCGGCGAACAGATCAGTCGGCTGCCGTCGGAGCGCAACAGTTCGAAGCGTGTAACGTGACAGCCGAAAGTGCCGGCGCGGTGATGGTTCTTGCCGTGTACGTCATTGGCGATAGCGCCTCCTAGCGACACGAATTTGGTGCCGGGAGTGACCGGCAGGAACCAGCCTTGCGGGACAATCAGGCGCAAAATTTCGGCCAGGGTAACGCCGGCTTCGCAGCGCAGCAACCCTTCTGCACGGTCGAAATGGATGAAGCGGTCAAGTCCCTCCGTAAGCAGCAAAGTGCCGCCGTCGTTAAGGCAGCTGTCTCCGTAGCTGCGTCCCTGTCCATAGGGCAGTAGCGTATCGCCGCCAGTCACAGGCAGTGGAAGAGCGTCACCGGCCCAACGCAGTTGCAGTGTGCTTTGGCGGGCCGGAGGGTAACGTCCCCACGATTGAAATGCCTGCATCGCTATGCGGCCAGAGCCAATATCACCGCAGCCAGCGCCAGTGCGATGTAGCTGACACGATCCTTGATGGCGAACACGATGGGGTCTTCGTGCATCTCGCCGCGATGTGCAAGTAGCCATACCCGGCTGATCCAGTAGAGCAGCACTGCACACACCAACCATAACAAATTGGGCTGGCGGTACAAGACAGCGACATCGTGACTGTTGATGTAGAGCGCCAGCACCAATACCGACATATATCCGCTGGCGCCACCCAGGCTTGCGATCTGCTCCAGGTCGCTGACGTAATAGCCACGCCCCTTAGCGGTTTCACGATTGGATTCGCGCGCCTCGTACAATTCCGAAAAGCGCTTGACCAGGGCAAGACTCAGGAACAGGAACACGGAAAAGGCCAGCAGCCATTGCGTCGGCGCAATGCCAACCGCTGCCCCGCCGGCAATAATCCGCAGCGTATAGAGTCCAGCCAGAGCCAGCACGTCGATCAGCGCCAGGCGTTTGAGGAAAAAAGAATAGGCCGCGGTAGCGAGCAGATAAACCAACAGGGTCAGCTGGAAAGGACCGGGCAGCCACCAGGCAATTGCGGCGCTGGAAAACAGGAAGGCAGGAATCGAAACCACTCCAAGCCAGATCGGCAAGACTCCGGAGGCAAAGGGCCGCCGACGTTTGGTGGGGTGGTGTCGATCCGCTTCCAGGTCGAGCAAGTCGTTGAGCAGATAAACGCTGGAGGCGCACAGGCCAAAGGAGAGAAAAGCCAGTGATGCCTGCGTCAGCAAAGCGCCATCGGCAAACTTGTGGGCGGTCAGCAGCGGCACAAAGATCAGCAGGTTCTTCAGCCATTGATGCAGGCGTATGGCCTTCAGGCATGTTTTCAGGGAACGCGGCTCCGGCGGATAAACCCGCTGCACGCTAGTCAATTCACCAGCGCGGCGCGCCAAATCCGCGTCGCCGACAACCATAGCCGTTGCCGCATGACGCCAAATGTGAAGATCAATCGAAGCATTGCCCGCATAGGCGAAACGCCGTTCGCCGAAGCGATCAACGAGCAAGGCCAGCTTTCGCTTGCCTGACAGATTGCGATTGCCATCGCTGGCATGCACCTCATCGAACAATTCCAGATGGCTGGCAATACGCTGCGCGATTTGTTCGTCCGAAGCCGTGGTTAAAACCACACATCGCCCCGCTGTGCGCTCCTCGCGCAAATGGGCGATCAGTTCGGTCCGATAGGGGAGGCAGGAAGGGTCGAACTCCACGCGGCTGGCGACTTGCTTCTTCAGGTAAGCTTTGCCGCGCAATAGCCAAAGCGGCAACATGAACACGTATAATGGATTGCGTTTGATAAGCAGGATCAATGTTTCGTGCAGCATGTCTGTCTTCAACAACGTACCGTCCAGGTCGATGCATAGCGGAAAATCAGTGGAATGGGCGGACGTATTCAAGGTGAAATATGGCAAGTGATTGAAAACAAAATAAAGTATGTCCTGTTGTCAGCGGCTGCGGCGGTAATCGGCTATATTCTGTTTGCTGCCTGGAGCGATTTTAACGGTTTTATCCATGCGCTACACAAAATAGGTTGGGCAGAAGGCGCCGCTATTTTAGGATTGTCCTTATTCAATTACGTCCTGCGTTTTGTGCGCTGGCAATGGTATCTGAGGCGGATGGGGCACGCAATTCCCGCGCCCCAGAGCGCCCTCATCTATCTCGCCGGTTTCGCCCTGACCACGACGCCAGGCAAGGCCGGAGAGGCCATTCGTTCTCTGTATTTACAGAAATCCTTCAAGGTGCCATTGTCGCACAGCTTTGCCGCATTTTTTGCCGAGCGGCTTGTCGATTTGCTGGCCATATTGCTGTTATCTACATTGGTCGTCGTCGCCATGAACCGTTATCAGGGCTTACTGATCGGTGTAGCGCTGTTGCTGGGGGCGGTTTTGCTGCTGGTGCAGCGGCCAGCCTGGCTTAATGCCGTAACCCCTTGCCTGCATCGCCTGCCGGCACGGCTGGCCGGGGTGCTGGAGAAAATCCCACGGTTGCTGTCTGCTGCCGGCATGTTGCTGAAAGGCCGGGTCTTGTTCGGAGGGCTGTTGTTGAGCCTTGTCGCCTGGGGCGCCGAGGGCGTGGCCTTTTACCTGATCCTGCATTTTATGGAGCTGCCCGGCTCGATGGTTGCCGGAATTGCCATTTACAGTATCGCCGTGCTCGCGGGTGCCTTGACATTTTTACCGGGAGGACTAGGCGGCACCGAAGCAGTCATGGTTCTGTTGCTGGTAGCCTTGGGAGGTTCGCCCGCCGATGCCGGTGCCGCCACCATCGTCTGCCGGCTAACCACCTTGTGGTTTGCCGTCATCCTCGGATTGGTCGCCTTGCCGGTGGTTCACCGTTCTTTGCCTGCCTCGGCATAGCCGGTTTGAATCTGGCTGAATATACTTGCTTCACTTCATCCAACTGTTTCTAGGTTATGTATCCCGCAGTTCATCCCTCTACGGTTTTCCCCCTGAGCGCCTGCAAATAGGCCGCTTCAAGGTGACGCGTGTGGCCGTCCATATCCACCAGTTGGGAGTGCGCGAGCCCGGTCAGAATTTTTTTCTTGACAGCTGCCAGGAACAACGGATCCGTTGCCAGGCGCGCAACAATTTCGACATACTCCTGCCCGCTTTGCGCAATCGTCTCCGTCACACCGAGATTCTTCAGAATGCTGAATGACGATCGCTCTCCATGACGCTTGCCGCACAAGGTCACCACCGGCACTCCCATGTCCAAGGCCTCAAGCGTCCCGTTCGCGCCCCCGTAGGGGAAAGGGTCGAGGGAAATATCCACCATGCTGTAACGCGCCTGATTAACGGATTCATCGGCTCCGGCAGGGATAAACACGACACGCGAAGCGTCAATCCCGGCTTCCCTGACCCGCTTCAGGTAATAAGGCCGCGCCTCCGCGCTCAAGGGAGAAAACACCAGATACGCCATCGGCAAACGCTCCAGCACCATGCGCCAAACCGCAAGACAGCGCGGACTCAGTTTCAGCAAGGTCACAAAGGCCCCCAGGATCACCGCATTCTCGGGCAATCCTAGCTTGCTCCGGTCATAGCCGTGATCCCGGGCGGGCGGAATGTGGCGATAAGGATAAACACAGCCCTGCATCGGCAGCAGTTTTTCGATCAGGGTGTTCTGGCTATCCGGCAAATCGGCAAAATGATCGGTCAACTTGTAATCGATCGCATCGCATCCCACCGCGCCGGCGCTTGCGATGTGCGTGATTTGAACTCGCGCCGGCTTCATCGCCAGAATGCCTGGGGATGCCCCTTGCGTGTGGGAGGACAAATCCACCAGGATATCCAGCTCATCCTGTGCAATCAGGCTTGCCGCCGCAACATCGTCCAGTGTTTTAAGTTTGACGAATTTATGGCTGGCTGCAACGAATCTGCCGGTCCATTCATCCTGCACATGAGACAGGGAATAGCAGTAAACCTCGAAGCGGGAAGTATCATGGCGGCTGATTACCTGATACAGCATTTTCCCCATGACATGGTTGCGCAGGTCGGCAGAAAGGTAACCCAGACGGATTTTTCCGGGGCTGCGACCTTCAGGCAAAACCATGCGCTCTGGAAACGCCTGTTTCAACGCCAGGTTGTATCCCTCGTAGAGATGTGACATCTGGCGCTCGTCCACATCAAAATACAGCAGCAAAAACAGTAACCGTGAAAGACAATCCAGTAAATCGGGCAGATCCTTTGGAGGATATGCCTCTTTCAGCAACCCATCGAGATAGCGCTTACCCTTTTCCGGCACTCCAAGATATTGGTAAGCCTCAAGCGCATAGATGGCCATCTGCAAACTCGGTGCGCAACGCTTTTCAAACTGGCGAAAGTTTTCCAACCATAAATCAATTTTCCCGCCAGTAAGCAGAACCTCCCACATCCCCTGGTACGCTGCTGCGTTATCAGGTTGTAGCTCCAGCACCCGGCGATAATATCCCGCAGCCTTTTCCCCCTGCCCGAACTCCTGCAGCACCACCCCAAGATTAAAATAGGCATCCGCATTATCGGGCTGCAACATGATGGCCCGACTGTACTCGGCGACGGCTTCATTCGCCAGGCCCAGCTTCTGAAAAGCCACTCCCAGGTTAAAATGGCTATCGGCGTCGGCGGGCCTGGCGGCAACTGCCTGGCGCAATATTTCAATGGCTTCTTTTGTCTGTCCCAGATGGCCCAGCGCCAGGCCCAGATCATTCAGTATCTCTATCGACTCCGGCCTGACAGCGAGTACCTGGCGAAAAGCATCGACCGCTTCCGCATATCTGCCCTCGGCATAATCAAGTCGTCCCAGCGCCGCCCGGGCATCGGCATAGTGCGGAGCATGCCTGATTGCCTGATCGAAACAGGGGCGAGCCAGCTCTGTTTCTCCCCGTGCTTTGAGTAACATGCCCAGCAAATAGGAGGCCGGCGCGTATTCCGGCTGATCCTCCAGCACCTGGCGATAAAGCTTCTCGGCTTCCGGCAATTGATTGGCCTGATGACGCCGCAACGCCTCCTGAAACAGGGATTTCAGTTCCTCCACGGTCAGCTTTCCGAGAGCGCCAGAAAACAGCGCTTTTTCTTCTGCGGCGCGCAAATAAGCGCCTTCAAGATGGCGGACATAAACATCCATATCCACCAGCGGCGAATCTTTCAGCCCTGCCCGGATATCGTTTTTCACATTTTCGCGGAAGGCCGGGTCGGTCGCCAGACGCTGGGCAATGGCGACAAAATCCTGCTCACTGGCCGCAATGGTGGATTCAACTCCCAGGTTTTTCAGAATGCTATAGGAGGTTCTTTCGCTATGGCGTTTCCCGATCAGGGTGACGACGGGCACCCCCATGTCGAGGGCGGCAAGCGTGGTATCCCCGCCGCTGTAGGGGAAGGTATCCAGCACAACGTCCACCAGATGATACCGCGCGCGCCCCATGCTCTCGTCTTTGGGGGAGGGGATAAAGACAATTTTTTCCTCGGGAATGCCCGCCGCCTTCACCTGCCGCACAAAACCGGGATATTCCCCCCTATCCAGGGGAGAGAACGCCAACACACCATTCTCAACTTCATCCAGAACCGCGCGCCAGACAGACAGGCAGCGCGGACTTAATTTCATGATATTCACGAACACGCCAAACACGACCTTGCCATCGAGACCCAGGGCCGCCCTTGAATAGCCATGTTCCAGTGCCGGCCCGACATGGCGGAAGGGGAAAACACAGCCTTCCATGAACAGCAAATTCTCGACCAGGAAATCGGCGTTTTCCGGTAGATCGGCATAGGCATCCGTGAGATTGTAATCGACCGTATCGAGTCCCAGCGCGCCATGATAGCCAAGATGGGTGATCTGGATGCGCGCCGGCTTATGCGCCAGGATGGTCGGCCTGGCGTAAGCCGCATGCCCCCCCAGATCCACCAGAATGTCCAGATCATCTTCCGCGATGAGCCGCGCGACCTGCTGCTCGCTTAATCCGGCGACGGAGACGAACTTGTGGCTTAGCGCTTTAAAATTCGCCGTGACCGCATCGTCAAATACCGGTTCGGCGAGGGAGTAGGCATAAATTTCAAACCGGCTGCCGTCATGGCGCTTGAAAACCTCGACCATGAGCAGGCCCATCACATGCGTGCGAAAATCCGGGGAAAGATAACCCACCCGCAATTTATCGCCACGGGCCCGGCGCGGCAGCAGGAATGGCGCATCGGCGGAATGGCTCCGGGACACCAGCGTGTTGTAGCACTGATATAACCGAAGCAACTGCTCCTGCCCGACATCGAAATACTGGATCATCCCCAGTAATTGGGACGCCATTTCCACGTCGTCCGGGCCAAATTGCCAGTCGATCGCCTGCTCCAGGTAACGCTGTTCGCGCGTAAAATCGCCCAGGCAACGGCAGCTCGCCAGCCCCGCCAACACCAGAGAAGACGAGAGGTGCGCCGTCGCCTCAAAGGCGAGAAACGCTTCCAGCCACTCTTCCCTGCGCTTCAGCGCCAAAAGCAGATCGGTCAGATTGTTCCAGGCTTCCACATAGTCAGGGGCCAATTGACATGCGGCACGAAAACGCTCCACCGCCTGCGTCGGCGCCCCGCGCTTTTTCAGCACCAACCCCAGGTTGAGGTGCGCCTGAACCAGGGCCGGATTGATCGCCAGCGCGCGCTCATAGCTATTCTGCGCCTCTTCCAGCCGCTCGCGTTTCAGGAAAATATTGCCTAAATAAATTGGCGCTTCCGCAAAGTTCGGGTTCAGGCGAGCGGCTTCGGCATAATTTGCCAGCGCCTCATCCTCTTTTCCTATTGACTGTAGAGCAATCCCTAAATTGTAATAAACTCCGAAAGTTTTTCCGCCCAGAGCAATCACGCGGCCATAACAGTTGATCGCCTCGAAAGGATCTCCCGCATTCTGCCGCATAGAGCCGCGCTCGAACCATTCTGCAGCCGTATTCATAAAATCAGCGTTCCCTGCTTTTTAATTTTTGATCACCCTATCCCCACGCTGCGCAGACTCACGCACCGAGGTTGGGTTACGTCAACCCTCACCCCAACCCTCTCCCGCAAGCGGGAGAGGGAGCAAGAGTGGCTCCATGTTCAACTTATTGTTGCTCGATCCCTTACTCCAAAAGGCGGCGCTTCAATCCCTGCTGCCAGCGCACCGGCACCACCTGGTACAGCCATCGTCCCGGCAAAGTATAGCGCAAACGCAGCGCGACATGCGCCAACGCGAGGAGCAATCTGTCCCACCAGGCACGCCGCGCCCGTTTTACCGCCTCTTTTTCCCTGCCTGAAGCAGCTTTTACTGCCTGATACAGGCGCATATTCAACATCGGGGCCTGCCTCACGCCGGACTGGGCCAAATGTCCATACGCCCGCTCGGTGCTCTCGGCCATCCTGGCAAGCGAGAACAGAGAAACCGCCCGCGCCGCCTGCGTTGCCCGATCCAGTTCCGCCCCATGTTCCGGTTTCAGGATAGAAACAATCTGGTCGAGTATCCGGTCCTCGTTCCGCCAGTCTTCCATCTGCCATCCCGCACCCGTTGCGCTCACTCTCTCGCCCAAGGCGCCGATAGTAGGCACCAGCGCCGGGCGGCCCGCCTGCCATGCCTCCGTCAGGGTATAACAATAGGTTTCCGGGCCAGCGGAAGGGAACGCCACCAGACGAATCCGGTAATGATCCAGCAATGCCCCCACATCTCGTGAGTCGTAATGGCCGTGGACCGTCAGCACCCTGTCCTTATCCTGATACGCCTGAAACTGGCGGTCGAGGTAGCCCACCACCACCCAGCGCAGCGGCAAATTGCGCTCGCGCGTGCGCTCTACCAACTTTTCCAATCGTCGCGCGCCCTTGACCGGCCCGATCGCCCCGAGCACGCCGATATTTGCCCGCCCGTCATCGGGAAGAAGCAGCACCGAGCAGAGCCTATCCTCGTGCATCTCTCCCTCATGACCCGAACCATGAGGAATCACGGCAACCCCGATTTGGGGGAAATAACGCTGCAAGGTGGAAGCGGCCCATTCCGATGGCGCAATCACAAAGGCGGCGCGTTCAAGAAACTTCTGATGGGCTCCACGCCAGGCGGCAATGTCGATCCCGGCAAAATCGGGCTGGGCAGCCAGGCACTGGCTGCAATGATCCAGTCCGGTCTGTGCATCGCAATAATCGCCGTCCGGCCCCAACAAATTTATCGTCGGGCAGGCCAGGTAAAAATCGTGAGTCGTAAAACCATAAGGGATCGACAAGGCGGCAAAGGCCTCCAGCAAACCCAGCCGGCAACCGGCGAGATGATGCACATGGCAGACCTGGATATTGAACGTAGCGCACAGGCTTTCGAGCAGCGAACCCCACAACTCATCCTGCTCATGTTTAAGGTGATAAGTAATGGGCCGCTCGCCGTTCGCGTCCTCCAGCACCCAGACATCCTCGAAAGTGGAGAGCAGGTATTGGCGCAACCGCCCTCGGCCCGCCGCCATCAAATGACGGACATGATTTTCAGTGCCTCCCTTGCGCCCGTGCAGAACATGTAACACGCCAGGCCGCTCACCCGACTCTCCCTGCAAATTCAGGAACGAATACGCCATGTCGCGGATCGTTTTGAGCGGATCAGCGGCAATGAATGAGGTCACTTCCTTCAAATAGTCCGGATGCTTGGCGACCAGACGCTGCATGTTTTCCTGCGCCAGCGCACTTTTCTTGCCGTTGAAGGAACAGCTGCCCACATGCCGGATGAACATGTCATCGCACAGCACATTGCGGTAGCCCGCCTGCGCCGCCCGCATGCAGAAATCATTTTCCTCTCCGTACCCGAGGCCGAAGGTTTCCGCGTCGAACAGACCGATTCTGTTCAGCAGCGCGCGCCGGATGAACATGCAAAATCCCACGCCGGTGGGAATATCGGGATAAAGTGGCACGGCAGCACGTTCCATAGCGCGGTTGACATCCTCCGCGCTCATATCCGGGGGGAGCGGGTTATCCTCGCAAAAATTGGGGAAGGAACAAATTTCCGCATTGTTTGAAAACGGCGTAATGGTGCCAATGCGAGGATCGAATTCGGCGCAACGGCGGAATTTTTCCACCCAGCCTGAGGTGACGACCGTATCGGAATTCAACAATATCACATCGTTCTGGCCCAGTGCCATGGCACGGTTCACCGTCCCGACAAAGCCAAGATTGACGTCGTTCCGAAGCAACAGCATGCGGGGATCGGCCTCGCCACGCAGGGTTTCAAAATAGTCGGCGATGCGGCTATCCGGCGAGCAATCGTCGATCAAAATCAGGCGGCATGGGAGCGTGGCGGTACGCAGCACGCTGTCGAGACAGCGCTGCAGGTCGTCGTAAGCATTGTAAACCGGGATGATGATATCAATGACGGGGTATGGCATGACGTTTCAGTGTTTTCCTGCGATGACTTGCTTGATGATGCGCCAAGGCGATTTGAGCCACCAGGCCAGGCTGGCGCGATAGTCGAGTTCCTGGTTGAGTGTGGCGATCAGGCGTTCATGCCCGGCGATCTGTTCGGCGCGCTGCGCCAGGAGCATATCGCGTTCGGCAATTTTGCCGGTGCGCTGCATCAGAAGCGCATCGCGTTCGGCAATTTGTTCGGCACGCCGCATCAGGAGCGCATCGCGTTCGGCAATCAGCTTTTCGCGTTCTTCCATTTGGCGGGTGCGAAGTGCGAGGAAGTCGTCACGCTCGGCAACCAGGCGTTCGCGATCTATCAGCAGCCGGTCCAGCTCCATCACGCGCCGGGTTTGCCGGACATAATCCCGATAAACCGTTTCGGAAGTGTCGCTAAACAGGGAAAGCTTATTGAGATTGACGGGCAGCATGGAGGGATTGCGGCTGCACGCCACGAGGTAATACATGGGTTCAACGGAAGGGCAATGCCCCACGGCAACCTGCCCGCCATCGCCGACCAGATACTCCGTTGCCGCAACGGCCTGGCCTTCCGGCCAGATGGCGGAATGGAACAACAGCTTCTGACCCAGCCAGGAACGATAAGGAAATGCGTCGCGCAGCAGTTCTTCCAGCTCGTTGCGGTACAGCTCGCGCACATGGAATTCGTTGTGATAGTCATGCGCGTCGGAATACAGGCGCTTGTTGGGGGATGACAGAAGCAGCACCCCGTCGGGGCGCAACACGCGCGCGATCTCGGCGATGAACGCCTGCTGCGTCTCGATGTGTTCTATGGTCTCGAAAGAGATGGCCAGATCGAAGCTCGCGTCCGGAAACGGCAGGCAGTCGCACGAGGCGGGAATGAATTCCAGATTGGCTTGATGGCCGTAGCGGTTTCTGGCATGACGGATGGCATCGGTAGAGATGTCCACGCCGACCACCCGGTCTGCGTTTTCGGCCAGCATGGCCGCGCCATAACCTTCGCCACAGGCCACATCGAGCACGGTGCGATGCTGGCTTAACCGGCTCGCCAAGGCATAGCGATGCCAGTGCTCATACCAGATTTCACCTTCACGCTCAGGCAGAAAGCGCTCACCGGTGAAGGAAAGGGATTCACTCACGGATTCAGGCAATAATAAAACCCTGAATTATACATGTTCCTTTTGTGAACGAGACCCAGTTTCATGGACAAATTAATTCGCCGCGCGAATGGAGATGTAAGTGGCTGTTTTGATCATCCCAATAATTCAGATGAGTAACATCTTTAGCAATTCATCCGGGCTCCGCCAATGGTATCCACAAACGAAACGCGGCAAAGACCATCTGTTTTCATCGGGGGATACGGGACGTCCATCCGTGGTAACCGCCGCCGTCATCCCATGCCGGTATTGATGATGCGGGAAATACTCGTTTAGCAGGTATTCGCTCGTTTGGCCGAAAGGGTAGGAAAAGAACGGGGTGGCCAACGCCCTGGTTTTCAGCCTGATATAATGCGCCGCCATGGCAATCTGCGCATCGGCGTCGAGTTCGGAACACACCTCGCCAAAATTGCCTCGCGAATCGCTGGATAAAGCCACTTCCGGCAGAGAAGGGTGAACATGATCCCAACTGTGGTTGCCAATATCCAGCAGCTCGTCGCGCGCCGCGTCAAACCACCAGTTATCGGTCAGCCAGTCATTCACATCCACGAAGCCGCATTCTGGCGCCATGGCCATGCACTGGCGCGCAGCCGGCGAGGCAATCACGAAACTCGTTCCACAAAGCTCATCCGCAGGATCCGGAAGCTGCGCTTTCAACTCGCCCAGAATTCGCCTGAAACTTTTTTGCAAACCAAAGCGGGAATGCTCGAAATCGTGGAAATCAAAAAGAGGTCCATCATCAAACGTAAAAGCGATGCACTTCTTTTCCTGTAACAAAGGATCATTCCATCCGCCAAGAACAGCGTCGACAACCCGACGCAAACTCACAAAATGAAAACCCTGCCGAAACAATACAGCGATATCCGTTTCCAGGGCGATGTGGTCATTCTCGTGGTAATCATTTCCGCTAATATTGTGCGAATGATAGGTCAGGATGGAGACGCTCACGATGCACCGGCCTCTGCGATGTAACCCGCGCGCCCCTCCGTCCATTCATGCGGAAGTCGCACCACGCCAAAATCCAGGGTTTTGCCCGTGATGCGTATATGTTTTTCCACCGTGTCAAACAATCGCATCCCCTCTGGGTCGAGGGCATGAGCGCGAATAGTATATTTTCCAGGCAACAGGGAAAGCTGAGGAAAATTCAGACAAAAAGCGAACTCTCGTTCGGCTATCCGATTCGGCGTAAATCCAGCGGTATGACTGTGCGTACCGAAGATACCCGTCCCATCAGCCCGAACAATACCGACCAGCAGAACAGGGGTGCGGCCATCAGGGGAATAAACCGTGCCGCAAACGCTCAAGGTTTTACCGCTTTCGAGGCTGGCCACTTCATTGCCATTGTCATCTTCCAGCCAGATTCCCTGCACGTGGTAAATCGTGGCGGAATGCGGGTTTGCTTCTGGCAGGGCCGCCGCCCCCGGATTGTTTTTCTCCTCATGGTACGTCAGATACTCACGCACGACATCATGGCTGTCCCCATACTGCCTCAATTGGCCATGATGAATCCAGGCCGCCTTTTGGCATAAAGTCCGGATGTGGTACATGCTATGCGAGCACAAAAGCAACGTGCCGCCGCCATTAAGAAATTCTTCCATCCAGTGGACGCACTTCTTCTGGAATGACTCATCGCCAACCGCCAGCACTTCATCGGTAATCAAAATCTCCGGCTGCATCGCCGTTGCCACGGCAAAGCCCAGCCGCACCACCATCCCCGACGAATAATGTTTGATCGGCTGATCAATATATTCCCCAATGTCCGCAAACTCGATGATGGAATCCAGTTTTGACGTAATTTGGGCTCTCGACAGCCCCATCAGGGCTGCCGCGAGAAAAATATTGTCGCGCCCGGTGTATTCGGGGTGAAAGCCACTCCCCAATTCCAGAAGCGCCCCGATTCGCCCGCGAACAGAGGCAGTCCCCTGCGATGGATTGACCACCCCGGCAATAATCTTAAGCAACGTGGACTTGCCCGCCCCATTCTCTCCAATCAAGCCCAGCGACTCGCCGCGCCGAACCTCGAAGCTGATACCCTGCAAGGCCTTATAGTGAGGCATATCCCCCCGCCCCGACAGCAAACTCCATACGGTTTTTAGCCTGCTGCCGGCTGAGGATACTAGCGGATAGTCCTTTCCCACATTGTTCAACTGGATAAACAAGTCATTCATATCGATTTCAGCCTGATTGCTGGCTATACGCTCCCGACAAAGCGAAGCAGGGAACGCTGCAATTCCATGACAGGTTCGTCATCCCCAAAAATCTTGCCCGCGCTAGCCAGAATACGTGAGGAAATTTCCTTGCGGTAATCCGGATTTTTTCCCAGCTTAAGGGCAATGCGAACATAGTCGCTCTCATCGCTCGCGATCAACTCATCAAGGCCCATCGCGCGCAGCATTCCATAGCTTTGGCGCCCGCGCATGAACTCGCCGGGAAGCGTGACCATGGGGAGGCCGCAAGACAGCGCATCCAGGGTGGTGTTGCCGCCCGACCAGAAAAGGGTGTCCAGCATAACGTCGCACGCCATATTAACCCTGAGATAATTATCATGATCCAGATATGGCAGAATCTTCACTCGGCCAGCCGTGTCCATTCCGCCCGCCTTGAAGCCCTGAACCAAACGGTTGATAAGGATGTTGGTAACCGCTTCGTGTCTGCCAGTAAAAAGCACCAGCACCCCATTTTCGTCGCCTTGCAGAATTTTCAGGAATAATTCGTCATTATCAGGGTGGATTTTAAACAACGATTGGGGGCATAGATAAAGATTTTTGCCCTCTGGCAATGCCAGATCAGCACGCTTAAGATATCCCGGCAACGTGGGTTTTGGATAGCAGGTGCCGATGCCCGGAAGCAGCACCAGCTTTTCCGTGTAATGACTCTGACCGTTCTCCGGTTCCATCAAGGCACTGGAGAAATAATAATCCATATTTTTGTGACCCGTAGTCACAGGATGCCCCCACCCCGTACATTGCACAGGGGCTAGTCGCAGGGTCGATAGAACATGGGTTTTCCCATTCATCCCGATTTCCGGGAAAACCAGAATATCAAGTTCATCTTTAATCACTTCGTCAGCAATACGCAACAGAGAATAGGGCAATTGCTTGAAATGGTCCGAAGCGGATTTCACCTGCCCGGTAATTTCGTCGCTGTCAAAATGGGTGTAGTAAACAAATACTTCAAAGCGGCTACGATCTATCCCCGTAATCCAGGAATTGAAATAGGCGCCCGCGGTACATTTATAGAAAAAACTGCCCAGAAATCCAATCCGAACCCGCCTGCCAGAACAGCTCACTTGCGGTCTCTCCTTCATATACTGAGGCACCGTGCGCTCCAGCATATCCTCGACAAAACCGGAAAATTCTTTCTGAAGATATTTGTCATCCTTGCCCTGATAGGCAAGGTAAAAGTTATTCCACTGGATCTCCGCCAGAATTTTATCTTCCGGATTTCGAGCCAGAAGTTCCACATTCTCGCGAAGTGCATGCAAGCCCTTCTCAAAACGTGCTCGGGCTTCTTCCAGCGCAATGCGGTCCCGGTACACCTGGGGCAAGGTGAGATTCAGACCCATGACCGATTTCAGGTTACCAGGGGCAATCGTCATACCCTGCTGATAGGCACCCAGGGCCTGTTCCGTTTTCCCCTCCGTCGCCCACACCTCACCCAGCAGGTTGAACGCATCCACGCTCTGCCGGTCGACTTTCACCGCCTGGAGACAGCAAGCCTCTGCATCCGCAAATTTTTTCTGCTCCAGCAACAAGCGGCCATACGCCAGACAGGAGGGCACATAATCCGGTTTCACGCTTAACACCTCGCGAAACCAGCCCTCCGCATCGCTTCTGTTTCCGACTGACAGGCAGGCAGTAGCGAGATTGTGTTTCGCCATGAAATAATTCGGGTCAAGCTCAATAGCACGTTGATAGCATCCGATGGCATCGCTCAAGCGTCCCACCGACTGGAGCGCAATCCCCAGATTATTGTAGGCCCTGAAGTAACGGTTATCCAACGATACCGCATGACTAAAGGCCTCTATCGCCGCTTCGGCGTTTTTCTGGTCGCGAAATACAATTCCCAGGTTATTGTATGCCTGCGCGAATTGTGGCTGAAGCCGAATCGCCTCACGGAAACACACCTCGGCCTCGGCAAGCCGGCCTAAATCCTGCATGAGATTGCCCTTGAGCATGCAGAATGAAGGCTGAAGCCCACCTGATTGGATTGCCTGTTCGACATGATCGAGCGCAGCTTCAACGCTGCCCTGATGTTGTACGATCATGGAAAGGTAATACCAGGCGGTAGCGTCATTTGGCTCCTGCTGAAGAACGTCGCGGCAAATTTTTTCCGCACCCGCATAATTGCCTGTATTAATTTGCCGGGCCGCTTGTCCCAGCATTTTCGCTATCTTCTTTTTTTCCATTTTCCGGCGATGTCCGTAAAATATAAGTTATGGGATTATTGATCCGGGGGGTGGTCATGGCATGTTAGAGCCATATAGGCGCTATGTTATATCTAAATAAAATCTTCAAAATAGGGAGAAAGTCGCCTGAAAACAAACCGCCCAGAAACGAACAGGGCAATGCTTCCCACAGCCAATGCTGCGGTTTGCCAAGTTAGGTTGATTACGCCATGCAGCATCGCATCGCGCACCCCCCCGATAAATGATGCCATTGGATTTAACGCCATGACACTGCGCATCCGCTCCGGGACCATATTGGCGGTATAAAGCACTGGCGTGGCGTAAAACCAGATCATCAGCAAGGGTGAGAGGAAATGTTCGACATCGCGCACAAACACCTGCAGCGACGAAAACAGCATTGCGAGGCCGCTTGTGAATAACACCTGGAACAGGAGAAACACCATGGCGACCGGCAGGGCCAGAAAGTGGATCTCCTTCCCACTCACGCTCATAATCAGCAGAACCAGCAGAAAGCCGCTCAGGTGGATCAGATAGGTGGATGCTATGGAACCATAGACCAGGAGTTCGTGAGGGAACGAGACTTTTTTAATCAGCCCCGCCGCGCCTTGAATCGACATCGAGCCACGCTGCAAGCCTTCCTGAAACGCCAGCCATGGCCAAAGACCCAATGCGACAAACTCGATGAATTCACGCCCCTGAAGCTCCGGGATATTAACCTTGAAAACAACAGCGAAAACAAAGCCATAGATCGCAAGCAGCGCCAAGGGTTGCAGCAAGATCCAGAATAGCCCACTGAGGCTACCTATATATCGATCTTTGATTTCCCGCCGCAGGAAATTGACGAATAACCAGCGAGAACCCCACACATCTGCAAAATACATAAAATTATACTAATTGTAGTCAACAAGAAACCGCGGTCTGTTGGAGCGGGTTTGCCCGCGAAAAATCGCGGCCAAACCCGCTCCCCCATCAAGGTGGATTAACATGACTGAACTTCTAGGGTTCCTGTTTCGGACTCTCCACCGCGACAGAAGAGATGTTTGTCTTTATTTTCAGAACTTCATCCTCGTTGATTATCATCTCCTTGTCCGAAGAAATTGCCCCAATGGTCTGGGTTCGCTGATCGGACAAATATTCCGCCTTCAACTCCTCGATGATTTTTGGTCTGACGTTGTCATACGGCTGTTGTCCGCCTTCTTTCACATCGGTGATTTTAATGATATGAAAACCGAAAGACGTTTCGACCGGCTCGCTGATCTCGCCTTTTTTCATCGCAAAAGCCGCGTCTGAGAAAGCTTTCACCATCTTGTCAGAGGCAAAATAACCCAAGTCCCCCTTGTTGACCTTTGCGGATTTGTCATCCGAAAACTTGACCGCCAGCTCGCCAAAGTCATCCCCGGCTGTTGCCAGTTTGTTCGCTTCCCATGCACGTGCCAGGGCTTCCTCCCGACCGCGGCCTTGTATGTCAATCAGAATATGAGAGGCGTGAACCGTCTTTTTTTCGGTAAACCGATCAGGGTTTAACTTATAGATTTCGTTTGCCCGCAGTTCCATATCCGGCATTTTAACCGCCCGGAGCAAATGGTCCATCATTTCGGCTGACAGCACGCGATCGACTGCCAATTCGGATTTTTTCCGGATTTGCGGCTCTTTATCCAGCCCGGCTTCCCGCGCCTGGGCTGCCAGCGTTTTCTTGATCAGCAGGTCCTGCAGCACCCTTCCGATGCGTTCTCTGCTGGCCAGAAACTCAAAGCGCTTACCCTCCGGCACCCGCGCAATTTCCGCTTCGAAATCTGATCGCGTCACCGCCACGCGCGAATTGCTCACCAGAACGGCATCCGGCGTCTCGCCAGAACAAGCGACATTTGACCATATTACGAGCAATGGCCAAAGGATATGAAATCTTGAAATTCTCACAATCTTACCCCAATAAAAAAAGTCCCGCGCAGCAAGCGCGCGGGACTGAACGAAGCAATTAGAATCAATAAACCGTCATAACGAACCCGCACGCCGGATACGTGCAGGAATCAGAGCCCCGTTGACCGGCGCCTTTTGTTTGAGTTGCCGTCTGTACCGACTCATTCCGTAGATTGAGGAAATAAGTGGTGTTAGGCAACAATGAACATCTGCTGGCAAGTGGTGTGCTGCCTGGATTTTGAACTGCAAACGCTCCCCCTGCGCATGCCCTGGAATTAAATCCAGATGTAATCGGCGAATCAATTTGCGAATAGGAGAAATCGCATTGAGTTGCTGATATGTTAATAAAAACCGGCACGGGCTGACCAATGGTAGACGGTTGGAATGAGAATGATCCTATAGTACCCGCTGCACCCGTTACAAACTGAACAGAACGGGATTGCCCCCTGTTCATCAGCCAGTTATTGTTCAGCCCGGTTGCCGTGAGACTTAGCACCGTATTGGTATTGGCTGTCGCCACTCCCCCGAACACTTGATTACAGGCCCCACCGCTCGGTGCAGGCTCCGAGCCGCTGATGGTGATGTTCTGCAACACCTGGAGAGCCGCGTTGTAGCTGCCATTGCCGGCCTGGTTGGCGGCAATGGTGCAGGTGCCCGCCGCGATGCCGGTGACGGTGCTGCCGGAAACGGAGCAAATGCCGCCAGTAGCGCTGGTAAAGGTGACGGTATTGCCCGAACCCCCGCCTGTAGCGGTGACAGTGCCGCTTCCGCCCACGACAATCGCCGGGGCAGAGCCAAAGGCGATGGTCTGGTTGATCATGGCGACGGTGGTGATAGCGATGTTCTGCGTCTTCGTGGTTGCCGGATTGTAGCTGCCATTGCCCAACTGGTTGGCGGCAATGATACAGGTGCCCGCCGCGATGCCGGTGACGGTGCTGCCGGAAACGGAGCAAATGCCGCCTGTAGCGCTGGTGAAGGTGACGGCATTGCCCGAACCCCCGCCTGTGGCGGAGACAGTGCCGGTTAAGCCCACGACAATCGACGCCGGGGCGGCGGTAAAGTTGATGGTCTGGTCGGTCAGAGGGACGGCGGTGACAGCGATGTTCTGCGTCTTCTGGGGTGCCGCGGTGTAGTTGGCGTTGCCGGCCTGGTCGGCGGCAATCGTGCAGGTGCCCACCGCGATGCCGGTGACGGTGCTGCCGGAAACGGAGCAAATGCCGCCAGTAGCGCTGGCAAA
>Ga0210041_1001243_pt1 | contig 24991 bp, 18 predicted proteins | sample CryGeymeta201503_FD_183973 | JGI IMG/M metagenome (GOLD analysis project Ga0210041, IMG submission 183973) | Groundwater microbial communities from Crystal Geyser aquifers in Utah, USA - Crystal Geyser metaG 2015-03 (SPAdes) (version 2) | ecosystem: Environmental > Aquatic > Deep subsurface >... | reverse complement strand
ATTTTAAATTCCAAGCTACTCTTAAGGCCTGCTTCAAATTTAAAATTATTTACTACGGCTGCAGCATTACTTTTTTTAGGTACAGATTTTCATTTTAAAACAAATGCATACTATTCCGGTCAAATTTTGAATGACACTTTATACGGTAATATTTACTTAAAAGGAGGCTTTGATCCTTTTTTTAATATTGGAGATTTGGATTCGATGATTTCAGATATTAAAAAATTAAATATTAAAAGTATTAAAGGAAATATTTATGCTGATGTTTCGAATATTGATTCTTTATATTGGGGTAAAGGATGGATGTGGGATGATGCAGCAGACGCAACTATACCTTATTTAAGTTCGCTCAATATAAATGAAAATAAAATTCAAGTTTTTACAGAGCCTCAAGAAATTGACTATCCGGCAATAGTAACATTTTATCCTGAGTCCAATTATTATTCAAGTGAAGTTAATGTTAAAACTATTAAAGAAGACACATCTAAATTAGAAACTACAAGCGATTGGATTAACAGAAAAAATAAAATTTATGTGAATGGGTTTCAATCAGTAGATGGCAATATTGATTCTTCTGAAATAAATATTTTTCATCCTGAAATATTATTTATAAATCTTTTCAAAGAACATCTAATTAAAAATGGTATTTTATTTTCCGGACAGCTTGATACCATTTCAACCCCAGAAATGGTAATTCTTTTCTCTGAGATTTTAAGAAACATAGATTCAGTTATAGTAAAGACGAATAAAGAAAGTAGTAATCTTGGTGCAGAGATGCTTCTTTATTTACTTGCTGAAAAATTTTATGGCTTACCTGCAACAGTTGTAAATGGTATTAAATTAATTGACAGTCTAATTACTTTAACAGGAAATGATCCCAAAAAATTTAGAATTGTTGACGGTTCAGGAGTTTCACATTATAATTTGGTTTCGTCTGAATTAATTTTAGATTTGTTGAAATATATGTATTATCATCACTCTGAATTAATTTGGAGATACATTAATTCCTTACCTATAGCCGGGGTTGACGGATTATTAAAGACAAGAATGCAGGATGGTCCGGCATATAATAATGTTCGAGCCAAAACAGGAACATTGAGCGGTGTGAGTAGTATATCAGGATATTTGAATGCACAAAATGGGGATAAGCTATCATTTTCAATTTTAATGGAAAATTTTGTTGGTAGTTCAAAACCAGTAAGAGCTATTCAGGATTCATTGCTTACTATATTCAGTTTATTCAATGAGGAATAAAATGCTTTTTAAAAATATTATCTTATCGCTATTATTGATAAGTTCAATTGTTTTATATTCTTGTGGTGAGAATAAAGTTAAAGTTAGCAAACCGCTATATGAATTAGTAAATAATTCTACTATTCCAAAATTTGATGCTAATAATGTATATCAACATATAAAAGACCAAATTAAATTCGGTCCAAGAAATCCAAACTCTATTGCACACTCTGCCGCACTTAATTATCTTTTCAGTTCTTTAAGTAAATACACTCAGTATGTTAGTAAACAGCCGTTTACTTATACAGGTTATAATGGAGAAGTTTTAGAGTTAACAAATTTAATTGCAAAGTTTAATCCACAAAATAAAAACAGAATTATGATATGTGCACATTGGGATTCTCGCCCTCGATCAGAACACGCAAAAGATCCTACTAAACAAAAATTACCTATTTTAGGTGCTAATGACGGGGCAAGTGGTGTAGCTGTTATTTTAGAACTGGCAAGAATTTTAAGTGAAAATAAAATCGATTATGGTGTTGATCTTGTATTGTTTGATGGAGAAGATTATGGAATGGAATCCGATCTTGCAAATTTCAGTTTGGGCTCAAAATATTATTCATCAAAACTTATAAATGATATTTTTCCAACTTTTGCAGTATTATTGGATATGGTTGGGGATAAAGATGCTATATTTAAAATTGAAAAAAATTCTAAAGATTATGCACCGGACTTAGTTGATCTTTTTTGGAATAAAGCTGCTCAGATAGGCGCTGATAAATTTACAACAAAAATAAGTCTGCCGATTTATGATGACCATATTCCACTAAATCAAGCAGGACTTAGAACGATTGATATTATTGATTCAGATTTAATTGGAGCTGATTCTCCAACAGAAAGAAGAAATTATTGGCACTCAGATAAAGACACTATTGAAAACATTGGTGTTGAAACACTTCAGCAAGTTGGTGATGTTGTTACAAATGTGATCTATTCAATAAAATTTAATTATTAAATAATGACTTTTTTTTGTCATGCTGAACTTGTTTCAGTATCTATAAAATTTTAATAATGAGTGCCCGGATCAAGCCTATCTAGGAGGCAGACTGATAAGGAATGACAATCTTCTATAAATAAAACCAGATACAAGTGGAAAAACATTTTAAAAGATTTAAAGTCGAAGCAAAACCTTTTAATGCAGATTTGATTAGCAGTATTATTTGGGAATTAGAGATTGATGGAATTAATGAAGAAGATAATTATCTTTTTGTTTTCGCTTCAGAAAACAGTATGGTAAATAAAACTAATCTTTCTGATCAACTCAATAAATTAAAAAAAGAAAAACTTATTGAAAATTTTAAAATTAAAGAAGAACTAATTCAAAATAAAAACTGGAATGAAGAATGGGAAAAGACTATTAATGTTGTAAAAGTTTCAGATAGAATAGTAATAAAACCCTCCTTTAGAGAATACAAAAAAAAGAAAAATGAAATAATTATTACTATTGATCCAAAAATGTCTTTTGGAACAGGTGAACACGCAACAACTAAGCTGGTAATTCAGATGCTGGAAAAACATATTAAAACTGGGGATAAAATCTTAGATGTTGGTTCAGGTACCGGAATACTAGCAATTGCAGCTGTTAAATTGGGTGCAGATTCAGCTATTGCTATAGACAACGACGATTGGTGTTTTGAAAATTGTATAGAAAATGGTAAACTAAATAATGTTGAAGACAAAATTGATATTAGAAATTGTGAATTGTCTCAAGTAAAAGAAAAAGATTTTTCTGTAGTCATATCCAACATCCAAAAAAATGTTCTAAAAGATTTAGCTATAGAATTTAAAAGAAGAATAAATGAAAAAGGCACACTAATTCTTTCAGGGCTTCTTGTAAATGATAAACAAGAAATGATTGAATATTATTCTACTTATGGTCTTGATTTTTTAGAATCGAAACAACTTGAAGAATGGATATCTTTAGTTTTTACTTCCAATTAAAATTATAAATGGGAAAATGTTATTTACTTTTGTAAATAAACCTAAAAAACCTCCGAGGTTTTAGTAACCTCAGAGTTTTGAGATAACAAAATTATTTTCTTTCATAAATAACCTTCCCGTCAAATATCGTCATATCAACTTTAACATCTTTTATTTTTACAGGATCAATAGTAAGCAGATTATCATTTAGAACAATCATATCAGCAAGTTTACCGACTTCAATACTTCCTTTAACATTTTCTTGAAAAGCAGCATAAGCACTATTTAGAGTGTAACATTTAATTGCTTGTTCAATAGTTAATTTTTGTTCTGGAAGCCAGCCATTTGGATTTTTTCCGTCATCAGTTCTACGAGTAACAGCAGCATATAAACCTAACATTGGATTTAGATCTACTACAGGCCAATCTGTTCCAAAAGCAACAACCACACCCTCATCAATTAAAGATTTATAAATATGAGTAAGTTTTGCTCTTTCATCACCAATTCTTTTTGAAACCCAAATTCCATCATCCAGCAAATGTTCAGGTTGAACTGAAGCAATAACTCCGATGTCTTTAAATCTTTTTATATCTTCTTTTATGATGTGTTGAGCGTGTTCAATTCTGAATCTTCTGTCCCAAACAGGATTATTATTTTTAATTTCAGAGTAAACATCTAATATGTAGGAGTTTGCTTTGTTACCTATAGCATGCACACATATTTGAAGTTTGTTTTTATCAATTTCAAATGCCCATTTTTTAAATCGGCCATCTGTAATTATATCATTTGGTAGTCCTGTTGTTGTAGTATCTTGTTTATAAGGGTTAAAAAACCAGGCAGTTGTTGATCCAAGGGAACCATCAGCATAAGCTTTTAAAGCCCCTAATTGAATTTTATCCCCGCCAAAATTGTGTTGAATATTTAAGTTTACTAAATTCTTATAATCATCAATGGGCAAATGAGTATAAATTCTGCAAGTAAGATTTCCATCTTTTTCTATTTCTTGATATGCACTAAGATCATTAGGGAAAGTAATATCTTCAACGGTAGTAACACCTACTTCTCGTGCATATTTTAGAGCAGCTTCAACAGCTTCAATATATTCTTGTTTTGAAGGCTCAGGAATTATTATGGAGATTAAATCCATCGCATTGTCTTTTAATATTCCTGTAGGCTCCCCTGTAACTTTATCCTTTACAATTAATCCACCTTCAGGACTTTTTGTATCCTTTGTTATTTCAGCTAATTTTAATGCTACAGAGTTTGCCAATCCCATATGACCGTCATATCTACTAATAAAAACCGGTGTTTCTTTTGAAAAATTATCGATCATTTCTTTTGTGGGAATTTCTTTTACATCCCATTTTTCATGATCCCATCTTCCACCCGTTATCCATCTTCCTTTTCTAGTGGATATATAATCTTTTAAGGTTTCTTCAAATTCTTTCACACTACTAGTTTTTGAAAGATCTAACCCTAATAAATAAAATCCTCCATTTGTAAAATGTGCATGGTCATCAATAAATCCTGGAACCATTAATTTCCCTTGAAGATCTGTTACTTTTGTTTCTGATGTTATAAATTCTTTAGCTTCAATATTACTTCCTACAAAAAGAATTTTATTTCCCTCGATCACAACTGCTTCTGCAAATGGTTGTTTTTCATTAACAGTGTATATTTTACCATTTATGAAAGCACTTCTTTCAAATTGTGGAAATACTATAGAGGAATTGATTATTATAGTTGCAATTATGTATAGTATGATTTTTTTCATTTAATTATTATAGGTTTTTTTATAATTATTAGAATTAGTTTTTATAATTTAATTAAAAATATTTATTATAAAACAATTTAGAGGAATATTTTATCTAATTAAACAAAAATAGCAATCCCAAAATAATTTGATTATTTTTTATTTGGTTATAATTTAAAAACGGAAAAATTATGAATCTTGATGTATTAGTTTTTGCAGCTCATCCAGACGATGCAGAGCTTTCGATGGGAGGTACAATAGCTAAATTGTCTTCAAAAGGTAAAAAAGTTGGTATAGTTGATTTTACAGAAGGAGAAATGGGAACAAGAGGAACAACAATTACAAGACAAGCAGAAGCATATAAAGCAGCTGTAGCATTAAATGTAACTTTAAGAGAGAACTTACATATTCCGGATGGAAATATTCAAAGAATAAAAGAAAATGTGGATAAAGTTATTTGCGAAATAAGAAAATATAAACCAAAAATAATTTTTGCACCCTATTTTAATGATCGTCACCCTGATCATATTGATGCCAGTGTTATTGTTAAAAAAGCAATGTTCACATCAGGACTAACAAAAGCTATAACTAAATTTAATGAAAGAAACCAAAATGCATACAGACCTAATAAATTATTTTACTATATGCAAACATACACTTTTGAACCGACATTTATAGTTGATATAACAAATCATTTTGATAAAAAAATGAAATCCGTTAAAGCCTATAAATCACAATTTCATAATCCAAAAAGTAGTGAGCCGGAAACATTTATTAGCAGCACAAAGTTTTTAGATTATATTAGTTCGAGAGCAAGATTTTATGGATTTCAAATAAGAAAAGAATACGGTGAACCTTTCTATTGTGAAGAAGCACTAGAAGTTGATCTAAATAATCTTATTTAGATAAATAATGTAAAATATATTACATTGTTTTTTGTATAAGATTTATACATTAGCGTAATTTTTTTAATAAATAAATTAAAATGGAATATTTAATAGTAATTTTTGCAGTTTTACTTATCTCTTATTTCAACGGAGCTAATGATAATATTAAAGGAGTAGCAACTCTTTATGGAAGTGGCACAGTTAGCTACAGAAAAACGATACTATGGGGTTCTTTTACAACAGCAACGGGTTCTTTGTTAGCGTTATTGCTGGCTCAAAAATTAGTAGAAAATTTTTCAGGTAAAGGTTTAATACCTGCAGAAATGCTGAATACATTACCAATAAATATTCCTATTGCTCTTGGTGCGGGATTAACTGTTTTATTAGCTACAAGAATAGGAATGCCTATTTCAACAACACACAGTATTGTCGGGGCATTACTTGGTGTAGGTTTGGTTGCAGCCGGTAGTGCTGTCAACTTTACTAAATTATTTTCTGTTTTTTTAATCCCTTTATTAGTAGGTCCATTGTTTGCTTTCTTTTTAAGTTTTGTTTTGTATAAATTTTTTAGATCAATAAGGATAAAAATGGGTATAGATGAAGAAACTTGTGTTTGTGCAGGTGAAAAAATTTATACAATTGCAATGCCGGTAAATACCTCTACAAGCATTTTATTACAAGAAGTAAAAAAAATAGATGCTTCAGTTGAAAGTATTGATAGCTGCAAAAAAAATTATAAAGCTGAATTTTTTGGAATTAGTGCTCAATCTATATTGGATACTGCACATTTTATAAGTAGTGGATTTGTTAGCTTTGCTAGGGGATTGAATGATACTCCTAAACTATTGGGATTATTTATCTTTTTTAATTTTATTGATCCTAATATTAGTTTACTAGCAGTTGCAGTTGTTATGTTTACCGGAGGATTACTAAGTTCTAAAAAAGTTTCTGAAACAATGAGTAAAAATATAATCCCGCTAAATGATGGACAGGGATTTACAGCAAACTTTACTACTGGATTATCTGTAATAGCAGGTAGTATATTTGGTCTGCCTTTATCAACTACTCATGTTTCTGTTGGTGCAATTTTTGGTATTGGTGTTTCTAATAAAGATAAAAATAAAAAAGTAATCAAAGAAATCATTTATTCATGGGTTCTAACTTTACCAATTGCTGCAATTTTTGGGGCTTTATTTCACTTAATAATAATTAAATTTATAATATAAGGTGTAGTATATTTTATGGGAAATTATCTTGTTACTGTAAAAGATGTTTATAAACAAGCAGCAGTAAATCCTGAAAAAGGTCTTTGCTGTACAACCACTCCAATTTGGCAATTACCGGAATTGATTATTCCTAAAAAAATGTTGGAGATGAATTATGGATGTGGAAGCACTGTAAACCCAAGAGATTTAGTTAACAATCCCAAAATACTTTATGTAGGTGTTGGCGGTGGAATGGAACTACTTCAATTTTCATATTTCAGTAGGAACAAAAATTCTGTAATTGGTATTGATCCTGTAGAAGAAATGCTTGCTGTATGCGAAGAAAATTTAGTTTCTGCTGAACAAGAAAATAAATGGTTCAATCCGGAATTTATTGACTTAAAATATGGTGATGCACTAAACTTACCTGTTGAAGATGAAAGCATAGATGTAGCAGCACAAAATTGTTTATTTAATATTTTTCACGATAACGAATTGGAAATTGCACTTAATGAAATGTATCGTGTTTTAAAACCACACGGAAGATTATCACTTTCAGATCCGGTTTCAGAATCACCTATGCCAGAAAATCTTAAAAATGATGAAACACTGCGCGCTCTTTGTTTGAGTGGTGCTATTCCATTGCAAGATTATATTAACAGAATTACTTCGGTTGGATTTGGCACAATTGAAATAAGAGCGAAGAGACCTTATAGAATTTTAGACCCACTTAACTATGAAACAAACAAAAATATATTGATAGAAAGTGTTGAAATTTGTGCAATAAAAGATCCCATACCAAAAGATGGACCTTGTGTATTTACAGGCAAAACAGCTATTTATTTTGGAAAGGAAGATTCTTTTGATGATAAGGATGGACATCTTCTCATTAAAAACCAACCACTTTCAATATGTGATAAAACAGCAGGAGCAATAAAAAAATTAGGAAGAAATGATATTTTCATTTCTGAATCTACTTACTTTTATGATGGAGGTGGGTGTTGTTAAAAAAGGAAAAAGGTAAAAGTGAAAATTAATTAATTTGCAGAGGCATTATAAATAACACCTCTACCTAAATTATTAACTGATGTTACGCAAAGCTGAAAGATGACATCTTTTTATTAAGAAAATAAAGTCTCTGCTTCGTTAAAGAGTTATCATTTTATTTGAATTCAATTCAGGAAATAAAGATGTCATCTTTTCGCTGCTCATTTTTTGCGTAAGATGAGTTATTACTTAACTAAATTAAATCTCCCCTCAGGTTTTCCATTTTCTAATTTTAATACTCCTCTTGGACAAACTGCTGAACAAATACCGCAACCAACACAGGAAGCTCTTACAATATTTTCTCCTCGTTGTGCATAAGAACGAACATCAATCCCCATTTCGCAATATGTTGAGCAATTACCGCAAGAGATGCATTGGCTACCATTTGTAGTTATTCTAAATCTCGATTTAAATCTTTGAATAATACCTAAAGTTGCTGCCATTGGACATCCGAATCTACACCAAACTCTGTTACCCATAATGGGGTAAAAACCGACTCCAACTATTCCTGAAAAAACAGAACCAATTAAAAATCCATAAACTTTAGAAAAGGTTAGTGAAACATCTCCAAGCATTGCACCTTTCATGGCAGAATTAATCCAAAGCAGAGCTGTTGTTACTACAATAAATATTAATACAGAATGTATCATCCATCTTTCAATTTTCCAAGCTTTTAGAGATTTATCAGATAAATGTCTGAATGGATCCCCTGCTGTTTCAGCTAAACCGCCGCAACCGCAAACCCATGAACAATACCATCTTTTACCGAAAAAGTAAGTTAAAATAGGTGTAGCAATAAATGTCATTATCGCACCCCAGAAAACCATAAAATATCCAATTCCACCACTGTTGAAAAGTCCTTTTATTGTATCCGGGAAAAGGTATTGGTATTTAAGAGGCCAGAAATAACTGAAGTAATATTCAGGTTGATTTAACTTATGTAGTATTGCAGGTATTAAATAAGCAAATCCAAATTGAAAAAACATAACTGATAAAGTTCTTATTATCTGATAACGGTTGTGTCTGTATTTAATTATAATTTTTAAACCCATTACTAAAACTGCAAGAGTGTAAAAAGTTCCGTATAAAAACCATTGATCAGCTTTTATTCCTCGCAAATTATGGCTAATTGGGTCTAATAATCTTATCCAATTTTCTAAAAGATTTGGAAACCAATAAAGTAAAACATAAAATCCTGTTATTATAATACCAGTTATCCAAGCAATTGTACCTTTAGAAGTAAAACTATTAAAGAAAATTTTATTGTTTTTTATTCCAGGAGGTGCTTCTTTATATTGTGGTACACAGTAAGTTAATGCACCTAAAATGCTAAATCCAAAACTAAGTATTAAAAATAAAATTGGTGCTGTTGATGAAACACCTGTCAGACTTACGAGCAACATCAACACTCCAAAACCTAATATAGTTAACCCTATTTTTTTTATGGTTTCTAATTTTTTATTAGGGTTGTAAATTTTAAGATTATCAATACTCAATGGTTCCATCAAAATTCCTTTTAAGCTAATGCTTTTTCAATATTTGAATTAATCAATTCAGGAAATTGGTTCTCAAATTCATTTAAAATTTGTGTTTCAAAATTCTTAAAAAATTCAGGATCAAAATTTGCTACAATTAAATTGTTGATGACATAATTCACTGTCTTTTTAGTTTTAATCCAATCTTCAAAAACCTTATGTTTTAATCTTATTCCAAAAACATTTACTCCTACTACAGAATAATCTTTTTCATTAAACACTACTCTTAAAGCTCGTTTCATATCCTTATCTTGCCATAAAAATGTTTTTTCTCCATCCCTTCTAACATTACTTACAAATCCATATGTCTGATATTCAATATCCAAAAATTTTGCTGAATTAAACCAAATTCCTCTTTCGTACTTTGTTCTTTTACCACAAATAGTATTTGCTAATACTTCACCGTGCATTCTTCCAGTATACCATAATTGTTCAAATCTATTTCTTTCATTTTCTTTTGTTGCTTTAATTTCTACACAATCACCTGCAGAATAAACATTAGGAATGTTTGTTTCTAAATAATCGTTTACAAGTATGCCCATACCTGTTTCTATTTTTGAATCTTTTACAACATCAATATTTGGGTGAACACCCGGAGTTAGTCCAACAAATTCACATTCAATTTCATTACCGTTATCTGTTCTAACAGCACAAACTCTTCCATTTTCACCTGCTAAAATTTCTTTTAAGTTTGAATTTAAGATTAGGTCAAAACCATGAGTAAGTATTTCTTTGCAAATTAATTCAGAATCTTCATTAGGTAAAATATTATTCCAATAAAGTTCTTCTCTAATTAAAAAAGTAACATGAATATTTCTTGAGTGAAGCATTTCTGCAAGTTCTATTCCTATTAATCCCCCTCCGACAATTACTGCATGTTTAATATTTTTTGTATTCTCTTCAAGTAGATCAAGATCTTGTTTGGAAAATAAACCCTGAACTCCTGGAAGATCTTGTCCAGGCCATCCAAATTTATTTGAATGAGATCCAGTTGCTACAACAAGTTTATTGTATGAAATCTTTTCTCCGTTATTTAGAGATAAAGAATTATTGTCAGTATCAATTTTATCTACATGTGCATAGATCAAATCAATTTTATTTTTTTCCCAAAACCAATCTTCATAAGGTTTTGTATCTTCAAATCTCATATGACCCATATATATATACATTAAAGCAGTTCTGGAGTAGAAATATTTTGTTTCACTAGAAATCACAGTGATTTTCATATCGCTTTGTTTTCTTACATTTTTGGCAGTTGTTATTCCCGCAATTCCGTTACCAATTATTACAAGATGTTCCATTTAAACTCAACTCATAAAATAAATTTAAATAAATATAAAATAATTTAAATATAAATAGTGTCTTTCTATTTACATATTAAGAGTAAATAAAGAGATACTAAATTAAATACTATTTTCTCACTTTAAAAACTGAATCAATTACTGTTCCGTCAACCCATTTAATTATAGCAACAACTTTGTTTTTATCTACTTTAGGTTTTTCAGGAGAACTTCCGCAAATTTTATCGACTTCTACTTTTAACTCTTTAATAGTTTTTATAGGCATGTTTGATTTTTTTACTTTTTGTATTAGATCTTTTCTTTTGGGATTTATTGCAATTCCTCTTTCTGTAATAATTACATCTATAAGTTCACCTGGTCCGCATAGGGTGGTAACTTCATCTATAATTACTGGAATTCTATCTCTAAAAGAAGGGATTGCGAGAATTGTACATTTAGAATAAAGACAGTTTTGCCAACCACCAATGCCGTGTAGCAAGTAACCATCTGAATGACTAACAACATTAGCATTAAAATTTATATCAACTTCAGTTGCACCCAATACTGCTACATCTACCATTGAAGCAAAATTACCTTTACCGTGGAAATTATAACTTGTAAAAGGGCTGGTATTAACATGGTTTGGATTTTCTCTCATACTTCTAACACCTTCCAAATCAAAAGTTTGTCCATCAAGAATGTAATCAGTTAATCCTTCTTCTAAAGTTTCAACTAAATATTTTGTACTTCCACCACGCATAAATCTTGCTTTAACATTTTTCTTTTTCATCCTTTCTTTTAAGAAAAGAAGAAATGCAAGATTTGTTCCACCTGCACCTGCCTGAAGTGAAAATCCATCTTTCATAATTCCGGCTTCGTCAATAAACTTTGCTACATATTCAGCTATCAATAATCTGTCAGGAGATTTTGTTATTTGTGTTGTACCTGAAACAATTTTTGATGAATCACCGAGTGAATTTACTTTAACTACATAATCAACATTATTACCTTGTATCTGCCACGGAATGCAAGGGAAGGGGACTAAATTATCTGTAACGACAATTACTTTGTCAGCATATTCAGAATCCACAAGAGCAAAACCTAAAAGTCCGCAAGCAGATTTACCTGTTACACCATTTGCATTTCCAAAAGGATCAGCAGTAGGTGAGGCTATTACAGCAATATCAATTTTTACTTCTCCATCTTGAACTGCCGAATATCTTCCACCGTGAGAACGCAAAACACCAACGCCTTTCATTTTTCCTTCAGTAATAAATTTTCCTAAAGGGCCATTCATACTTCCTTCAATGTGATGAATCGTTCCATCTTTTAAATATTTAATTAAATAACTATGAACCGGAAAAGAAGCACTCGGGAACCAGCGGATATTTTTAATACCCATCTTTTTTATAGTATCAAATAATGTATTTGTAAGAATATCTCCGTCGCGTAAGTGGTGGTGTGTTGATATAGTCATTCCATTTTTAAGTCCGGCTTTAGTTAAAGCATCTTTAAGATTTCTTACTAGTTTATTTCCATCGGATGGATATTCAATGCAAGATCGAATTGATGGACAAGTAATTTTACCTTTTGGTATGTATTTGTTTACACCTTTAAAAGGAATTTGTTTTTGTCCGTTTACTTGTGTTGGTACTAATCTACCGGCTGCGTTTTTTATCAATTTCATTTTTTAGTTAATAGTTAATAGTCATTGGTCAATTGTCAATGGTATATAGTAATTTATATGTTTCAGTTATATTATTTTTTACCAATTGAATTAATATATGCGTTTAATTTTTTTGCTAATTTCTCTAAGTCTTCTTCAAGTATTTTATTATCACTTTTATCAATTAGATTTCTATTATTTGCTTTTTTTAACCATGTCTTAGTTTCATATAGTGAGCCTCTTGCATAGTAACAAAATAATTTATTTTCTTTGTAATGATATCTTCCGAATCCCTCTGAAATATTTACAGCTATAGAATCAGAAGCTCTTACGGTTTGAGTACCTATAGAAAATTTATTAAAATTTTCCCAAGTTTTTACAACATTTCTTATATTTTCTGCAATGCTCATAGCTGTTTGATAAACTTCTATATCTTCAATATTCATAATACCATAATTCAATATATTTTAGATTATATTCTAATATCTATTGACCAATGACTAAATCAACAACTAGTCTTACACAATATCTTTTACATTATCTTTGCTAACTCCAAAACCCTCATTGCTCTTTTTACTACAGGAGGATCAATCATTTTACTACCTAAAGAAACAACTCCAAGTCCTTTTTTTTCTGCTTCTTTGTATGCCTCTACAATTTGTTTGGCTTTTTTAGTTTCAATTTCAGTCGGTGCAAATGTTTCGTGTACAATTTCAATTTGTCTAGGATGAATACAACCTTTACCTTCAAATCCTAATGATTTAGCTTCGATAATACTTTCTTCTAGTCCTTCCATATTACCAATGTCTGAATAGACAGAGTCTATTGCTTGAATACCGGTTGCTTTTGCTGAGTTTACTATCATTGAACGGGCAAATAAACTTTCTTTACCTTCTTCAGTTCTTCGAGTTCCAATATCTGCAGTATAGTCTTCAAGTCCAATTGTAAGTGCACAATTAAGTTTTGAAGCTGAAGCAATTTTGTAAGAATTAATTACTCCTAATGCGCTTTCGATAATAGGCATAAGATAAATTGTATGTTTTATATTATGAATTTCTTTTAATCTTTTAATCTCATTTTCTACATCAATAACTTGTTCAGCAGTTTCACATTTTGGAATTAAAATTACCTGAACATTATTAGGAACAACAAATTTTAGATCATCTATTCCTATTGGTAATTGATTTATTCTAGCCATTCTTTCACAACCATAAAAATCTACACTTCTTAATGCATTCCTAACTAAATATTTTGACGATTCTTTTTCTTTAGGAGTTACACTGTCTTCCAAGTCCAAAATTATTCCATCAGGTTTATGCAGACCGGCATTTATAAAAAATTTAGGTTCATTTCCAGGTAGATATAATCTACTCCTCCTCATTCTGTCTTTTGTAGTCTTAAATTTGTTTTTACTGTTAAAGGGAAGCAGATATTCTTCTTTAATTTTAGGTTTTAATTTTTTAATAGCATATTCAAATCTTGCAGCAATTACAAAAGGAAGAGCACCGGAATCCTCCATTTTTATAACAGCATTTTTAACTGCAAAAAATTTACACATATCAACAATCTGTTTTCGAATTGATCTACCATAAAGAGATCCAACTTTACTGTTAATATCAATTTTTAATCCACCGGATTTTTTAAATTGAATTTCGAAACTGCAATCTGATCTTATTTTAGTAGCTGTCATTTTTTATACAATTAGTTGTTTCATAAAATCATTAACATTCATTTCTTCACAATTTAATATCATGTTTTTGATATCTTTTTGTTTCTTATTATTTAATAATTCAAAAGATAATGAATTAAATTTTATCTCCAAATCTTCTAAAGTCATCGGTTCTCTTGGATCACCTTTTGGATATTCTCTATATTCAGAATATTCTTTACCACTTTTAGTTTTAATGACAACTTTAGAGGGCTGTTTTTCCGGGAACATCTTTTCAAATTCTTCAGAAGCTTCGCCTTTAATTTTATCAATCACTTGCCAAATTTTTGGGTCTTTAAGTTTTTCATCAGAGAAAGACTGCGTTGTTAGCCTTCTATCTACAATTGCTGCAGCAACACAATATGGAAGAGAGTGGTCGGCAGTTTCTCTTGATTCAGGTCTGTATTTATGCGGATCAAAAAGTATATCACAGGCACGGGCAATAGTGGTAATAGTAATTGAATCTATCTCATCGAATTTAATATCATTTTTCTTTACAGCATTTATTACTGCTGTTAAATGTACATGAGAAAGAGCTTCGCATGGAAATGCTTTCATGCTGCATTCCAAAATTTTATAATCATAACCCAATCCACTGATTAATTTGTTTAAGTTCCAACTCCATTCTTCTTCAAATTCTCTTCCTTTCATTTTTAGTGCATCTAACTTTTGTTTTTTAACATCCCATCCGAAATAACAATCCATAAAACCTTCTTTTCCTTCAAACACGGCTTCTGTACCTGTATAACCTTTTTGTGCCATCAATGCAGCAAGCACTCCACTTTGAACTGCCATAGGGTCAACTGTATTTTTCATCATTGTTAATTTGCCTGCTGTCGGGCAGCCAATTGTATGATTGTGTGAGCCGCTGATTCCAATTGCATTTACCATCTGATCAATATTTAATCCTAAAATTTTTCCGGCAACTATCGGAGATACAAATTGTGTCAATGTAGCGTGATGCCATTTTCTTTCTCTTATTCCAGGGACAGCAAATTCACAAAGTCTTTGTTCAAATTCATATGCTAAAACAATTGCAACTATTATATCTTTCATTGAAGCGCCAACTAACTCCCCTGTAGAAAGTGCAGCCGGAATTAAATCTGATGGATGAGAAGGATCTTCTTTCCAATAAATGTCATTAAAATCCAATGCTCTAATCATTAAAGAATTAACAAGAGTCGCATTAACTGCAGGAATTTTTTTTCCAAATCCAATTAAGGTTGCTTCTTCTTTTCCTCCCATATTTACATAAATGTCTTTTAGAATATTTACATCTTTAGTGTGGTATCCACCAAAGGCACAACCGATGGAATCGTATATAAATTTTTTTGTTGTTTCAACAACTTTTTTTTGCAGGTCTTCAAATTTTAAATTGACAGAGAATTCAGCAATTTGATGTGATATTGATTTTTCCATATTAACCGTATTAGTCTTTAATTTTTTCTTTAATCCAATTATTTAATCCACCCAACACTATTAATTCTTGAGCGGCTTTTCCAACAGAATCAAAATAATATTGTTTGTTGTTAAATAAAGCTTTAGAATTTTCAAAATTGATTGATATTGTATTGTTTGTATTTTCTGTAAGAGATTTATTTTCATATTTAAATTTTAAATCTTTTACTAGTTTAGGAATATCAATCAGTAAAAATCCATTATTAAATGCATTTCGTTTGTAAGTTTCACTGAAAGAACCGGCTATAACTAATTTTATTCCTTTATATTTCAAAGCTGTTGCAGCTTGTTCTCTAGAACTTCCGGTTCCAAAATTAAATCCACCAACAATTATATCTCCATCTTTAGCAAGAGACTGAAAATTCTTATCATAATTTTCCATTACAACTTCTGCTTGTTGTTCTGGAGTCATTGCATCGTTATATGTGTATTTACCCGGATAAATACCGTCTGTATTTAAATTATCTTGGTGACAGAAAAGAACATTACCCTTAATTTCTTTTGGAAAATCTTTTATTATTTCTATTGTTTTTTTACTTTTTTCCAGTTTTGAATTAATTTTTACATCCTCAAAAGTTACAAGTGGGCAATATTCCCATGCATAATCAATATATCCGGCAATTGCAGATGCAGCAACTACAGCCGGTGAAGCTAAATAAGAATGTGCATTTGGTGAACCCATTCTACCTTTGTAATTTCTATTTGTTGCAGAAATTCCAACTTCGCCGTCTTTTAATAAACCCATTCCGAGTCCGATACAAGGTCCACAGCCAGGTGGTAAAGGTTTTGCACCAGCTTCAAGTAAAGCATTCCAATCACCTTTAAGTTCACTTTCTTTTTGTACTTGTGATGATGCAGCAGCTATATAGAATTCAACATCTTTAGCAATTTTTTTGCCTCTAATAATTTCTGCAGCCTGATGAATATCATCAACTCGGCTGTTAACACATGAAACTAAATATGCTTTGTCAATTTTTATTCTTTTGGATTTTAATTCGCACATCGTTTCTATTTTCTTTACTGTGTCTGGTCCTGAAACAGATGGAAGAACTGTGGATAGATCTAAATTGATTTCTATAGAATAAAATGCATCATTATCAGCTTCTAATATATTTTTCTTTAAATCATTTATAGTTGAATTATTGATCCTTTGATTTTCACCATATTGTTCTAGTCTTTTATAGTACCAATTAATTGTTACTTCATCAACAGGGAAAATCCCTGCTAATGCACCCCATTCAGTTGTCATATTTGCGATAGTTAATCTATCATCCACAGATAAATTTTTTATTCCATCTCCTTTGAATTCAACAACATAATTTAGGACTTCATCTTTATTAAAAATTCCACATAAAGTTATTATTACATCTTTACCGGAAACACCCTCATTCAATTTTCCAAATAAATTTACTTTTGCAATAGGAGGGACTTTCCACCAGGTTTTGCCAGTAGCCCAAATTGCTGCTGCATCTGTTCTTACAATTGGAGTACCCAAAGAACCCAGACCTCCATACATATTAGAATGACTATCAGAAGCAACAACCATTGTATTTGGAAAAGCAAAACCTTCTTCGCACATTATTTGATGTCCAATACCTCTGCCAGCCGGGTAAAAATGTGACCCCATAGTTTTAGCAAAATCTTCAATCTTTTTATATTTAGCTAAATTAGTTTCACTTTTATCCTGAACATTGTGGTCTAATGTAATTACTACTTGATCAGGATTAAATATTTTTTTTGCCCCAATGGAATTAAATTTTGGAATTATAGCACCGGTATTATCGTGAGTCATTACAAATGCAGGTTGAATGTAAATAAAATCTCCACTGTGAATTAAGCTACCATCATTTTCAACGACATATTTTTGTACTATTTTTTCAGTTAATGTTTGGTTCATATTTTTCCTTTAATCGCTAAACGCTAGATGTAAAACGCAAGATGTTTTATATTTCTTTTTTAAAATTACTAATCATTTTTGATAGCACTGCAAAAACTCGACTAGATAATTCTTTCAATTTTTTGATATTTTCAGATTTACAAATCTTTATGTCAATAGATATTTCTATCTGAGTATCAATTTCTACTAAAGATGAGCGAGTAATTTCTAAGAATCTACTTTTCTCAATTTTTGATTTTCTATATAATCCTTCCGATATATTTGAAGGTATTGATACCGAAGCTTTTCGTAATTGATTAGTTATTCCAAATAATTCTTCTTTAGGATATAAAGAAGTGATTGAATAAATTTCTTTAACCAGTTCAATACTTGTTTTCCAAACATCTAAATCTTTATGACTAAGTTTTAACATTTCTCGTTTTACTTCTTTCGTTTAACCTCTCACGCTTTAAAAGGTTCAAAACTAACAAAATCAGCGTGATGAACAATTATTGCTTCTACACTTCTTCTAGCCAGTTCACCTTCTTTGGCATGATAAGCAATAATATGTTGCACTTCAGGCGGGAGATCAAATCTGTCAGCAATAGAAACGCCGCTAAAAGGATGCCTTAAAAGTTTTCCTGCTTTACTTGTTGTCAATTTCCCTTTTACTTTATCGTATTCAATTAGTTTACCAACATCAATTAAAATTGCTCCGGCAATTAATAAATCCATATTTATGTTTATTTCTTCCCCAAAATTTTCTTTCATTCGTTTTGCAATATCAACAGATAATTGTACAGCAGTTCTTTTATGATTTATAAAAGAAATCTTACAGTCTTTAAGCAGTAGAGAAAATGGAATAGTTTCCAAATCATTAATAGATAAAACGCTTTTTTCAATTGCATATACCCAGCATTGTAAAACTTTTTCTTTTAGTTTTTGGTTTTTAATCCAATTAATTTCAGGCCAAATTTTTAATACTTTGTCTTTCATATTTTTTTGTCTTTTACTTTTTGCCATTTGCCTTATCACAAATACTTAATTATTTCATTGGTCATTTCTTGTGTTGAGCAAGCACCTTGTTCAAAAACTTTTTGCGAACCCCTCAACTTCATCATATCATAAGTTCTTACTTTTCCTTCCTGAACAACTTTTGCAATAGCATTTCTAATTGAAATTGCTTTCTTGGTTTCATTTAAATGATCAAGCATCATGCAAGCGCTCATAATCATAGCAATTGGATTTACTATTGAAGGGTTAAATGTTTCATATTTTGGAGCTGATCCATGTGTGGGTTCAAATATTGCAACATCTTTCCCAATATTTGCACTACAAGCAAAACCAAGTCCGCCAATAAGTCCTGCAAAACCATCACTTACAATATCGCCAAACATATTTTCAGAAACTATAACTCCGTAGTCTTCAGGATTTTTTGTAAGCCACATCATTTGTGCGTCAATATTTGTTTCCCAAAGATCAATGTTAGGAAAATCTTTTGATATTTTTTTTGCTTCTTCCATCATCAAACCGGAAGTTTCTCTAAGGACATTTGGTTTTTCACAAACTGTAAGATTTGTAAATCCAAATTTATCAGCATATTCGTAAGCAGCTCTTATAATTCTATGACATGCTTCTCGTGACATAATTCTTGAAGATATTGCAAGGTCTTTACCGGGAACATCTTTAAACTTTTTCATTTTAGGGTGAAGGTTAAATGCATCTCTAACTTCTTTTGGTGGATTAGTCCATTCAACACCTGAATATAATCCTTCAGTGTTTTGTCTGAATATTACAGAATTAACAGGTGGTTCTTCAAATCCATTATTAGCATTTCTTCTTATAAAATTAAGCGGATTTCCTTTAAAAGATTTACAAGGACGAATACAAATATCTAAATCGAAATGTTGTCTTAAACCTACAATTGGACTAAAATAAACAAATCCCTTTCCTTTTAAAGACTGATCTAATTCTTCAAGAGCTTTATCTTTAGGTTTACTAGTTATTGCGCCAAATAATCCAATTTTATGTTCGGTTAAAAGATCAATTGTTTTTTGTGGTAAAGGATTTCCTTGTTTTTGCCAAAACTCCCAACCAATATCTGCGTGTACATAATTTGCTTCAAATCCAGAGGCTTTTAAAACTTTTACAGCTTCAGGTAATACGGTTTTGCCAATACCGTCTCCAGGCATTGTAATAATTGTAGGATTCATTAATTTCCTATAAATATTTTAAATTAATACACACAAAAATTAGATAAATGCTACCACCTTATCAAGGAAATGAAAAAGTTGTAAATAATTGAATTTTTTTTGTATTTACTATTATTCTGCTATTTAGATTTTAATATATTCTTTTCACTAAATATGTTAAATTGAAGACTAAAATTGATAAATTATATTCAGAAAAATTCTATATTATTTTAATTTGATGAAAAAATCTGATATCACTCCCCTTAATGAAGTTGAAGAAGCATTTGCATTTCTTCATAACAACATAAAATTTTTTACTGAAAACTCTGCACAGACTCCAGAAAATAAATCTATTTTACTCAATAGCGATAAAGCGTTAGCCAAATTAGAAGAAATGTACAGCAATTTTATTGTACTTTCTGAATCCTCTCTTGATGTCATTTTTAAAATTTCCTTAATGGGAAAAATAATGTTCATAACACCATCAGTTAAAAATGCATTGGGTTATGAAGTTGATGAAGTTGTAGGAAAATCATTTATAAATTTTGTGCCTAAAAAAGAAATAAAAAATGCATTAAAAGGTCTTTCAACAATATTTGCAGAAAATAATTTAGAGAACTTCAAATTAAATTTAATAAATAAAGCCGGTGTTCTTGTTCCCGTAGAAATAAATGCTAAGCTGTTAAATATTGAAGGTGAAAAGAGAGGCCGTGGAACAATTCATATTATTTCTGATAGGTTAAAAACTGAAAATAAGTTAAAACTTTCAGAAAATATATATAGTGAAATATGGCAGCAATCATTAGATGGAATGAGACTTTCAGACTCCAGAGGAGTTGTAAAATATTGTAATAAAGCATATGCTGAAATTGTCGGTAAAAAAAGAAAAGAAATTGAAGGAAGACCATTTACGGATATTCTTGCATATGATGATGTAGATAATTCATTAAGGACATTTAAAAAATTATTTACTTCAGATAAAATTGAACCCCATTTTGAAACAACTATTACTTTATGGAATGGTGTAGTTAAAAATTTAGAAGTAACAACTTCTAAAATTTATAATGAAGAGGGGGACTTGCTCTTACTCAATATTTTTAGAGATTTAACTAAAATAAAAGAAGATGAATTTTTACTAAGGAAAAAAGATAATTTATTACAAGGAATTGCTGAAGCAACTAAAAGTTTAATATCTAGTAAAGATCTTAACTATGGATTAAATTCTGCAATTAGAATTTTAGGTATAGCAGCTGAAGTTGAAAGAGTTTATATTTATCAACATCAGGTAATTGAAGAAACTGAAGAACATTTTGCAAAACTAACTTACGAATGGACATCAGAAAATGCTGTTGCTCAAATAAATGAGAAATCTTTGCAAAGGCTTTCGTATTCAAGATTTGCTGCTTTAAATTTTTATGAAAATTTCAAAGCCGGCAGATCATTAAAATATATTATAAAAGATCTTCCTAAAGAAGCACAAAATTTATTTATTGATAGTAAAATCAAATCTATAATATTAGTTCCGATATTGATTGATGGAAATTTTTGGGGTTTTATTGGCTTTGATGAACTTACGGAAGAAAGAGCATGGTCAGATAGCGAAGAATATTTATTGCATACTACAGCAGCTACAATTGCAGGTGTTCTAAAAAGAGTTCAAATAAGTGAAGAAATTAGAAAAAAAAATAAAGAATTAGATATTGCAGCAAAAAAAGCTGAAGCTGCTGTAAAAGCAAAAAATGAATTTCTTGCATTAATGAGTCATGAAATTAGAACACCTATGAATGGTGTAATTGGAATGACAGGATTGTTACTTGACACTGAACTTGATGAAGAGCAAAAAGAATATGTAGAAACTATTAGAATAAGCGGCGATCAATTACTTGTTATTATTAATGACATTTTAGACTTTTCAAAAATTGAATCAGAAAAATTAGAATTAGAAAACCAGCCATTTGATCTTAGAGATTGTATAGAAGATTCTTTAGACTTGTTATCTCAAAAAGCTTCAGAAAAATCTTTGGACTTGGGTTACTTAATAGAAAATAATACTCCGGTTACAATTAATGGCGATGTAACAAGATTAAAACAAATTATAATTAATTTAGTTAATAATGCTATTAAATTTACTGAAGTTGGAGATGTTTTTGTTTCTGTTTCGGCCGAAAGTAAAACTGATGATATATTTGAATTAATTTTTTCTGTAAAAGATACCGGCATTGGAATACCCGAAGATAAAATGGATAGGCTTTTTAAATCATTTAGCCAGGTAGATTCTTCTACAACAAGAACTCATGGTGGAACTGGTTTAGGGCTTGCAATAAGTCAAAGACTTGCTCATATGATGGGAGGGGAAGTTTGGGTTGAAAGTGAATTAGGCAAAGGAACAACTTTCTTCTTTACAATTAAAGCTAAAGCTGAACAGTCTAAACAAAAAATTTATATTAAAACTCAACCGCCTGAGCTATTAAATAAAAGAGTTTTAATTGTTGATGATAACCAGACCAATAGAAGAATATTATATGTTCAGGCTGAATCTTGGGGAATGAAACCGATAGTTTTATCAAGTCCTAAAGAAGTCATAAAATTAATAGAGAAAAAAGAAAAATTTGATCTTGCAATATTAGATTATCAAATGCCTGAAATTGATGGTATTGAATTAGCATCAATAATTAGAAAAGATGATGAGTTAAATACATTACCAATAATAATTTTATCATCAATAAACCAAAAAGAAGAATTACAAAGAAGAAATTCAGTATTAGATATTCTCTTTTTAACAAAACCAATTAAACAGGCTCAATTACAACAAATTATTTTAAAAGCTTTACGAGGTGAAAAAAGGGAAAGAAAATATAAAAAATTTGAAAAAGAATTAGATAATACACTGGCACAAAATTATCCCTTAAGAATTTTAATAGCGGAAGATAACCTTGTTAATCAAAAAGTTGCTATTAGAACATTTGAAAAAATGGGATATCGAGTTGATGTGGTTGCTAATGGACAAGAAGCTGTGCAAGGTGTAAGAAATATAAAATACGATATTGTTTTTATGGATGTACTGATGCCTGAGATGGATGGATATGAAGCAACAAAATTAATCTTAGATGAACAAAATGAAAATACCAGACCAAGAATAATTGCAATGACTGCAAATGCAATGCAAGGTGACAAAGAAACTTGTTTAAAAGCCGGTATGGATGATTATATTAGTAAACCAATTCATATTGATGAGCTTCAAAAATTAATTATTAGCTGGGGTGAAAAAATAAAGAGCCAAAAATTAGATTTAGTTGAGAAGTTAAAATCTAAAGTAACAAGCACAAAAATAATTGATGAAGAAAAAATATCATTCCTTAATGATATCCAAACTCCAGAGGATCTAAAATTCTATAAAGAACTAATAAATATTTACATAGAAGATTTACCTAAAACTATTCAATTAATAAAGCATGCCCAGATAAATAATGACGCAAGAATGCTTCAATTTAATGCTCATAAACTGAAAGGGGGTAGTGTTACTCTAGGGATTCAAGCAGTTGCAGATATTTGCCATGAATTAGAAAGAAAAGCAAATGAAAATGAATTTGATGAATTTACTGAAATGTTAGTTTCTGATTTGGCAAAAAAAATTGAAACTGTTATTAAAGAATTAGATAAAATAAAAGAAAAATATACCGGCTAATAAATTACTTTAATAAGTAATAGTCTAATTTGAATGAATAAACCTTCTAAAAAAACCGCACCAAATAATAGAACAATAAATATATCAGAAAAAGAAAGGAAAGTTTTATCAAATAAATTAATACAAATCAAAGATAAGATTTCAGTAAAAGAAATTAGAAATCGTATTATAAATCAAGACCTTTGTGAGGCAATAGATTTATTACCTGATAAATTTATTAGCCTACTATTTATTGACCCTCCATATAATCTTAACAAAAAATTTAATTCTAATTTTTTTAAAGAAATAGATATAAAAGAATATGAAATTTGGTTTGATTCATGGTTTAGTAAACTTATTCCAAAATTAAAAGAAATTGCTTCTGTATATATTTGCGGAGATTGGAAATCATCCCCGGCTTTATTTAATGTAGCTGAAAAATATTTAGTTGTTAGAAACAGAATTACTTGGGAAAGAGAGAAGGGAAGAGGAGCAAAATCAAACTGGAAAAATTGTTCTGAAGATATTTGGTATTGTACAAAAAGTAATAAGTTTACATTTAATGTTGAAGATGTTAAAATAAAGCGAAAAGTATTAGCTCCATATAAAGATAAAAAAGGGCTTCCAAAAGATTGGGAATCAATGGGTGCAAATGCATTCCGAATTACTTATCCTTCAAATTTATGGACAGATATTACTATCCCTTTTTGGTCAATGCCGGAAAACACAGATCATCCGACACAAAAACCAGAAAAATTGTTGGCTAAAATAATTTTGGCTAGTTCAAATAAAGGTGATTTTATCTTTGATCCATTCTTAGGTTCCGGTACTACAGCAGTTGTTGCAAAAAAATTAGAAAGGAATTATTCAGGGATTGAAATAGACAAAGAATTTTGTTGTATAGCTCAAAAAAGATTAGAGTTAGCTGAAAATGATAATTCCATTCAAGGATATTACAACAATGTTTTTTGGGAAAGAAATAGTTTAAGCGAAATGAATAAAAAAGGAAAGAATACTAAATAGAGACTTCTGAAAAATTCAGATGTCATTCACGCTCGCCTTTTAAAGTATGAATTACAGCGGACAGGTGAAAATCCGTAAACTTCGTCTCCTAGACGAACTGGAATGGCAAATAACAAATAATTATTTTTTCAAAGGTCTCTATTAATAATTTCTTGAATTAGATTTTAATTTTGATGATCTTTCAAACCCAAATTAAAATTTGCCGGGTATCAGTTAACAGAAGATTGCCCAACCCCGTCAGGTCCGAGAGGAAGCAGCGGTAAGCATGATATTTGTGTAGCTGATTTCCCGGTTTTTTATTAATTAATTACAAGCTGATGTTAAGCAAGCTGAAAAGATGACATCTTTTTATTAACCCAGATTTTCCATTGGAAAATCTGCCCTTTTGGGCCGACAATTTGTAAGTAAATAAAGATCATATACTTAGTTATATAAAAATCTCGGAATTCGTTATTTGAGTAATATGTTTTTCTTACAAATTGTC
>Ga0210041_1001221_pt1 | contig 25299 bp, 19 predicted proteins | sample CryGeymeta201503_FD_183973 | JGI IMG/M metagenome (GOLD analysis project Ga0210041, IMG submission 183973) | Groundwater microbial communities from Crystal Geyser aquifers in Utah, USA - Crystal Geyser metaG 2015-03 (SPAdes) (version 2) | ecosystem: Environmental > Aquatic > Deep subsurface >... | reverse complement strand
TAAAACGAAGGGTAGTTGATGGATTAAACGGATTAGGGTAAGCTTGAATCAAATTGAAGTCTAGTTCATCTTCGATGGATTGTAATTCTTCTAATGATGCAATAGAATTTTGTGAAGATTTCGCAGATTCAATCGAAGTTCCAATGATATAGAGATTACTATTCTCTTGTAATGGGATTGCTACAAGTCTGACTTTTTCGTACGTTTTTTTAATGGATTTACTCGTTAGAATTAATGGAGTGAACTCTTTTTTTGTAGGTGTATTCGTTAAATCAAAAAGTTCTTGGCTAGCTTTTGCTTTGGGTTTCCAAGATTGTAGTACAACTCCGTTTGAATCGACAAGGGCTAAATTAAATGCTATTGGATTTTTTTTATACGCATGAAAATCAAGGTGTAAAGGTTCTCCTTGCCATTCGAACCAGTCAGATAATGCCATTGCATTTAAGGAGTCTTCTATGGCATACGTGCGTATTTGGGTTTTGCCAATGTGTAAACCTGCAATAAAACTTAACTTAACATCTTCAGTCATTTTATTTGGTTCTGCAATGACCACTAATTCTTCAAAATAATTCGTTGCTGACTCTTTACCTTTTGCAACTATTGGATGCTGCATTTCATTGAGTTTGAACAAACCATTATTGGGGCTTGCGAACGTGCCAAGTACTAAAGAATTAGATGATGCTGGAGCTAAAGATCTATTGATAGTGCTTAAGGGAATCGTTTGAACAAGAACACTATAGGCACCCCCATACAGTACTTTTTTTTGTTCTAAATAGTCGTTGGTTGCAGTATCAACCCAATAGGTAAAAACAATATTTCCAACGGAATTTGAATACATATCTACATCAGTTCGGGATAATTCTACCGCTTTTTTAACTGTCCCGGAACCATAATTGAAGTTAAGGGCTGTATTCGTTGCCGTTGAACCTATATTTTTATAAGCAATTCCGTAGTGAGTAGAGCCATTCACCACCATACTTGCATTATAAGCTAGTTTAAAAGCGCTACTATTTCCCCATTTTGTGATACTTGCACCTGTTCCTAAATTACTAAACCCATTTCCATAAATGAGCTGAGTGGCTCCGGAAGTCCAATTAAATGCTCCATAAACTTGATGTATAGCTTCTGCAAAAAGTACGCCGCCATTAAAGTTGGTACTTAAGCCTATAAAGTTTCCATTTATCGCTACATCTAAATCCGATAAGTTTACAGTAGTCCATAATGAAAAGGTTGAACTTGTATGTTGTACCGTGTTTTCATTCGTATTGTTGTTTTTAAAAACAACAGCAAGTTTTAAATTCTCGTAAGAACTAGATGCCATATAAGCAATAGCAATTTTTGAATCACTCGAACCTGTTTCGTTAAATCCATCAATAGCATAACTATGGAAAGGGCTACCAGATTTAGTCGCAATAATAGTAGGGTGTAAACTTTGATTGGCTTCCCCAAAATGATCAATTCGAATTGCAATTAAACTATAATAAATAGGGCTCGGATTAGGAAAATCTTCATAAATAGCTTCGGATACTATCCAGACTGAACCTTTTGAGTAAGTGATAGCAGAATTTTTATACCCAGTACTTAAAAAAGTATTAACCATTTCGTTTTGCAAAGGTATTTCGAATTCGTTTGCCCATGTTTGACTTGAAATGGGACGACTCTGAACCCAAAGGCGTTCTCTTCCCAATTCGTTTAAGCCACTTAAATAGGTTCGGAACACATTTTCGGTAGAGGTAACAATTTTTCGACGATGATCTAAACTAACTACTGTATTGAGACTACTATGATTTTTGGCTTTATAAATACGGTTAATCGAAGCAAAAGTATTGGTTAGCGATACGATTTCCTCGCCAGAAACACCTGTTGGAACAAGTTGTGCATTGCTAGCACTTCTATTCAATTCAAAAAACTCAATTCCACTTTGTGTAACACCACTCGCTTTAAGTAAATAGGTTGGCTGGGAATTAAGTGCGTTTTTATCAATGTTTGTATTTCTAAACACATCAAATTGTTTAGTTCCTGAATAGGATTTATACGCATTGGCTTGTGTTTGGCCATCAGCTTCTACTAACCATGGATTTTTGAACTCAAAACCTGAGGAAACACCGGGAACCGTTTCTACAAAAGTGGATTGTATGGTTAATTTTGTTGGTGTATCGAATTGGGCAAGGGATTTGGGTTTAATTGAATTTGAAAATGTTTCTTTAGTTAATTTAAATTGACTAGTTAAATCATCCCAATTTTTATGCATTCTAGTTGCAATATGTTGCTGATTCGTTTTTACGGTTATATTGGTATTGATTCCCAAATAAGGCTTATCGCCACTTAAATATGAAATACCATTAGCAGTTAATCTAGATGGAGATCCAACTTGATCTGGAATCAGAATAGAGGTGTTCAAATCGATATTTGAAAATTCATGCTTTTTTTCAACCTCTGTTGTGAATGAAGCATTTGAAAGTGTTGTATATAATAATGTTGCATCTGAATCAATTTTAAGTGCAATCATGAATCATACAGTACCATTTTGATTCAACGGAATAGCATTTAATTTTGATTCTATTAGTTGCTTAAGGTTCGTATTGTTAGGTAGCGAATATGTTGCATCAAGAGGTGCTTGTGTTACAAGACTTGTACTGTAACTTTTTATGCTATAAGCTGCATAGGTACTATCTGCTAACCCATTTTGAAAATTTGTTTCAAACCCAGATTTTACCAATAAAATGTCAAGATGATTAAATGATGAATTTAAATTGATTTCACTTTCATCCCAAGTAGAATAACCTTTTGTGCCCGTATAAGTAAGAAGATTTTGAACAATTTTATAGATTTCCTCAAAAGCTTGATTCACAGAAATGAAATCTAGCTTTAATAAGATTCTACGATAGCTGTTGGTCATTTTAACAGTACTAGAGTTCCCTCTATTTGTTCTCTTGTTTCCAACATAGGTATTTGATGAAAATGAGCCTGATTCTGTAGATACGTTATAACGATAACCGTAGTTTCCGCCAATAGGTACATCTTGAATTTTTTCAGATGAACTGATATGGCTAACAGTCCAAGTAACATCATTTGATTGAGCAAAAACTTGTTGTTTAAGTCCAATTAATAGTAAATAGTACAAATAATCCTATTTTAAGGATAGTGGATAGTGGATAGTGGATAGTGGATAGTGGATTTTTTCATCGTGTTCCTATTATTATGTATCGATTTATTGTGTTAGCAACCATTAGGTTACCTTTAAAAGCAACGTGGTTTATATAAGTAGTACTTGGTTCCGTTCCAATTTCTTGTTCATACAATTCTGAATTGAGGTAATAAATTAGTTTTCCATAGTAGTTGAAAACTCCTTCATCTCTTGTTTCAAAATCTCCATATCCCATGGGGAATATATCTTCCGAATTAAAGGCATTATTTTCATATCTATAAATGGCTTCTTGTCCAAAGAAGTAGTACTTCCCGTATTCCCATAGCACATTTCTAGTATAAAATGGTTTTTTATTTTCTTGTTCATATCCCCAACGATCAATGGATGTAGCAAGTGTGTCTTTAACCACAATAAGCCCAGCTTGTTCACTTTTAAAGGTGTCGTAAAACTGAATACCATACAGTAATAAACTGTCCCCATGCCAAACAGCCTTGGTAAAATCTAAATCGGTGTTGGTTTCTATTCGGTGAAATACTCCGTTTTTGTGCAATCCTAAAACGCCTTTTTTGCCATATAAATAAAAATCGTTCTCATTAATAAAAGTTGAGCCTGTGAATATTAGAGGGTTTTCTATATCTCTACTCACTAAATAATATGAATATGTCCCATTTTTAAATGTAGAATAAGCATTAGTCCCTCCATATACATGATTGAGATGGGTTCCATTAAAAAACCGTAAGTTTCCTTCAACTAGTTCAAATAGACTTTGTGTTAAAACACTCTTATAATAAACTCCTCGTTTCTTTCCCCACCAAATTTGATTAAAACTAGTTATTGGACTTCTGTTATTGTCATGAAACTTTCCAACTATCACAAACGAAGTGTCATCAAAAATGTGAAGATCTTCAAATGAGCCTGTTATTTCCTTTAAGGTATCCAATTGAAAATTAAATTGGGTTTTTCGTTCAGGTTCTTTATTTCCGCCAAACCAATCGCAGGCTTGGAAAAGAAGGATCAAGCTAAAAAGTAACGTCATTGTGTAAACCTCCCGTAATTTCATGCTAGAACCCTAGTAGTGGTGCAATCCATCGCGACAACGTAAGTAACCATTTTTATCTATTAAGGATTAAAAATCTTAAAAAGCTAAACTGTTTTTTTAAGTAATACAATAGTTGTTAAATAAAATGTTTGCTTTTTTATCTTAAAAATAAATACTTAAATAAAAAAATTAATAATTAATAATTAATCATTTTGTACTTAATTAATAAGTTTCCATTCAGGATATTTATAAATAGTAAATATCAACAAGTATTCGACCTTTAGGGTTTAAAATGATTGAGCTTTTAAGGTTAATCATTCATATACCTGCTTAATAAAATGATTTGATTAAAAAATCTACCTATTTATCAAATATCATTACTATTCATGCTCAAGAAATTTATAATAGCTTCAGATTTCCAAAATCTCTCCTCTAAACTTCTGTATTTTTCGGCAAAATTTTATCTTAAGAACGAAAGGCAATTGCGTGAGCGATCAAAAAATCATTTTTTCAATGGTTGGTGTGAGTAAAATTCACAAACCACAAAAAACAGTATTAAAGAATATCTATTTATCCTTTTTCTATGGCGCCAAAATCGGTGTTTTAGGTTTAAACGGATCTGGTAAATCAACTCTTTTGCGAATTATCGCCGGAATTGATACCGATTATATCGGAAATATCAGTGTAGAAAAAGGAGTTACCTTTGGCTATTTACCTCAGGAACCTGAATTAGACCCATCAAAAACAGTAAAAGAAATTGTTGAAGAAGGTGTTGCAGAAACTGTAGCACTTTTAAAAGAATTTGAATCTATTAATGAACAATTTGCAGACCCAGATGCTGATTTCGATAAATTAATTTCTCGTCAAGCGAAATTACAAGATCGAATTGATGCAGCAGGAGCTTGGGATTTAGATGCTCGTTTAGAAATGGCGATGGACGCATTGCGTTGTCCTCCAAGCGATTCACCTGTTACGAATTTGTCTGGTGGTGAAAAGCGTCGTGTGGCATTATGTCGTCTTTTATTACAAGAACCCGATGTGCTTTTACTCGATGAGCCAACGAATCACTTAGATGCTGAATCCGTTTTATGGTTAGAGCAACATTTGGCTCGTTATAAAGGAACCGTAATCGCAGTAACTCACGATCGTTATTTCTTGGATAATGTAGCGGAATGGATTCTTGAACTCGATAGAGGTGAAGGCATTCCTTTTGAAGGCAATTATTCTTCTTGGTTGGAACAAAAAAGTAAGCGTTTAGCTTTGGAAGAACGTTCTGAAAACAAACGTCAGAAAACCTTGCAACAAGAGTTAGAATGGATTCGCCAAAATCCTAAAGCACGTCAGGCAAAAAGCAAATCACGTATTAAAGCTTACGAGGATTTATTGTCTGATGAGAAAGAAAAAGCCATTGAGGATATGGAGATTTATATCCCAGCTGGACCTCGTTTAGGTAATAAAGTAATCGAAGCCGTCAATGTTCAAAAAGCATTTGGTGATCGTTTATTGATGGAAAATCTTAACTTTGCATTACCTCCTGGAGGAATTGTTGGGGTAATTGGACCTAACGGTGCGGGTAAATCCACCTTATTTAAAATGATTGCAGGTTCTGAAAAAGCAGATTCTGGAACGTTCGAAGTTGGAACAACTGTAAAATTAGGATATGTTGATCAAAATAGACCTTTAGATCCTGAAAAATCAATTTGGGAAGAAATATCTGAAGGAATGGATATCCTGAAATTAGGTAACAGAGAAATCAATTCTCGCCAATATGTTTCCCGATTTAACTTTGCTGGAAAAGATCAGAAAAAACTTACTAAAGAATTATCTGGTGGTGAAAGAAATCGCGTTCACTTGGCTAAAATACTAAAAGAGGGCGCAAACGTATTACTTTTGGATGAGCCAACTAACGACTTGGATGTAAACACATTGCGTGCTTTGGAAGAAGCATTGATTAACTTCGGCGGATGCGCTGTTGTGATTTCTCACGATAGATGGTTCTTAGATCGTATTGCAACGCATATTTTAGCTTTCGAAAGTGAATCTCAAGTGTATTGGTTTGAAGGTAACTTTCAAGAGTACGAAGAAAACCGAAAAATGCGTTATGGCATAACGGATGGTACTCCACACCGCATTAAATACAAACAGCTAAAACGCGAATAGTATTTAGTTTATTTATAATAAAAAAGGCATGCCATTACGGTATGCCTTTTTTTGTGAATAGATGGCGCCAGCGTCCGCTGGTGCCTTGAAAATAGAATAAGCGTCTCGCTTATAACAAAATTAAATGCCGTTGTTGAAAGCGGACGCTTTCGTTAATTTTCCAGCACTAGCGGACGCTAGCGCTAGAATTCGAATTAAAAATTCAGAATTTATAATTAAAAATTAAGAAAAGATTACTCTTTTAGCGAAGCGTTGAATTGCCACTTCTCTCGGTAATGCTTCATTCTTCATAATTAATCTTGCTATTAATTTCCCTAATAAACTGCTCCAAATCATTCCTTTTGAACCATTTCCGAAATAGAAATACAGATTTGAATTCCATTCAAAATTCCCAAGCATGGGCATCCTATCAGGCGTAGATGCACGAACTCCTGTCCATTGTTCGGAAACTGAAAAATATGTTTCCCAGTTAGGAAACAAAACACTTAATTGATCTTGCAATTTATTCTCAGCAGTTTGAGTTGGTTCAAGTGTAGTGAAATCATGTTCATACGTACTCCCAAAAGCGGCTTCACCGTTCAATTCTGCAATATAACCTTGTCCAGAAATCGCATGATCAAAGACAGTATCAGACGTTTCTTTTCTTAATTTCATTAATTGACCTTTAACAGGAACAATGAGATTCCCGACATCAATTCCTGAAATAGTAGGTAAAACTGAACCTGTTGCTACAATAATCTTGTCAAACTTAGTTTCGAAATTATTGAAATAAATACGAAACCCGTTATCATCTTTTTCAATACGATAAACACGATTATGTATCATCGGAATATGATAATAATCAGCATACTGTATTATAGTGTTGCAAATAGCATCACCCGAAATAATGGCTCCATTATGAATCAACATTCCACCATATTGATTAAAAATGTGCGGATTATAATCGTGGATTTCATCCGAACTTAACCACGTTACGTCATCTTCTGGAAAGGCATCAAAATTTTTACGAAAATATTCTTCAATGAACGGCTGCATTGCAGGACGTAGAACAGCAGACTTTTGATATAACTTCGTTTCAGAATTAAAGTTTTGGAGTTCATCCAATAAATCAAACGTACTTCTTAAACCATCTTTATAACGCCAAATCGGAATTCCTTTTTGCCCTCCAGCAGCACTCATTAATCCCAATGGTACAGCAGACGCTTTTTCAGGAATATCCAAAGAAATAAGAGTTGCTTTTACACCTAACTGATGTAGCCAATACACTACACTTATACCCGAAAAACCACTGCCAATTACAGCAATATCGCTCATTTTACAAATTCCGGAACCCGGTCTTCAATTATTTGATCTTGAATAATCCATGCATCATTAAATCGTCTTTTTATGAATTTAACAAATTCATTTGCTTGAATACGTGTTTTAAAATCGCCAATATGAACGCGATAATTTGGTTGTCTGTAAATCAAATAGGCTTCTGCTTTGTACGCTATATCTTCGGAAGAGAAGATCCAATCGTTAAAGTCACCAATGATTTTTTGTGCACGATTACGGTCAGAAGTCGAGATTAACTGAATTCTGTAACCAGAATTATCTGATTCACTCAAAATAGTATTAGTTTCTTCAACAACAAATGCATTTGGTAAAGTGTTTAAACTACCAGATTTATTATCACCCAATTTAGTTCTATATTTATCAAAATCAATTGTTTCTTCAACAGTTATTTTTTCTGTCTGCTCACTATTATTTGCTATTACTACGCTAGGTTCGCTTTTTTCTTGTTGAATAGTTTTCGTTTCAGCACAAGAAAAGAAAAGCACAGCTAAAAATATCACAGATGTAGATTGCCTCATGTCTAAATATACTAAATATGAGTAATGCCTTATAACAAGATTGAGTATAAAATTTCTAATTATCCTGAAAGTATTTACCTAAGCAAGGGTAGTGTGTTATGCATCAATGACTAAGAACTTTGAAAAAAAGAATGTATTTATATGAATTTATTTTATGGCGACAGCGTCCTCGCTGGTGCCTAGTAAAATAAAATAAACGTCCCGTTTAAACCAATAAAAAAAGTTATGAAGTAAGTTTTTGACATCAAAATTAAAGCTAGTCAAAAATCCAAAATGGCGACAGTGTCCTTGCTGGCGCCCTAGCACAATAAAATAAGCGTCCTCGCTTAAACCGAATTAATCTATGATGTTGAAAGCAAGATGCTTTTTATTATGAGCAAACACTTGGAAAGATGATAGCTTAATGAATGGGAAAGGAAACTGTAACTATTAACCTGAGTTCGCGATAAGAAATTAAAATATAAACAGGTTAAAATAAATTTCGACATTCTAGTTTGACCCAGAATCTCCTCCAAGAGAAGAAAGAAATACGTGGCATCACATCAAGCATAGCTAATAAAAAACGATGAGCAAGACTGGGATCCTGAATCGAGTCCAGCATGACGTGAGATTTTGTTGTCCCTGAGCTCTGACCCAGCATCTCTGTCTAATTTGGTCTTAAATTAAAGATTGCACAAAAAGTAAATGCAGTTTCTCCAATGCTTATTCAAAATTTTGATTAAAATTATTGTAATAAACCTTAACCCGAACTCAGGTTATTAGAACAATTAATTATTTCAAAAAATAGCGACATCAAAATTGTTGAGAAAGAGTTCAATACTTTAAATTCAAATTATCAAGCTGCTTTAAAGACATATAAAAAACTCCGTAGATATGTGAGTGTTTTTGAAAGTAAATTAGATCTTATAGAATTTGGCATTTATGAACCGGTATATGACTTTGAAAAATCAGACGAATATCGAGCTGAACAAAATGAAATCATTCAAATTCAAAAGCAAATGATTTCTGCCGACACTGCTGCAATTTGCAACAAAAATTGGTCAGTTGAAGGAAGCGAAGCAAAAGGAAGAGCTCTTGTCAAAATATATAAAAAACTAATGCTAAGAGCTTTTAATGGTGAATGTGACGTTCTAATTTCAAAGGTAAAATGGAATAATATAAATCAAATGATTGAGCGAATGCAAAAATTATTTGATGCAATAAATAAATTGGGACAAGGCTTTCATGTATATATAAATAAAGAATATTTAGACCTAAACGTAAGGAACTCATTCTTGAATATGAATACCAATCTAAAAGACAGCAGGAAAAGGAAGAAATGCGAGCAATTCAAGAAGAGTTAAGAGAAGAAGAAAAAGCAAAAAGAGAGTTTGAACAAGCTCAAAAAGAAGCCGAAAAAGAAGAAGCTACTTATCAAAAAGCATTAGACAAAGCTCGAAAAGAATATGAAGCTTCGAAAGGCGAAAAACACAATAAAATCCAATCCCAAATTTAAAAAATTAGAACAAGAACTTAAAGAGGCACAAGAGAAAAAAGAAGGAGCGTTATCAATGGCTCAATAGACGAAACGTGGGCACGTATATGTTATTTCAAATATCGGTTCTTTCGGTGAAAACGTTTACAAAATTGGACTGACAAGACGATTAGAACCAATTGACAGAGTTAAAGAATTGGGTGACGCTTCTGTTCCATTTCAATCTGACATTCACGCAATGATTTATTCAGACGAAGCAGCAACACTTGAAAACAAGTTACACAAAGCGTTTACAAACAAAAAAGTGAATATGTTGAATTACCGTAAAGAGTTTTTCAACGTAACACTAGACGAAATAGAAAATATAGTAAAAGAAATCGGGCTTGACGCTGAATTTTCAAGACTACCAGAAGCAGTGGAATACAGAGAAACATTAGCGATTCTTGAAAAACTTAACTCACAAGTTACACCAAAAACCGTTGACGAAATAATTGCAGAAGAATTTCCAAGTAGCTTGCCATAGAATGAGAAGCATCGCTTATAACTGCAACAACCCAGAAGTCGGAGTTTCATTTTCCAAAGAAAGTTTTGGTTAATCAAACATTATTGTTTCAAAATTATTTATAAGAGTCCACTGTAAAAAGTCGATTCTTTCGAATTACACTTTTCCAAATATTGTGAATTCGCCGAATATTTTGCTGAAAACTACTTTTCGGAGTGGACTCTTATAATCAAGTTTTATGGTAAAAGTACCGCCTTTCGGGTGGCTACAACATCTTAGGTCACAAACACCGCCACATTTTCAAAAAGAACAGAACTGAATAACCAAAGAAAATTATTTGTAAATTTGCGATTATGCATGACAAAAAACTTTATATAATTGCAGGTTGCAATGGAGTTGGTAAAACTACGGCTTCGTTTACTATTTTACCTGAAATTTTAGATTGCAAAGAATTTGTTAATGCCGACGAAATTGCAAAAGGACTTTCTCCTTTTCAACCCGAAAAAGTATCTTTTGAAGCTGGACGAATTATGTTGAATAGAATCAATGATTTGCTTTATGAAAATCGAAACTTTGCATTTGAAACAACATTATCAACTAGAAGCTATAAAAGTAAAATACTTCTAGCTAAAGAAAAGGGGTATCGAGTTACATTGTTATTCTTTTGGCTTCAAAACATTGACTTAGCTAAAGAGCGAGTAAAAACTAGAGTTATTGAAGGTGGACATAACATTGAACTTGAGGTGATTGAAAGAAGATACACAAGAGGAATTAAAAATTTGATATCTATCTTCCAATCGTTGACGGTGCTTTGATTTTTGACAACTCCGAAGGACAACATGAACTTTTTGCCGACAAACAAATCGATGGTTTACTTAATATTGTGAATCAAGAGAAGTTTATTATATTAAGAGAACACTATGACAAAATTTGAAACTCAAATAAAAGAAAAAAAAAATCCTAAAAGGACTTGAGAAAGTTTACGAAAAACTTTTAGAATTTAAGAAAAGTAATAATTCCGAGTTGGTTGTTTTACGTGACAATAAAATTGTGAGAATAAAGCCTGAGTAAAAGGGAACCGCATTAAAATGAGTGGCATAAATGGCTATTTTTTTTGGGTAATGTTAAATCCAATATAAGTTTTTTGAATCATTTTCAAGTTCAGCACTAGTAGCTTATCTAGTGCTTCGAATTTTGCATCTTCTACAATCGCCAAACTTGTATAGCCAATTTTTCTATAACTATCTAATCTCAGCATTTAGTAGTTTGGCTGTCGAAATTTAAAACTAGAGTGGAATGAGCTTATCAATTAATAATGCTCATTCAGTTTTCAATTGTTAAAAAACTAAAGATGCCCCATTTTAAATGGTATATTCATCAGACTATTAAGGATAAACAGACCAAATTTAGTTGAAAAAGACACTGGTTCTGAAAACAAACTTAATCAGAATTGACCAAAATACGAATTTTGATTACATCAGCCTTATGAAAACAATTGCACGTAAACGGTACTTAGATATACTCAGTGTTCTTAAAGACAAGAATTTAATTAAGGTTGCCACAGGTGTTAGGCGTTGTGGAAAATCGACATTAATGATGCAATTTCAAGATTTGTTGCGAAAAGAAAATAGTAATGTTTCCATTTTGTCGATCAATATGGATGTGCCCGAATTTCGGTTTTTAGCAGAAAAAAATTGGAAAGAGATTTACGATTACATTATTAAGCATCTCAAAAAGAATGTAATCAATTATGTGTTTATAGACGAAGTTCAAAACGTACCCGAATTTGAAAAACTGTTGGAAGGCTTGTTCGTTCACCCAAACATAGATTTGTATATTACAGGTTCAAACGCATTTTTATTATCAAGCGAATTGGCAACTTTGCTCACAGGTAGAACTTATGAAATAAATGTTTTGCCTTTTTCATTTGCTGAGTACTTAGAGTTCACAGGCAAAACCTCCAATCCTGACCGTGCTTTTGCTGAATATGTGCGAACAGGTGGTTTTCCCGAAGCGGTTCGACTTTCAGTTGACGGGAATCATTATGCAAATGAATATTTGCAAACAGTTTTCAAGAATATTTACGACAACGATATTTCTAAACGCATACTATTTATGCCGAAGAATCTTATCAGGAAGTGGTTAGTTTCTTAATAGATTCAATTGGTTCAAGGGTTTCAGCAGGAAATATTGCCAACGTTTTAACAACAAACAATAAGAAAATTGACAACAAAACAGTATCAAAGTACATCGGCACTCTAGTTGAAGCCTATTTGTTTTACAAAGTAAACCGCTATGACATTAAAGGCAAACAACATTTGGCAACGCAAGAAAAATACTATTTGGTGGATTTAGGTTTTCGCATCGCATTACTTGGAAAAGAATTGGCAAGTGATGCAGGACATTTACTTGAAAATATAATTTTTCTTGAGTTAAAACGAAGAAACAACCAAGTATGGATAGGGAAAACCAACAATTTAGAAGTTGATTTTGTTGTTCGAAATAATGAAGGTTTTACCCAATACATTCAAGTTTTGCAAACTGTACAAAACTCAAAGACTTTAGTACGTGAGTTAGCGCCATTAAACGCTATTGCAGATCATCACGAAAAACTTTTAATTACCATGGATTACGACACGGGAACATACAATGAGATAAAAAAAATAAACGCAATAGATTGGCTTACAAATCTTTAAATGATAAAATGTTGATAAACAAATCTATTTGATATTCAACATTTAGTGCATAAAAGCTTTTTTTGTTCTCATAAGCATGACGCTTAATCTACTTTTTTTTCACTAGTGAGGCTTTCGCCATAAATACTTAAATACAAATTTTGTTATAAGCGGACGCTTATTTTATATTCTTTTCACCAGCGGACGCTGGCGCTAGAATTGGGAGGCTGGCGCTAGAATTGGACGCTTGCGCCATAAATACAAATTGAGTGAACTGCTCCTAGAATTGAACTTGCTTTTTTATGCCTATTGTCTCGTAAATATTAAAATCAGTACCTTATTATGCATTATGATATTGATACTTCATTTCATTATTTTCGCATTTAGTAATCATTCCTTTGGTTTGGACTCGAAAGAAACGCAAAAACTTTCGGAATCTAACTTTGTTATTTCTCAGTGGACAATGGCCAATGGCTTGCCTCAAAGTTCGGTAAATGATATCATTCAGACTAAAGACGGGTTTATTTGGTTGGCGACTTTTGGTGGTTTAATTCGTTTTGATGGCGTTGATTTCAAAACCTATGATCGCTCGAATACAAAAGGAATGCGTTCTGATAGAGTTCTAACCTTGTATGAAGATAGAAATGGAGCCATTTGGTTAGGAACAGAAGATGGTTTTTTGAAATTTGAAAATGAAGAATGCCAAGTTTTCTTAATCATTAAAAACAATCAAATTTTTTCACCATTAATGGTTGCGGAAGATAATTATGGTAATATGTGGATTACTGCACACGCTCAAATTTACCGCTTAGAGAATGATTCTTTTGAACAAATTCCGGTAATAATTGACCCAACTAGAATTGATGAAGCTTATGCAGATACCAACGGAGTTTGGTTGGCGAACAATAAAAAATTATTTAAGACAATAGGAAAAGAAGTTCTATTAATCGAAGATTTTAAAACTAAAATAAATGAGTTTATTGTCAGCATCATCGAATATCCTAGCCGTTCGGGTATTATGTATTTGGCTTCAAGTGGCGAAGGTGTTATCAAATATGAAAAAGGTAATGTATCCTATTTTTCTGATAAACAAGGACTTGCATCAAGATATACCTGGAATCTCAAAGAAGATTTAGATACTAGATTGTGGGTAATTAGCTATAATGGAATTAGTTATTTACACGAAAATCGGTTTCAATTATTTGATGTTTTTGAAAAAAAGAGCAACATACAAATACGAACTATTCTTCAAGATAGTGAGCGAAATTATTGGGTCGGGACAACAACTAGTGGTTTATATCGCCTCAAGCCAACTTTTCTATCTACTATCGATTCTAGAAATGGTTTAGATGATGAAAAAATGCTTTCTCTAACACCATTAAATAATGGGAAATCACTTTTTGCGACCAATTGTGGAGGTGTTTTTGAATGGGATGGAGTAAAAGCTAGTTATTCAATAATAAATACGTATTTACCTAATTTATGTATTTGGTCCGTTTTTCAAGATTCCAAAAATAGAATATGGTTTGGTTCAAAGGGTTTGTATTTGAGTAAAAGTTTGAATCAAAAAGGAATCTATTTTGATTCTCGCAACGGATTTAACGATGGTGATGTCTTTGCAATCTCAGAGGATGCCGAAGGAATAATTTGGATTGGCGGTTTAGATGGAGTGTATGCTTATGATGGCAAAGATTTTACCAAATATACCGTTCAAGATGGTTTACCTTATAATGATTCTCGTGTTTTTTATCACGATTCAGATTCAAGCTCATGGATTGGTACTACCGCAGGGTTAGCTCGTTTTAAGAATGGAAAAATTGAACCGATTCTATTAAATTCCTCAAGCGATTCAAAAAATCAAAATGCTGAACCTTATATAAGAGCAATTTATAAAGATGAAGCAGGTGTCTATTGGATTGGAACTTACGGTAATGGATTATTTAGAATAAAAAATAGAAACGTAACGAACATCACTAAAAAAAATGGACTTTTCGACAATATAGTTTCTCATTTGATTATGGATGAACAAGGTAATTTCTGGATTGGCTGCAACAGAGGTATCTTTAGTATTAACAAAGATAAACTAAATGAATTTTGTGATGAAAAAATAGACCAAGTGTATAGTAAATCTTTTGGAGTTGTTGATGGTATGAAATCAGCTGAAACGAATGGCGGCTTTTATCCCAATGTGTATAAAGATTCTTTAGGAATTATTTATTTCCCTACGGTGAGTGGAGTCGTCCGTGTTAATCCAAAAGAAATTCAAGTTTTTAAATCACCTTCAGTATTTATTACCAAGCTCGTAAACGGATCGAACACTATTGCTATTTCTGATACAATTCATTTGGATTATACCTTATCAGATTTAACGATAAATTATTCCGCATTAAACTATAGTGCGCCTGATGAGATCAGATTTAAATATAAATTAGATGGCTTAGATGACAATTGGTTTGAAGTTGGAAATCAAAGAGTAGCTTTATATTCAAAAATCCCACCAGGCGCTTATACATTTAATGTTACTGCTAGTAATTCTGAAGGAGAATGGAGTTCGTCTTACACCTCAATTTTTATCCGAATAGAACCCCCTTTTTGGGATACTATATGGTTTACTACAATTTCTATTTTATTATTACTGTCTTCCATCTCGTCAATATTTTTTCTGAGAATAAAAAAATTAAACAGGGAAAAAATTAGACAAAAATGGTTTACAGATCAGCTAATTGAATCTCAAGAGTCGGAACGATTTAGAATTGCATTAGAATTACATGATGGATTAGGACAACAAATATTAGTTATTAAAAATCGTGTTGAAATGGCTAAAAAGTCATTAGAAAATAAAGAAGAGCTTGAGTATCAACTCGAAGAAATGTTAAAAAGTGCCGTAAGTTCTATTCAAGATGTTCGAACTATTTCGCAAGGACTTAGACCCGTTCACCTCGAAAATTTCGGACTAACAGAAGCCTTAAATAATTTATGCGAGCAACAAAATGAATCGTCTAGTATTGATTGGAGTTATCATATTGATAGTTTAGCTGGGTTAATTCCAGAAAACCAAGAAATACATTTCTATCGAGTTATTCAGGAAGCAATCTCTAATATTTATAAACATTCTAAAGCAATTGAAGCATCTGTAATTATACATGTTGAAAAAGAAGCAATAAAAGTCACAATTTGGGATGACGGAAAAGGATTTAATGCCACAAAACAAAAAAAATCAGGTTTGGGTTTTATTGGAATGCAAGAACGTATTGATTCACTCAACGGAACTTTGCATATTCAATCTGGTGACGGAAAAGGAACTAGCATAAAAATCGAAATTCCAATTACATAAAATGAATTCAATAAATCACATTCTAGTAGCAGACGATCATGAATTAATCAGAAAAGGATTAATTCAAACACTATCATTACTACTTGATTCTCATATTATAGAAGCAAATAGTGGAAAAGTCGCCTTACAAAAAGTAGAAGAATATAAACCGGAATTGGTTATTCTCGATATCGAAATGCCTGAATTATCGGGATACGAAGCAGCAAAGTTTTTAAAAGAGAGTGGATATTCAGGAGAGATTATTTTTTTAACAATGTACAAAGATGAGTCATTATTCAATAAAGCTCTAGATCTTGGTGTTAAAGGTTTCGTACTTAAAGAGAATACCGTTACTGAAATTGGGCAATGTTTACAAGCTGTTATTAAAGGGAATTATTATATAAGTCCAGAAATATCTAATTTTTTGGTAAAAAGAAATTTAAAACAAGCGTCTCAAATAATGGAAGCAAATGATTTATTGTCACTAACTCCAACGGAACTAACTATAGTACGACTTTTAGCGAAAATGAACACAAGTCAGGATATTGCTGATCATTTAGGGGTGAGTTTAAAAACGATAAAAAATCACAGAAATAATATTTGTTCTAAATTGGGTTTAAGTGGCGCTCATGCCTTACTTAAATACGCTATTGAGCATGTGAAAAACTAGAAGTAACTCGAAATAAGTCGAAATTTAAAAACTTCTTTTTTACCAAGAAAATTAAGTACGATAACATAAGAATTGTAGAGGACTTGGGGATTTCATCTTGGTTTTTACTTAATAACCTGAGTTCGGAATAAGAAACGTTCGTCAGTCAAAGCGTGTCCCAGAATCTTCGCTTATTGATATTAGAACTAGATCCTGATTCAAGTTCAGGATGAGCTTGGTTTCCTATGTCATTCTCTAAGAGGCATTTAGAGTTTCAGCTATTCTAACTGCACTATGAAGCCAAATGATGTTTTTCTTAGTTTATTCTAGTTAAAAGCTAAAAAAATTGCAACAAATTTAAACCCGAACTCAGGTGTAAACATGAAAATTGGAGACAAGTATGAACAAATGGTTTCCATTAACATTTTCCCTGACATTGGAAAAATATTAGCTCTGAAAAGTGTTTATGTCTAAAAAAAAATGCATTTCTTAGATAAAACCATGAAATATGGGTACTAGTGCCCATAAAAATGAGTAGCAGTACCTATTGTATAACTACTCAACAACTATGATTTTAGAATAAGTTTTAAAGATTAGTTCACGAAGTATGAAAATAATGATCGTTGATGACCACGCAGCAATGAGAAGAGTGCTGAAGCAACAACTTGAAATGTCTCTATCAGACAGTTTAGAATTTATTGAGTGTGAAAGTGGGGAAGACGCAATTGAAGAATATCAAACATTTTTGCCTGATTATATTCTTATGGATTATCAGTTAAAACAAATGAATGGGTTTGAAACCGCAAGAATCATAAATCAAAATAATCCTAGCGTGCCTGTTATTCTAGTTACAAGTTATGACTCGGATTATTTAAGAAATAAAGCTAAAAGCTTGAATATTAAAGGTTTTGTTTCCAAAGAAAACCTATCTGAAATTGAAAATTATATTCCAAATAATCACCTCAAAAAAAAAACATTATGAAAAAGCTATTACTAATAGTACCACTTTTATTTGGACTTGCTCTTGTGAGTTGGGCGCAACCAACACTAACGAATATAAGTCCAGCAAGAAATGCTCTTGATGTTGCCATAGATGCTAATATAGAAATCACATATAGTGCCGATATGGATGCATTGGAGATGATACAACCAAACAAAGTGTTTGTTAAAGGCTCATTACACGGTCTATATTCAACCTATAATTCCTACTCTGCTGGTCCGCGTGTACTTACCATAAATCCTGATGATGATTTTTTACCAGGTGAATTAATAACAGTAACAGTAATGCAATTTCTGAATTTTGCAAATAATGCAAACAGTGAAACAATAACTTTTTCATTTAGGGTTGCAACAACTGGAACAGGTGAAGGTTTCTTTTCTTCATCTACCTCATTTGGTAGCATGGTTAGTAGTGCTTACGACTTAACTTTTGGAGACTTGGACGGTGATGGAGATCTTGATGTGGTTGCAATGGATAGATATAATGAAAAATTCTACATATTGAGGAAATCGAATGGAGTAGACTCTTATATCACACCTGATGTAAGTGAGACTTATACCTTGGGTGGTGGAAATAATTTACAAAGAACAGTACTTCATGATATGGACAATGATGGAGACTTAGATATTGTTCTAGTTGTGAATCCTGGCTCAGGTACACTTTCACATTTAGTGTATTCAAATAATGGTTCGGGAACATTTACATTACCTGGTTCTTCGCCATTTCATACGTATTTACCAACAACCAATATTTACAATGCAGTAATCGCCAATTGGACGAACTCGAATCATGATGATATTTTCATAACTGCCGATAATGTTGCAGGTTTGTGGCTATTTAGTAACAATTTAAATGGAACTTATACTGAGGGAAGCACCCCATTTTCAGGTATTCAAGGTAGATTTGCTGTTACAGGCGACTTTAATAACGATAGATTTTTAGATTTCGCTGTAATCAAACAAGTTGGAAGCAATAGTTCTCCCACAAACGATAGTTTAGGAATTATTTTATCGAATGGTTCTGGTGGTTTTACCAATCAAACCTATAACATCGGTAGCACCCAACCTTGGGGAATGGATGTAGGCGATATGGATGGTGACGGATATCTTGATCTAATTATAAATGCCGATAGCTTATATATTTTCGATAACGATAATGATGGAACTTTTACACAAAGAACCATTGGTAAAACCTATTCAACTGATAATGTGAAAGTCGGCGATGTAAATGGAGATGGGAGTTTGGATATTGCAATTTTGAGTAGCACAATGACCTTTTATTTCAATGATGGTAGTGGAAATTTTCCGTCTTCTTATTATGTTAGTAGAGGTTACAGTGGGTTAAAAGCAGATCTTGGCGATGCTGATGAAGATGGAGATTTAGATGTAATTTATGCTGTAAATGGAGGGATTACTGTATATAAAAACGGATTAGTTACAGCGCCAACTTCTTCAGCAACATTAGATAGTTTTACTAATAATTGGGGAAATCAGATTAAAATAAACTGGACAGCTGGAAATGGAGGAAGTACACTTGTTATTGCCAAAGAAGCTAGTGCGGTAGATGCATCACCTGTTGATAATACCGTTTATACTGCTAACTCAAATTTCGGTGATGGTTCTGAGATTACAAGTGGAAACTTCGTGGTTTATGATGGAAACGGAACATCAGCAACAGTGACAGGACTGAGTACAGGAACAACCTATCATTTCAAAGTAATCGAATTTAACAGTACAGGAACCGCAGTTGTTTATAGAACTTCTGTTAGTACTGGTTCTGTAACAATGAATGCAGAAGTGGGATATGATTTTTCAACAGTTCCAGGAAAAGCAATGTCATTAAGTACTAATTATTCAGCTTCATTCTATTTGGTAGAGCAAACATCGCCATTTACAATTGAATTTTGGGCAAAGCCAACCCTTGTTAATACCGCTCAAGTATTAGCGTATTATGGCGAAGGCGAAATAGAAATTGGTCTAGGCGCTGATAATCTATTTTATGCAACACATGCAAACGGGGGAGGAACAGCAGTAGAGTTAACAGGAACTATAACCGCTGTGTCTGGTACTTGGTATCATATTGCTCTTTCAGCAGCCGATGCAGGCACCATGTCATTAGTTATTAATGGAACTCTCGAAGATTCTGATGCAATTACTACTGCTAGCGCAGATAGTTATCCGTATTGGGGTTTTGCAAGTAATTGGGCTGAAGATAGCTATTTCACAGGCTTAATCGATGAAGTTCGGTTTTGGTCAGAAGTTCGTTCTATTTCAACTATTCGTACGTACATGTTCCAAGCACCAACTGGGTTTCCAGCAAATTTAGTTTATTATTGGCAATTTGGAGATGATAGTGTTGATAGAAACGACAAAGTTTCTAATCTACTTATGAATGTAAATCAATATGACGGTGTCGCTAATTCTGACCTACCTTTTGGACAAGGTGTAATCAATACAGCACCAAGTGTTTCAACAGGTTCTACTACAATTGGAAATGCTACGTTAACATTAGCCGATGACTTTGATAATCCCGTAGATGTACAAGTAACGGAGTTTGACAATACTCCTGCTAGTATGCCAGGAGGCTATAGTTTTGCTTTAGCAGATAAATATTTCATTATTGAACTTTTTGGCGACCCGGGTATATTTAGCGTTAATTTAACGCTAACTCTTGGAGCAGATGCGTTTTCAACAGAAGAAATCAATGATCCAAGTCTGTTAAAATTATACAAAAGAAGTTCTACATCTACTGGAGCTTGGACTTTAGCTGCTTCTGGAATTAGCACTGAAAATACTGCAGGTCAAGTGGTGTTTAATGGAATAACTTCTTTCAGTCAGTTTGTTGTAACAAGTGGCGATCCATTTTATTTATTAGGACAAACAGATACATCAATTGTTGTTGATGTTGTTTATTATGAAGATGGTACACCAGTTATTTTAGATGAGTCTATTTTTCAGTTTAATTCATCTTATCTAGATTCTACTTTAACGCTAACTGTTAATGATAATAACTTCAACAGCTATTTGTATGTGAATGCATATAATGATGGTGGAGATGAAGTGAGTAGTGGTAGTTCTTATTCTTTTAAGCCAAATGCAGATTCGTTAGAATATTGGCCTTATAATTTTCCTGATGACGATTTAATATTTACTTTTTCTGCTAATAGGGGATCTAGCACAATTAATGTTAAATTTATATTAGCAAATAAGAATCCTTCTTTTTCTGGTGATGCAAGTGAGAATGAGTGGCAAATGGTTTCGAATCCCTTCGATACTTCTTATGGAACTTTCTTAAGTGATATTTGGACACAAGGCATACCTAATTCAGATGGACCAAACGGTAGTGCAAACTTGTTTACGTTTAATGCCGATAGTGCTAAATGGTCTCAAATTTTTACCGATTTAGATACTACAAAATTAAGTGTCGGAGCGGGTGTATTAGCTTATATGTACGCAGATGATGACCCTACAGACGAACAAGCGCCTGCGAATAATGGGTGGCCAAAAACATTTTATCGTTCAGGTACTTTACGTAGTGCTACAACAGCAACATTTACGGTAAAAAATGTGGACTTTGATGAAAGTACTACTTTGAATGGCGATGAAGGTTGGATGTTAATTGGAAATCCGTTTGCATTAGGCATCGACACTTGGGACTTTATTACAGCGATTAATGATGCAGCTACAGTTGATTATGTTGATGGCGTTAGTCAATATGTTTACGCTTGGAATCCTGTTACCGAAAGTTGGATTGAAGCCGATTATGGTAGTATTCCTGCTTATCAGTCAGTTTTTGTTAGAATGTTATTTCCTGGAGCTGAACACCAAATTACTATTAATAGCACAATACTTAGTGAAAGTACCCCATTTACCAGTGGCGGTGGTGGTGGTGGTGAGCCCAAACTATTAAAACCAAAATTTGAGTTTGCACTTAATCATGCAAACACAAATACTACTTCAAAAATTGAAGTGAAGTTCAACGAAAAAAGCATAAGTGGAATTGATTCTAAAGACGCCTTTTATTTATGGCCACTTGCTAATTCTTATGCTAATTTATTCTTCAATATTGAGGATCAATCCGTTAAAATAAATAGCTTGCCTTTAAGCACTGATTCAGAACTCAACTTCCCAATTTATATGGATGCAACCTTAAGTGGTGAATTCACCTTGAATTGGCCACTAGCAGCTGTTCCTGAAGAAGCCTCTATCTATTTAGTAGAAGTTGCCTCTGGAAAACAATATGATTTACATCAAATGGAATCTCTGACATTTAGTTATACTGCAACTGCTAAAAAACAAGTGTCAAAGAATAGCTTGTTAAATCGTGAAAGTGGCTCAATATCAACTATAACAACCAGTGCGGAACCCGTGTTTATCTTAAAAATAAATCCATTCACAACAAGTGCGGAAGAAACACTAGATTTACCTAAAGAAGTAGAATTGGCTCAAAACTATCCAAATCCGTTTAATCCAACCGCCACAATTCAATTTGGTGTGCCACAACAGGCAAAAGTTACTTTAGAAGTGTTTGATGTTCTTGGAAGAAAAGTTCGAACATTAGTCAACGAAACTAAAGCTGCAGGTCGTTATTCGGTACGTTTCGATGCACAACATCTATCATCTGGTTTGTATTTCTACCGATTAGTTTCAGGTCAAAAGATGATTGTTAAACAAATGACCTTGATAAAATAAGCTTGGTCACTCTAAAAAGATTCAAGGTAAAGTTTTTCCCTGAATCTCAAGTTTTTCACAATTTAAACGATTTATTATGAAACGCATTTTATTTTTTCTAACCATTATTACACTAGTTCTGCTTTTCGGAGTTCATGATTTAATTGCGCAACCACCCGGTATGCCATCTGCGCCAGATCAAGCCCCAATTGATGGCGGGCTAGGAATTCTTGCAGCTTTTTCAGCAGCTTATGGATTAAAGAAACTCAGAAAGAAAACCGATTAAGTCGATTTTCGATCTATCATATTGTTATGGGATAAGTGGCTTCAACCGTTAATGTGTTACAGCAGAAATCTTTGCTATAGCGCATACGGTTGAAACTATTTTCCTTTTCGGTCATTAGTTTTAATGTTCTAAAGATTTCTAACGCCAGCGTCCGCTGGTTCAATTTCTAACGCCAGCGTCCGCTGGTGAAAAAAACAAAATAAGCGTCCGCTTATACCAACAAACTTATACCAACAAAAAGTAATAATCTCAAACGAGATATTTCCAGCTAAGCACGTAAAATAATCTCTAGCGATTCAAGGTAAAATCATTAAATTTTCTTAGTATCATTTTATAAGTACGTTATGTTTCAAACTATTAAAGTACGTAGTCGTGTATATGTCGTTTTTGAATTTTATACTCCAAATTCTGCGTACTAAAGCCAATTAATACAAAACGACCTCTATTTCTATCATGTTCTGAAACTACATGATTGCATTTCGCAGAGCAACAAATATGAATTTTTTTGGCGAGAGTCTTATTTACCTGTTCAAATGCTTTTCCAATACTCATTCCAGCTTCAATCCAGCCACCTAAATGGAAATATGCACCTAAAATAACAAACTGAGAATGATTGGTTTGACTCGCACTCACATTGCTTTGTTGTACATAAAGTTGTCTTTCAATCAATATATCTTGTAATTCACGTTTGATGGATTCATCTTTATTAAGACTGTTCATTGTTTGACTCATTCCATACCTAGCATCTCTGGCAAAATTGATTCTATGTTGCACTTCTTCTGTTAAGTTAACACCTAAAGAAATACGAGCAACACGTATTGTGTCATTTTCTTTCATTTCAAAATCCGCAATACTCTCATGGCCAAGTTGATTCATTAAACTACGAATCGTATGTATTAGAATTCCAGTATCTATTGCGGTATTCCGTAAGATTTGATCATTCGAAAACGCATCTTTTCTTAAGTGAATTTCTATGAAACTATGATTTACATGCACAAAAAACAGGGGGTGATCTGACACAAAATCAGATTGTAGTGAGGCTTGCGCTATATCAAGTAGAAGTTGATTGCTAACTTTTTTCTCGACCGCTTTATAATTTTCAACAATGGATAACATTTTCAATTCTCCTAAATAACATTTAAACATCTGAACTATTTGTGCTCTTTGCCAATTATGAGCCTCGATTAACCTTATTACTGCTTTGTGTAAGTAATAATCCTTAGTGCTAGTATTTTTAATATATCTGTAAGGAATAAGGATGTCAAGGTCTTTTTATCTTAATTTAGCAAAAGCAATTGTCTTATCGCTTCCAAGTGGAATCGAATATTTTTTTAAGCTAAAGGATTCACAGCGCTAAATAGCAAGAATTTAGAATCACCGTTGAATTTCTCATAACACGTAAATTGAAAATTGGGTTTTATTCTAAAGTCGAATTCAGTTTTAAAGATAATTCGTTAATTGAACTTCATTTACGGATTCAGTCACATCAACATTTAGATTTATGGAGAATTATTATGAAAAGATGTTCTCGGAATAGCTTTTATTTTTTCTCTCATTACCTTTTAAAGGATAGTTTTAAGCTCAACTCAAACACTCCGATTAAGACGTTAACGTTTGAGTATTAATTATGAATGTTCTCCCAAAAACGATTATCAGTAATATATTGGCAAGTTCGCAGGATATGAAAGAGTACCCCAAAAAATCGACTTTTTTGAAGTGGCTTAAATAGTAACTATGAATGAATTCAATCCTTTTTAATTCAGAGTCTATTCAAATCTGTAAAAACAACGAAAACTTTGCAAAAAAAGCTATTTTAGTGCTAATATGACTAATGCAAGTCCTAAAATTGGGCAGAATTAGGCAATTTATGAAGTCATAATTTGAGTAAATCATTTGATTCTACTGATTGAAGAGTAATTCCGGATCAAATTCTTGAATAAGCCTCCATTGTAATTCCCCTGTATCAAAAACAATATGAAAGTAGCGTTCTTCTTTCGTTTGAATCACAAAATGATGATGCACCGCTTGCCCCACACGTTCTTTATGCGTTTGCCTGATTGTTGCAACATGATGCGTTTCTCCCGTCGGTAGTTCAAACCGAATAGGAGTAATCGGATGTTTTAATTTGGGATTTTTAAATCCCATAAACACATTTAGCACATTAATAGTCGGAAATTTATCGCGATTGTCCATACACCTTTTTAATTACAATTTAATGATACACATATAATACACATATTACAATGCTTGCGTCGAATTTAATAAAGAGCAGTGTCAATTCACGTCATTCTATTCGTAGAGTTAGGATAAGATTTTTTTAAAATCCCATTCATTCTGAGCTCGACCCAGAATCCCAGCCAAATATCAAATACAGTATATAACCCAAAAAAGCAACAAACCCCAGTCCCTTAGGTTTAATAAAGCGTTTTGGAAAGGTTTTTGCTAGAAAGTAAGGACTTAAAAAGCGCACAGTTTACCGATTGATACAGGCGCATAATTACATGTCTAAGGAAGACTTACAGAATGATTT
>Ga0210041_1001209_pt1 | contig 25485 bp, 21 predicted proteins | sample CryGeymeta201503_FD_183973 | JGI IMG/M metagenome (GOLD analysis project Ga0210041, IMG submission 183973) | Groundwater microbial communities from Crystal Geyser aquifers in Utah, USA - Crystal Geyser metaG 2015-03 (SPAdes) (version 2) | ecosystem: Environmental > Aquatic > Deep subsurface >... | reverse complement strand
GTCTGCTCTCTCCATTTTCGGGAGCAGGCATATTTTTCATGACTTCATAAATCGGCTGAGCTAATAACTTTTCCTTCGAACGATACATTTCAAGAGCTTTATCGATTACGAAATCAATCATTGCATCGAGACCCATTTTCGCCCATTCTGCCTGATCTAATTCTAGATTCAATGCATACAAACGAAGAACGGTATCGCGTAAACCTTCATAATCGCCCGCATTGTAATACGGCTCAACCGTTAATGCTATAGAATCTTCAAGCATTTCAAAAATGTCTGAAGTTAAGCGCTCACCTAATAAAGCATGGCGGCGTCTAGTATAAATTACCGTACGTTGATTATTAAGAACATCATCATATTCCAACTGACGTTTACGAATACTAAAGTTGTTCTGCTCTACTCTTTTTTGAGCTCTTTCTAACGCTTTTGTAATCCAAGGATGTTGAATAACTTCGCCTTCTACGAATTTCAATTTACCCATCATATTCATTATTCGGTCTGAACCACCAAATAACTTCATTAACTCATCTTCAAGTGAAACATAGAATAAAGACTCACCGCGATCACCTTGCCGACCTGAACGACCACGTAACTGAAGATCAATACGTCTAGACTCATGTCTTTCGGTTCCAAGAATAGCTAAACCGCCTAATTCTTCGATACCTTCACCCAATTTAATATCCGTACCTCGACCAGCCATGTTAGTAGCAATAGTAACCGCTCCAGGTTGTCCTGCGGTTTTAACGATATCACTTTCACGAGCGTGTTGCTTAGCGTTTAATACATTGTGAGGGATTCCTGCACGAACTAGCATTCTTGCTATCATTTCAGAAACTTCAACACTTGTTGTCCCTACTAAAATTGGCTGTTTTTTCTCGTGTTTTTCTCTAATATGATTTACAACTGCATTATATTTTTCACGTTTGGTTCTAAAGATTTTATCTTCTTCATCCAATCTACGAATAGGTCTATTTGTAGGAATTTCAATAACTTCCAATTTATAAATCTTGAAAAACTCTTCTTCTTCAGTTACCGCAGTTCCTGTCATACCCGCTAGTTTGTGGTACATTCTGAAATAATTCTGAAGAGTAATTGTTGCATAGGTTTGCGTTGAAGCCTCAACCCGAACATTTTCTTTGGCTTCAATAGCCTGATGCAAACCATCGGAATAACGACGGCCTGAAAGTACACGACCTGTGTGCTCATCTACAATCTGAACTTTACCGTCTTGAACGATATATTCATCGTCTTTTTCAAAAAGTGTGTAGGCTTTTAATAACTGATTTACAGCATGAATACGTTCACTGCGTTCTGCATACAATCGGTGTAAATTGGTCATTTCTTGAGAACGCAATTGAACAATTTCATTCTTTTTGCGCTCAATTAATTCCTCTTTATATGTGTCGCTAAACTCAGCATTATCTTTAATTTCCTGAATTTCTACAGCTTCTTTTTGCTTCATTTCTTGCTCAATGATAGCTGTATCTTCACCAACATCAGGAATTACGAAGAAGTTTGGATCTTCATTTTTCCCTGTAATAAAATCACGCCCCTTTTCAGTCATTTCAATAGAATTCATTTTGAAATCGACTGAGTAGAATAATTCATCATCTACAAAAGGCATGTTTTTGCCATTGTCTTGCAAATAATAATATTCTGTTTTCTGAACCAATTTTTGAATTTGAGGCTCTTGAGTCATTTTCAAAAATTTCTTGTTTTTCGGAAAACCACGTTGAGCACGCAATAAAGCTAAGCCTGCTTTATCTTCCTTTCCTTTTGCAAGAAGTTCTTCGCCTTCCATAATCAGTTTTGCAACGAGACGTTTTTGCGCTTCAACTAAATCGGCAACTCTTGTTTTTAGTTGAATATAAATTTGAGTTTGATTGTCTTGCGGAACAGGACCAGAAATAATTAAAGGCGTACGAGCCTCATCAATTAAAACAGAATCGACCTCATCAATAATGGCATAATGATGTTTTCCTTGAACTAATTCATCGGCGTTAACCACCATATTGTCACGCAAATAATCGAAGCCGAATTCATTATTTGTTCCATAAACGATATCTGAACGATAGGCTTCACGGCGAGCTTCACTATTTGGCTCGTATTTATCGATACAATCGACAGTTAAACCATGGAAATTGAAAATCGGAGCATTCCATTCCGCATCACGTTGAGCCAAATACGTATTTACCGTAACAATGTGAACTCCACGACCAACAAGTGCATTTAAATAAATGGGGAAAATAGCTACAAGAGTCTTTCCCTCACCTGTTTTCATCTCAGCAATTTTTCCTTGATGTAAAACAGTACCACCAATGAGCTGAACATCGTAAGGAATCATATTCCAAACCATTTCGTTTCCAGCAACAATCCAAGATTTTCCGACAAAACGAACACACGTTTCTTTTAAAACTGCAAAAGCTTCTGCGTGAAGTTGATTTAAAACAACCTCAACCGATTCTAAATATTCTTTATCTAAAGCTTCAAGTTCATCGGCTAAATCTTTACGCTTATCAAACGTTAAGGTCTCATCGGTTGATGATAATTGCTTCTTAACAGCAATAATATCTGTGGCAATATCTGCTGTTGCTTCTTGTATTTTTCTTTTAAATTCTTGTGTCTTTTCTTTTAACTGCTCATCACTCAGTGTTTTTAATGAAGCTTCAAAGGATTTTATTTGACCAACAAAGGGACGTATTTTTTTTAAATCTCTCTCGCTTTTAGATCCAAATACTTTGGTAAAAACGGACAGTATACTATCTAATAAATTCATGAATCGGGTTGATTACTTGGGGAATTTGCTCTTAACGAGCAAAAGTGAAAAATACTATGAAAAAAGATTCTAAAGTTACAAATTTATTAGCACTTGCACATTAAAACGGGATTGTAGCTTGAACTCGGTAATACAAATCATAATCCGATTTAAATAATTGATTATGTGGCTGAGCAAGACCTAATGACTGAACTATAGGCAAGCCTAATAAAGTCACTTTGTTTTTTAGCTCAGCGCCTATACCCCATTGCCATCTGTTCTCTGGCAATACGCCACCATCAAATTTACCTGCATAAAAAGTGGTATTTGCAGCATAAGCAACATCACTAAATAAAGCGAATGTCGTTTTATCTAATGATATGAATCCTAACACCTTAGTTGCCAATGTTGGTAAAAATGGAACTCGATATTCAAGCGTGTTAAAATACAACTGATCAGCTAAAATAAAGGTTCTATAACCTCTAACTCTATCTTGAATATTCCAAATTGCTACTGGCATTCCTTCAAAAATGGGAAGAGAAAAATTATCATATCGAGCTAATTGAACCGCTTCGAACGGTAAAGGCTCTTTGAATTGGATTTGCATTCGGAAACTTGTGTAAAAAGTAGTTTCTCCCCATACCTGTCTTACATCATAAAATCTGAAATCAATAATTCCAAATTGGGTTTTGTCATCTCCTAACCATGCATCTTGAGCATGAATCCCTGCTTTTAAAGTTAAACTTGTTCCATAAGCTCTTAATGGGTGTACATCGTTGTGCGCATAAGGCAACATGTATTTGTAAATCCAAATGGCAGACAAATCATTTTGCCAACGTTTTGAAAAATCTACATCTTTCCCATTTGCATAAATACTACCACCACTAGCTTCCCACATAAAATTTCGATTCATTATCATAATTTTTGATTGAGTATAGGGTTTATATGGCCAATCAAATTGCTTGGTAATACTTACTGAAAAACCAGACAAAAGTGATAACAACGTATTGTCATTATAAAACTGAAAAGCCGAAGGGAATCGATAAGCGTCTAAGCCCCAAGAAAAAGATTGGGTGTTGTTTAAGTAAGAAAACAATCCATAAGTATTTTCAACTTTTGTGAACGACACGTTTCCTAATAACGAAAACATGTGTTTCCCAAGTGGATCAGTCCAATTTGAAAGACCCTGAAAACCATAATCATTAGTCGTATTGTCTTGATAAGGTAAACCAAATGAAAGAAAATGCTTTATATTTTTCAGATGTGAATATGATTGTGTACTTTCAATATACTCTGGTTTAGGCGGGATATTTCCACCAATAACTAGCGCTGGACTTGCAGTTGTCCAAGAAGCATAAGCTTCTGGAATGTGTACAGTTTCTTTTGAAGTTCTAAGTGAATCAGAAACGATCCATAATCCGCCAAATTCTTTTTTCTCTGTTGAATTCACAATCCAATTCGCTTTTCCTGTAGAATCTTGAACCGCCCAGTCATTGAGTTCTGCACCCGTAAATACAAACGTGGCTCTTTCAATTTCTTTTGTCTCTAAATTTGCAACAAAAATATTGGGTACTTTATCTCTTAAACTTGTAAATGCTAATTTCTTTCCATCAGGACTGAATTTTGGATTTCTATCGTCAGTTTCTCCTGATGTTAATGAAAACGTTTCTTTTGTTGAAAGAATTATCACTTCAATTGTACGATTTCCTTTTTCATCAACTTTTAAAAACGCAATTTGATTTCGTGAGGAATCGGCGGCGAGGTGTAAGAGTTGAATATCGGTTTTAAAGTTCGTTATTTGCTCAATTTTCTTTGTTTTGGGGAAAAAGCGAATCACATTTCCTGTTCCATTTTGATTTTGAATGACCAAAAGTGCTTCGTTACTTTCTTCAATTGGTGAAATTAATCTCAGTCCAAAACTTAAGCGTTCTTCTTTTTTACTTAACATTGAATATCGATAAATGTCATATTCTAAAGAACCATTTCTAGCGCGATTGATTTTCGAGAAATACAAAGTTTTTCCATCTTTTGACCAAGATAAATCAGGAGAAATAGCTCCATTAAATAAAATTTTACCCGACGAGTATTTTGTAGAATCTTTTTTTAATAAAATAGTTTTGTAAATTGGTTTTCGCATCGATTCAAGTACAAAAAGTGCTAAAAATTGCCCATCAGGACTAGCTTTTGCGTCTAGATATAATTGCTGATTTAGCTCAATTTTTTCACCTTTAAGTGAATCCGTTCTATCCATTTGTGATGCCATTGTATTGTAATAAACATTCAAATGTTTACTTCTTCTGTTATCAAAATCGCTCCATTTTTCACCTGTTGCTTTTTTAAACCCTTTATAAATATCAGGATAATTTAAACCCAAAAACAAGGTATCACGATAAGCAAACATTTTTGAAATGGTTGAATCTCCATATTGATCATTAATAAAGAGCATTTTTGAATACCCATTAGCGTATAATAATCTTCCATTATAGGGAGAACCATCGTTAAAACTGGGTTTATCATCAAAAATAGCTGAACGTAACCAACGATCGCCACGTTGAGCGTTCCATTTTTCTGTTGCATATTGTGCAAAACCTTCGGTAACATCGCGCGGAATTCCATAACCATGAACTAAACCCCAAATTCCCATATTCGATTTTACAGCCTCAAAATGGAATAAATGGGCTAATTCGTGGGCTAATACCGTTCTAATCCACTTTTTATCACCTGTAAAAAAGTCTGGTGAATCATTTAAACCCACCCAAATATAGGTATATGAACCTAAAAACGGAGTTGCAGCACCATTTACAATTTCGTCTTCATCACTAAAATAAATTTTAATCTTTCGGTCAAATTCAACCTTTAAACTAGCTGATAAACTCACATAGGTCGATTCAGCAACCGCAACCGCCTCTGGAACCCATTTTTGAAGATGTTTTCCATAAATAATGCGAAAATGTGGCGTTTCTGATTCAAACCATTCGATTTCTGGATGATTTCTACTATTAAAGGTTGAGAAGGCCTGTCCTTTTAATTGTGATGGATTGGAAATAACCAAAAGAGTTACAATACTTATAAGTAATTTCATGAAATGTAATTTAAAATTAATTTTTGAGGCGAATTTTCGACAAATTGAATCGTTAGTTTGAGGAAATATAGCATTATCTAATTTTGTTTTGTTGATTCAAATAAATTAGTATTTATGATTTTTGTAAAAGCTAAGTTTGGGTTCTGAGTTATGTAAAATAACTTCCATATTGCTTTTGTTTGCCCTTCAAAATAAACGCTCATTTGACAAAAATCTCTATAGTTAAAAGCAAAAAATCACTCCAGAAAGTTGATTTAGACAAATTTCACCGATTCAAAAAATGTACTATCACTATTATATTTGTTGAAAATTACATTTCAGCGTAAGTTCAAAGCAATGAATTATCTATTAAAGTTGGTGTGTTTATAATTGAAGAACCATCAAATCCCAAATTTACATCAGTAAGCATCTCAAATTCGGACTTCGTTTCTATAAAAAAGGCAGTGGTTTTCGCAAAGAAACGGACATCCCGTGCCCTGACACGATTCGAAGAACCAAGAAGTGCGATCTCTGTCCAATATCATTTTACGCAACAATCACTTTTTCTTTGCATAGATTGGTTCTTAGGCTGAGATGCTTGGTCGAAGCCCAGCATGACCAAATAACAACTATGAACTAAGCTCATTATGATGTGAATAAACTCTTGTTTTCATTGATTATGCTACATAAAACCGTTAACAAAATAATTCACTTTACAATATGTCAAAGTCCGAATTTGAGTAAGCCTATACAAAAACAGCGTTCACTTTTTTCTTTACTGAAATAGGTGAACGCTGCCATCAGCTCTCAATGAAATAGTTTCTTTAAAACTTAAAGAACAGAGGTTTGATCTTTGAGTTTGTGGTTTTACGAATTAGCCATTAATGATTAAATTAAAATCGGTTTGTGTCATTAATTGTGGTATATAAGTAACACCTTGGTTTTTCAAGTTTTTGACAAAAGCTTTTAAGTGATTTTTTGAACCACTAATTAGATTAGCATACACTGCAGCTAAATCGGCATTGTCTACATCATTTTCTACAATTCTTTGTAAATCTAAAATGTCGACTTCTTCAATTAATGCTCCAATTTTCAAAGCGTCAACCCAAGAAACAGAACCAACTCCAGTTAAATCATTATATAATGTTTTTAGATCTGCATTTTCAAACTCACCAAAAGTAGTTAATGTAGATGGATCTGAAATTTCATATCGTTCTAATAAATATCCGATTGCATCCATGTGAGTTTGCTCAGATTTTTGAATATTCAAAAAGACATTTCCACCATATTTATTGCCAAAAAATACATACGAATCACGAGCTACTTTTTCTTCTTCAATCATAAAGAGAAGGCTATTGTATTCAGCTTCTGATAAATCGTCTGATGGAATAGCATCAATAATCTGTTCCATGTTTTCTTGTTGTTGCGAATTCCCTGTTTCATTTCTAGTTGAGTTATCTGAACATTGTAAACTAGTGAATGTTAATAGTGCGCCAATGCCTAGGTTGAATAAAGCTGAAGTTTTCATTTTTGATCCTGTGATTAAGTGTTTTGTTATTTACTAGTAATACACATGGATTTACTGAAACCCTTAATTTTAAGACAACTATATCTTTAATAGTTTTTAGCTATTTTATTTTAGCTTCTCAATTTCTTCAACACATAGACCTGTCGCTTGGCTAATTAGTTCTAATGAAGCTCCAAGATTAATTAGATTTATTGCAATTTCTTGAGTGTTTTCGACTTTACCTTCAAGTTTTCCTTCAGCTTTACCTTCATATCTAGCCGTTTCCAAAGCCGCGTAATTATCTCGATAAGCTTTCAAGCTTTGATCATACAACATATTTTCAGAATCGCTCAACATAATTTATTTCATTGATTCTTTTAGCTTCTCTATGTCTTCAACATTTAAACCTGTCGCTTGGCTAATTAGTTCTAATGAAGCTCCAAGATTAATTAGATTTATTGCAATCTCTTGAGTGTTTTCGACTTTTCCTTCATATCTAGCCGTTTCCAAAGCCGCGTAATTATCTCGATAAGCTTTCAAGCTTTGATCGTACAAAAACCTATCAGATTTGCTTAGTTTTCCAACTTTTGCTTTCTCCATTACACTCATAAATATGCTTTCCTTTAATTGTATTGGGATTTCCTGCAATTGACCAAGATTTCGAATTAGATACAGCCATTTATCAAAATGTGTTTCTAATTCTTCTTCTGTTTTTGTGAATTTACCTATTTTGAGATAAACTAGCAGTAATTTTTGGTAAAAGATGTTACCCGATTCTAAGTCTGTTAATTGTACATAATTCAACAGCTTATCGGTCAGTCCAAATTCTTCTTTAAACGCAAAATCCATTATCGCAATCAAATAAACTGGCCTTAGTTGATAATTCCAATCTTTGCGTTTTTGTGTCTGTTTTTGAATAGCTGCCGATGCATAAGCAACTGTTCTGTCCTTAAAATAAAGTTGCGAAGCTCTTTGTATTTCCACAATGATATCTTCGCCTTCAGAGGTTTTGCAATATAAATCAAAAAATACGGAACGAACCGAGTCTTGTTTTCCAATGAGTTCTGTATTCTGATAATAAATCGAGCTTAATTGTATTCCTTTAGGTCTAAGTATTTCATTTAAGAAATCAATGAGTATCTCTTTGCTGTTTTCTTCACCAAAAATTTTCTTGAATCCAAAATCGGTGAGGAGATTTAAATAAATGGGTTCTGAATTTTCTATTGTTGTCATTTTAGGTCTCTTTTTTATTACTTTTTTTAAGGAGACGCATGAAACCCAAAAATCTTCCCACTTTTTTTAACCTTTTTGAAATTTTTATCTCATACTGTCATTATAAGCATTTTAAAAATACCCTTTTAAGGGGATATTGCTTCCTCTTCATTTTCATTAGATTGAACTACACCTTTAACTAACTCTATAGGATATGAAGTACGTTTACTTAATTTTTGCTCTTCTCTTTTTGAATACAACTCTTTCAAATGCTCAATGGACTAATACTAATGGACCCGATGGAGGTTATGTAATACACATTTCTGGTGATGAATCAACACTTTTTGGTTCAACAGGAAGCATGATTTATCAATCTACAGATAAAGGTTCTGTTTGGTCGAAAATTGATTTAGCGGCAACGAAAATCTATGTAACCTCGAATTTAGTGTATGCTCAACATGCAACTTTGGGAGGATTTGTTAGCTCAGATGGTGGCAATACATTCGAATTAATTGAAGATGGAATTCCTGCGTATAATTATTTCCCGTTTATTACCGTTGCACGTGATAGTATTTTTGGAATTGCTGGCGATAAAGTGTTTCAGTTAGATCCAACAGCAAAACGTTGGAATGCAAAAGGGAGTGCAACTTATGGTAACACTTTGTCTGGTACAAGTTCCGAATTGTTTGCTCTAGGTTTCGGTTCAGTAAAATCTTTATCGCCTTCTGGTACGTTTAGTACCTATGGAACTGGTTTTCCTGCAGCTGAATTTCCAACTTTTGCTTTTGAAATAGGAAATTCAATGATTGTGACGACTTCTGCTGGTGCTTGGAAATCTGGAGCTGACTCTGTTTGGACTAAAATATTCACAAATATTGGAGGCTTTAACACCTTAGTAGAACACGATGGAGCTGTAATGGGGATTTCTTATGGAAAGTTGATGACTTCTCCCGATTCTGGTTCTACATGGGCAGAAGTTAGTGTAGAAAGTGAACTCAAACCGAGTTTGAATTATCCAAATCTTTATAAAATTGGTGCAACTCTCTACGCTGCTGGTATTCAAATTCCAATAAAATCGGAAGATGGAGGTTTAAATTGGACTAAAACCGGAATTGAAGGACTTAAAAATCCCATATTGAGTGGCATTTTTGCAATTGACGATCTTGTTTTTGCTACTTCATCTGCAGCACCAGGTGGAAATGGCGGTTTTGGAGTTTATAAATCAACCGATAATGGATTAACATGGGAATTAAAAACAGAAGGCTTAGTTTCCACAAGAGTTTTTAGAGTGCGTAAAATTGGCGCAAATCTCTATGCAGCAACGGTAGATGGCCTTCATGTTAGTACTGACGAAGGTGAGACTTGGGCACAAATTGCATCCACAAAAGGAAATACGATTAGCGATGTTTTTGCTGTTGATGAAAACAAAATGATAATTGCAGGATCAAAAATCTGGACAACTACTGATGGCGGTGAAACGCTAACTGAAACAACGTTACAAGCCACTTTAACAGCATCATTACCCATGATTCACAATATTACTGGTCGCCTTTTTTATGGCATTTATATGTCTGAAGATGCCGGTGATACATGGATTGCAACACCTAAATTTAACAACACTTCGCGTGGAGCTGATGTAGTTTTTGATGATCAAGCTTATTCTTTTTGGGCTGATAGTAGAGGTGCCGTTTCCATTTATAAACTCACCTCTACCGCAACGGAGTGGGAAAAAGTTCAAATTACAGGACTTACCGGAGTTGGAATTACTCATCTGTTCGAACTAAACAACGAAATTTATATTTATGGAAGTTCGTATGCATTTATTGATGGTGCTTTTGTTGTTTCGTACAAACTTTACAAATCTACCAATGGTATCGATTTTGAAGAACACTCTACTTTTGATGAGGCGCCAACGGGAACAGTCTTTTTGAGTGGAAATGATTCCTATTTATTTATGGGTTCCGTTCATTCAACTGTTTATAGATATTCTTTGGAACCAACTTCTATTCAGACTGAACAAAATCCGAGTTCTTTCACTCTTTTGAAAAACTATCCGAATCCATTTAACCCATCAACTACGATTTCCCTTGAATTGGCTAAAAGTGAGCAGATTAAATTGGAAGTGTTTGCTCTTAATGGTCAACGTATTCAAACGTTAGCAAATGGATTTCAAAAAGCGGGTTCGCATTCTTTTCCGTTTGATGCGTCTAATCTATCAAGTGGAGTTTATGTACTTCGGTTGACTAGTGAAAGCCAATTGGCAACTCACAAAATGACTTTGATAAAGTAAGAATGGTATTTTAGTAAAAATCTTAAGAACCCTAACAAGAAAATCCATCCTGATATTTTTGGGATGGATTTTTTTTGATTTTTTCTTTTCTAATTTGAAGAAATAAATTGACAACGAATACTTGATTAGATTTTTTCGTCAATCAACCAAAAATTTCTAAACAACCATGTTGATTATCGGTTTCAATAAAATTAATTATCCTCATTTTATGTTTTATTAACAATTGAGAAATGCTTACTGAAGTTCTATTACCTGTTCTAATCCAAATTATTTTTGGTGGAAAACCCAAAGAAATCATTAAAATCCGAGTCTTGTGTGAGTATCGTATAATCATTCTCTTTAGCAAATCTCCATATTTCTACATCTTTAGCATGTAATAAACCTAATTCTTGCAATGATTTTAAACCACTCAATTTACCATCTAATTGCTTGATAACCCGATAGGAAAATTCTGATCAATCAGAATTTTCATGCAACTAGAATGATACTTTGATGTTCTTTTTCCAATGCAAATGCCAATGTTGCCAAAATGTCTTCATGGGTCAATTCTGGAAAATCGTTTAATATATCTTCATGATTCATACCTGATGCAAGGCAAGCTAAAATATCCCCAACAGAAATCCGGGTATTTTTCACACAAGGTTTCCCGCTTCGTATTTCCTTGTCTATTGATATGTATTTGCGATAATCTATCATCTAAGTAAGGTAAACATTTTTTTAGTTTACTCAAATTCTCCCTTTTCCTCAAAAAAAAACCAATAAAAACTAATTTTTAGAACTCAGTTTGAATTCTAAATCACCAATTTTTTGAATTACGGTTTCAGTTTAAGATTAGCGATTATTTTTAACATTGAAAACTGAGTTAAACAGAAACAAGCTCCGATAGTTTTTTTAAATAATCAGGCGCAAAATTAGTATCGTTTGACCATATTAAGGTTTTGCTGATGGGATGTAAAAAACTTGCTATTCTTTAATTTTACTACTGTTTAGAAAAGAGTAACCCTAAACCCTACGCACTTATCAACTGATGGCGAATTCCAAAACGTATTAAACTAACAATCGATTTTGCTTCAATTTTGCGAAGCATATTTTTCCGATGTGTGTTTACGGTGTGATGACTAATGAACAATTTTTCCCCAATTTCATTAGCAGAATATTCCTCCGCAATCAATTGAAGCACATCAATTTCACGATCACTAAATGGATTTTCGGAATACTCCAATTTTTCGCGACTACTTTTATTTAATAATTCTTTTACCCTTTTCCCGTAATAAATTAACCCTTCGTTCACCTGATTTACAGCTTTAATGAGCTCTTCAGCTGGTGATGTTTTTATTAAATAGCCGTTCGCATTAGCATCTAGTACATTTCGAATCGTTTCTGGCTCATCATTCATGGTAAGCACCAAAACTTTAACTTCTGGCAGATGTTCTTCTGCCCATTTTACTAGCTCAATCCCATTTCCATCTGGCAAATGTAAATCACAGATCAATACATCAAGTTTTTCGGTGAGTTTTAACAACAGTTGTTTTGCTTCTAGAATAGAATTCGCTTCCCCGATGACTTGCATTCCTGGATTTTCATGTAATAATAGTTTCATTTCATCAATCACAAATTGATGATCATCTACAATCACTAAATTCATTTCAATTATCATGTTAAGTAAATTTCATATTTTTTGATACGAACGATAATCTGGTAAAACCTACTTTTGATACTAGATTTGAACAATGGTACTATTCGAAAATAAACATATAAATTAATCATCTATTTTCGATTTTAATTTAACGCTTTTAAGTTTTTCTCAAAAACGATTCCTACCTAAAAGTCAACATGTAACCTAATCTATTTTAACTTAACAACTATTAACAAAAAAACAATTTTGTGAATTAATTTAAAGTATGACTGTACTCCGAAAAGTAGTTTTTAGCAAACTATTCGTTGAATTCGTAGGATTTGGAAGGGTGAAAATCGAAAGAATCGACTCTTAGGAGTGGACTCAAGTATGAGTTTAACTCAAATTAAAACAATGTGATTACTCAAAATGTAGTTTTCAGTAAACTCAACAGCGATTTAATTCGATTTGTTTGAGAAAAACAGTCTAATCAGACTTCTCGTAGTGGGCTCAATCTCTAGAATTTGAAAAATTCTTCGCAGAATTTCAAGAATTGTATAAGTGTGACTAGTGCATAACTAGCTTTTTTAGCAATTTAACGTTGTTATTTACAAATTCGAATACACTTATGAAACTAAAAGGATTGAACTAATTCAGGCTTTTTATTCAACCTATGGAGACCGAATTTGAGTAATCTTGTGCTAAAGATTTGTTTTAAAACTAAACGGAGATGATAAACAATTTGAAAAGATGACAACAAACAAACATCATTTTGGGCTAGATTCAATCAAAAATAGTTTTAACATTTTAAGAGCAAAGTACAATAATTTTTTTCATCATTGCGCACGTAATTACATGCTATTCCCCAAAATTTCATTCTAGTTTGAATATTTTTCAGGCCAATTCCTTTAGCATGAATTTCATCAAAAGGGTTAAAACAAACTCCATTATCTGAAAATTGAATGTTCAATAAACGTGGGTTTTCTTCTGTTAGTTCAATAGCCATTTTTGTTGATTTCCCATGAGAAATGGCGTTTTTAATCAGTTCTTGCAAGATTCGAATTACACTAAGTTTTTGTTCTTGAGACTGAAATTCAAAGTTTTTTCTTTCACTAACAATTGACAAATCAACACTGCTGAACTTCTTAATTTCTTCAAGTGCGTCTTCAATACTTAAATCGGCCCATTTTGAAACCGAAAGAGAATGAGACAAAGAACGAACTTCATAAACCGTTTTGGAAAGAATATCGATAGCCGCATCAACCCATTTCGAATCCGGCTTTTTTGATGTTTTTAGCGCTTCTAAATAAAAATGAACTCCGGCTAACAGTTGCGCAACTCCATCATGTAATTCCATTGAAATTCTACGTTTTTCTTGTTCTTCACCGTCTAAAAGTGCTTGTGTCTGAACGCGTTGTGTCTCTAATTCGGTTTCAAATGTCAATTTATCTTGTCGATTTTTTAAACGTATATAATATAGAGTTGCAGCAATCAAGACTACAATTAATGCTAAAAATAAAAGCACTTTTTCTTGTCGACTTTGATTGATTTGGAGTTCTTGAATTTCAGATTTCTGTTTTAAAGCTAAATTCTGCGCTTGAACCAATTCTGTTTCATATTCCACTTGCTTTTGAGCGATAGCTTCTTCAACCGTTCTTTTCGAAATCTCAAATTGCAAAGAATACGCTTCTGATAATAATTCATACGCTTTCGCGCTTAAACCTCTCTTATTTAACTCACTGGAAGAAACAGTTATGGCAAACAATCTTCCATAATCGGATTGATTTTTCCTCATTCCTGAAACAATTCGATCAATAGTAGCCACTAACTCTTCATCTGAAATCTGATACGTTGGCAATTGAATCAAGCTTAGAAAAACAGATGTTTCTAAATTGATGTCATTCTCTTTTCTCGCATAGTCAAGTGTTTTCAAATACATGCGTTCTGATTCTATATACTCCTTCCGATCTGATAACAATGTGGCAAAAACTCGATAGCATAACATTAAAAATGGCTGATTTGTCTCTGCGTATTGTTCACGAATTTGAATGGAATTACTTAAATAATATTCAGCACTATCGGGTGTTTCGTCTTCAACATACATACTTCCCAAACTGTGATAAATAGCCGCTCGTGTTTCAAATTCATCTTCTTTTTTTAATTCACTCAATCCTCGATAAAAAGAAACAAACGCTTCTTTTTTTTTGCTGATTTAAATATTGATTGATGCCAAGAACACGATAATATCTGGCTTTTATTAATGGAAATTTACTAATTGATGAATCTTTCAAGCCAGAATACAATAAATCTGCACTAGCACTCAATTCAGATTTTCGCATCAATGCGTAAGCCATTTTCAACTTAAAATCTAATTCCTCTTTATGTGAATAATTTGTTTTGTTTAATGAACTCAAATAAGAAAGTGCGGAATCTGGAGTAGCATAAGCCAAAGAATCAAATCTAGTAAACGAAAGCTCTTGTCCGATTGCCGCGGAACCAAACGACAAAAGTAGTAGATGAAATAAACAGGTTTTGAGATAAAAATCTTTCACAAATACGAACGAGATATTTTTTGAGCCACATTAATATGAAACTACATTTTACCCTAAAGTTTTATGCTTTCAAAATGGGCAGGGTTTTTAATTATCAATTCTTTGCAGTTTGCGAATTCTCTTTTCAAATTCATGTGTCTATTAGTTTAAAGAAAATCATTTTACAATTTGAATTCAATTCTGAGATAAAACCGCTTTAGTTTGTTGTTTATAACTCACCCCGATTGGCTTATTTCCATCCATTTTTTGAACATCATTCAGATTTTCAAAAGTAATTGGTATTTAGCAAAATTGAGTTCACTTGTGTAAACTCTATTCCTTTTTTGAATAGAATTGTAGTGAATTCACCTCAAAACAAACTAAAACATCTCATGGATTCGTGGATATTGAACAACTATTAATTTATTGATGGCTCAGTTTGAATAGTTTTTGTTGAGTTGGTTAAATTCATTAAAATAAGAATTATCATTTCACTTCCATTACAACCAGTAATTTTACTTAAATTCTTGAAAAAGGAATCATTATGGAAAAAATCGTTTTAGAAGTATCTGAACAAACAGCTTGGCAATGGCGAAATAAACCAACGATGGTTAGAAAACGCTTAGCTGAACAGATGAACCTTATTTACAATCAGCTTTAGATAAAGAGCAAGACGATTTATGGCCATTTTTAGAATCAATTCGCACTAAAGCAGAAAAAAAAGGGTTTAATGACGAGATTTTGGCTGCTATTTTAGATGAAGCGTAAGTTTATTTTTGATACAAATGCTTTAATTAGTAGCGCACTTTCACCAAAATCGACCAATGCCGAAGTTTTAAAATTAGCTCTTGAATTCATTTCTAAGTATCAATAAACCATAAAAGTTGAAACTCTAAACTTAGAAATCTTTGCCTTAGAGATTTCAGTCCAAAACAAAAAAGCAAGGATTCTTTATCTGAGTATAACCAAGTCTATTCCATCATACTTGAAATAATTGTTATTAATTAAAAATCCTTCTATTATAATTGAAGGATTTGTATATTTAACACAATCCTTCCATTATATATAACAATTTGCCAAATCTATCTCGTCCTCTTTACTTAGACCGAATCAAGCCATTTATTGGTAAATCACTCATCAAAGTTCTTGTTGGTCAGCGACGTGTGGGTAAAAGTTATTTACTAAGACAGATTCTCGAAGAAATTCAAACAACTTCCCCTCAAACGAATTGTATTTACATTAACAAAGAATCACTCGATTTTGCGTTTATCAAAACGGCAGAAGATTTACATACTTATGTAACTAGCAAACTTGTTGAATCGCAAAAAACTGCTCTATTTATTGATGAAGTTCAAGATATTGACTCGTTTGAGTCGGTTTTAAGAGACTATTGTGCTCGTGACTCATTCGATATTTACATCTCAGGTTCAAACGCCAATTTATTATCAAGTGAATTGGCAACGTTTCTTAGTGGAAGATATATCGAGTTTAAGATTTATGGTTTAAGCTATCCTGAATATCTTCAGTTTCATGTTTTGGAAGATTCAGTTCGAAGCTTTCAAAGCTATTTAAAAAACGGAGGTTTACCTTATTTAATTCACTTAAATAAAGATGCCGAGGTTATTTCTGAGTATCATAAAAACATGTATAACACCATCATTTTAAAAGATGTAGTTACTAGATACAATGTTAGAAATGTTGCCTTTTTGGAATCCTTAAACCAATTTTTGGCTTCGAATATTGGAAGTATTGTTTCCGCAAAAAAAATAAGTGAATACCTGAAATCTCAGAAAGTGACCATTTCAACTCAATCGGTTTTGGATTATTTAAGTTATTTAGAATCCGCATTATTCATTTTAAAAGTTCAACGAACTGAGTTACAAGGAAAGAAGATCTTCGAAATTGGAGAAAAGTATTATTTTGAAGATTTAGGGATAAGAAATGCCTTAGTCGGATTTTCCTTGAATGACATTCATAAACTGCTGGAAAATGTAGTTTATACTCATCTAAAAATGGCAAACTACACCGTTTGGATTGGTATTGATGGAAAAAAAGAAATTGATTTCATTGCTGAAAAAAACGGGGAGCGCATTTATATTCAAGTAGCCTATTTACTTCAAGATGAAAAAACAATTGAGCGCGAATTTGGTAACTTATTGGCAATTCAGGATAATTATCCAAAATTTGTTATAACAATGGATGATTTAGAAGAACCAAATTCATATAAAGGAATACATCGGATGCATGCAAAAGACTTTTGCGCTCAATTAGTTGAGGGACGTTTATTTTGAAAACCATCATCATTGGCGCTGGCGCTGCCGGACTTACTGCCGCTTATTTTGCCGCAAAAGCTGGTCAAACCGTTATTATTCTTGAAAAAACCGACAAAGCCGGAAAGAAAATCCTGATGTCAGGCGGAACGCGTTGTAATGTGCTTCCTGTAGTGATGAACCTCGATGATTTTTTCACGAATGCTTCGCCCAATTTGCTCAAAAAAGTCTTTAAATCGTGGAGTTTGAACGCCTGTAAAACTTGGTTGGAAGAAGAAATTGGAATTCCTTTAGCTACTGAAACCGAATCTAATAAATGGTTCCCAACAAGCAATTCCGCCAAAGAAGTTCGTGATAAATTACTAGATGCTTGCTTAGAACTTGGTGTTACGATTAAGTATAATCAACACGTTAGAGAATTATTTCAAGGCGAATCTAAATGGATTGCTAAAACAGAACAGCAAGAATGGCAAGCAGATAAAATCATTTTAAGCACAGGCGGAAAATCAATTCCAAGCACCAGAACTGAAGGCGAAGGATTTCGCATATTAAAAAATTTGGGGCACACATTAGTCGAACCTTATGCTGCTTTAACGCCTCTAAAAGGTGCACATCCTTACGAACAAGGTTTGCAAGGAATTTCTCTAAATGTTGAACTAAGCGTTTCAGCTTTGGGCCAAAAAACGCAATCGAACAGAAGTGGATTTTTATTTACTCATGATGGATTTTCTGGTCCTGCGGTTCTCGATCCATCACATTTTGCCGTTTTACATCAATTAGGAAGAATCGAAAAACCTGATTTTCGCGTAAATTGGGCATCCAAAAAACGAGAAGAGTGGGATTTGCATTTACAATCAGGCCGCGGAACGGTTTTGAATCGCCTTAAAGAATGGCTTCCTGCACGTTTAGCAGAATCACTTTGTGCAGAATGTAACTTAAATTCTCGGAATTGTTCGGAATTGCGAAGAGAAGAACGTTTAAATCTCTTAGAAAAACTCGTTTCGTATCCTTTAGAAGTTTCAGGAAATGAAGGCTATCGAAAAGCCGAAGTAACTGGCGGCGGTGTTCCATTGGAAGAAATCAACACTGGAAATATGGAAAGCAAAATCCTTCCGGGTTTGTTTCTCTGCGGTGAATTAGTTGATGTTTTTGGCCGAATCGGCGGATTTAATTTTTACTGGGCTTGGGTAAGCGGGAGATTGGCTGGAAAGGGATGAAGTTCAAATCATACCCTGCCTCGAAAATAGGTAATCGAGGCAGGGTATGAAATTTAAAACTTAGTAATTTTCAATTTGATTTTTTTTAAGAGACAACTTTTTATAAAAATTAATAAAGAAGTCGATAGATCTTTTCATGTAAAACCCAATTGTAATTCCAATGGCAAGATAATACAGTTCGTTTTGTGTGGATAAACCACTACTACTTTTCATTGCAATCATAACAACAACAATTATGCTCACAATAAAACCGAAGGTGTGATAAGCTAATTTGAAATACTCTTTATGCATTGTAAAATGGAGTTTAAAGTGCACAACCAATTGCAAAAACCGCAGTAAAACCGATTACACATGCTGGTGCTTCAACCATACATAACACACCAACATACCAGTCTTCACCAGTTATTCTATCAAAAGTATTTCTCCAATTTCCTCCAACACAATCAAGCCAATCTCCAAAGTCAGAAATATTATTCGATGTTGATTTCAAGCTTTTTCCCATTTGATTTCTATTAATAGACTTAACAAGATTCATGTCGGTGTCATAAACATTTAGAAACATTTCATCATTTATGTTTACAACTTCTAAAACTAGACTTGCATTATTTGTCATTGATTTATGATAAACTAATGATGGTTTATCTTCACCTTCTCTAAAAATTGGAATGGATAGTACTTCGTTTTCTGCAATTTCAAATTTTGAAATTACAGCATTTTCATAATCAAAAGTTAACACTTCTTGAGTTGTTGGTATTTTGATTTTTTTAAAAGTATTTGAAATAATTTTTTTTTCTTCCAGATACTTTTTATCTACTTTTATTTCACTCGATATAAAATCATTTATGACCCCTTTTTCAAATAAAACTTTCATTTGAATCAAGTTCTCATTGTTTTTGATATCAGGTATAGTTGAACTGGTATTTTCAGAACAAGCAAATGTCGCAAATCCGAAGATAGCAATCATAAATAATATATTTTTATTCATTTTGAATTATTTTACTATTATTGTTAAATGTAAATAAATAAAATACCCCCCCCCTTAACTAAAGTCAATCTAATGCAACTATTTTAACAAAAATTTACATATGCATTAATAAACAATCATATTAAAAACTAAATTTTTTAGATAGTTCATATTTGGCTCAAGCTCTTGAAAAGGCAATTAATGGACTATAATTTCCTAAATCTGCTTTTTGAACGGCATCAATGTATTGTTTTCTGAAATCAGATCGTTGAATTAAACTAGCTCCTCCCCAAGTAAAAACAGGCTTATTAAACAGCTTTTGAATAATAATATCTGCCATATAACGACTATGACGGCCATTTCCATTAGAGAAACAATGAATACTAACTAAACGATGTTTAAATCGAATTGCGATTTCATCTTCATTAAAAACCTTATGTTCAATCCAGAAGGTGGTGTCATCGAACAATTTTCGTAATTCTACTGAAATAACCCATTTATCAACACCTATATTCTTATTCGTTTTTCTATACTTTCCAGCCCAGCTCCACACATCACTATACATTTTTTTGTGAACTTGGCAGATAAAAGCTTCAGTCAGAATTTGTTCTCTAGATAGTTTCTTTTTCTTTTGAATCCAAAGTAGCGCATCTTCAATATTCAATTGCTCTACTTCGTCTAGTTGATTTCGATTAACAATAGTAGGAATAAGTAAACCTTCTTTTTCCTCTTCATCTAGAGGAGTTTGCCCCTGAATGTAAGAAAAATCTAGTCCCATAAAGTTTCAATATGATTTAGTTTGATATCTAAAGTCCGTTCTTCAATTGCTCTTTTTAGTCGTTTTTGAGAATTCTCTTGATCCTCCAATTTCATTGTATTCGCTGTTCTTAATACAATTTCAGTTGCTTTTTTTTGCGCTTTCTCATTCACATATTCTTCCAAAGTTCCAACTTTCGGAACAAAAGCATAAACAAGCTGCATATCAAAAGCTTCCGCAACATCTTGCAGCGTTTTTAAAGTCACTATCCCTTCTGCTTCTCTTTGCTCTAAACTTGCAATACTTTGTTTTGAAACATTCACTTTATCAGCAAGTTGTTTTTGCGTAATTCCAAAAACAGTACGAATTGTTCGAATCCAACCTTTTACTGGAATTTGTTGACGTGTAAATTGCTGCAAAGGCGATAACACATCGCTTAATTGTTGTACTAGTAGCCATCTATTCTTCATAATCAGTCTATAGTATGACTTTTATATATAATTGTCAATACATAGATTGTTTACAAATACACTTTTGTCAATCTATATACTGACTATTATATTGGTTTGAAATCTATTCTAAAGTGTTAAAACAATCTCTTTAGCTATCAAATCGTGAATTGAGTCGTTGTTTAATCTCGTCTAACGAGTACGTTTTTAATTCCCCTTTGCGATATTGTCCTAATCGCTCTTCTAAAATGGTTTGATGCCATTGCGGAGATTCAAGATTTTCATCCGCATTCAAATCTTCCCAAAGCTCTTCCATGAGCTTAATTTTTTCAGATTTAGTGTACGATTTCAGATTTACTAAAGACATAATTCAATCTAATTAAAATGCTTTTACTTTCCAAATATTGGGAATTCTTGTTATCTCTGAGGTTGTTTGAAATGTGATATGAGATTGAGTCTTTGGCCGAATCGGCGGATTTAATTTTTACTGGGCTTGGGTAAGTGGAAGATTGGAGAGAAGAGTTGAATTAAAGTCGAACAAACCGTTTCTTAATTTCTAAAATTCTATTTGTGCTTATTCCCACATTTTTAGCAAGTTTTTCCCATGATCGTCTCGGTTATGGAAAACTACATTAAAAACTAGTTGAAGAAATAATTGTTCTAATTCTGAAATGGATTGCGTTAAAGACCAAACAACTTGAAAGATTTGTTCATAATCTAATGAGGGTATTCTAAAATTGTGATGAAGCAGTCCACTAATACTATGAGTATGAAAACGACGATTTTTGATGTGATCAAACCGTTTAACGGCAAAATATCCTTGGTGATGACCACTTTCTATGAGTTTAGTTTCAGGAATAATTAATCCAGCGTTTTTTGCCATTTCAGCATATACAAATTCAATTGCACCCGCATCTAAACCATCTTGTTTAGTTGGAAACTTTACCAACCAATCTTCAACTTCAGCATCATTTGTTGTATTCCCGTAGTACCATTCATTTTTTTGAGAATCATACTTCATCATTGCTTTTGGCCTAGCCCCTGTAGAAGAACCATTTAACTGCAACAAAAGTGGAATCACATCACTACTTTTTCCAGTTAGAACGTTTTCGGATTCAGAAAAAAGCAGATCAATGGGTTTAAAAGATTCTGATTCGTTGAATTTATATTCTGGAATAAATTCCAAAGCCCCAACTGACCTGTTTTCTCTTAAAAGTAAACGATGAATCGGCGAGATTTCAGCTATTGAAATTCCCGTTTTCCTTAAATATCGGTCTTGAAGTAACAATCCCCAACCATCTGGTAATGCATCATAAAATACACCAGGCAAATTAAAATGATCAGGATTCGAAAACTCTTGTATTCCTGCTATTGGTTTTAAATGGAGTGGTGAAATGGGTAAATAATGATTTAAAAAGTCTTGACTAAACTCAAAATAAACAGAGCGATTGGCATAAAGCAAGGTCCCGATTTTGTACTTAACTGTCCCAAAATTCAGATAAGCAACAGTCTTATTTTCTTGCAATAAAGATTTGATATCAATCATTTTTTTTTCCTCACCCTTTTTCTTTTGGCTTGCAGATACATTTTTTCAACTTCTTGAATAGATTTTGGTTGAGGCTTAAACTCCAAAGCCAGAACAAGTTGATCTAGTAAGTGAAGCACTCCAAGAATCTGAATTAGTGTCGAAAATGCAACTTCTCCTGTTTGTTCAAAACGGCGCAAGGTTCCCAATGGAACCTGAGCTCTTTGAGATAACTCTTCCTGAGTAAATTCATGAGCTATTCGATGATTTTTTACACTTTCAGCTATTTTTTTTAAGGCAATTCTTGGAGGATTAAGTACTAACATAATAGTAGTAATGTACTAATTATTATTTTAAATAAGAAAATAAGAGTAGTTATATATAATAATACTAATAACCTGAATTCGGGATAAGGATTATTCAATTTTTTTAGCATAAAACTAAAAACTAAGAAAAACGTCATTTGGCTTCGCAGTGCCTTCGGTATAACTGACACTCTCAAAGTGCCGCGAAGTGAAAAGTGATTCTCGGAACCGCGAAGCGAAATCTCGAATTTAACTCCCAATTGGGCCAAGATTCCGTTTTTCAACGGAATGACGGTGGTTTTTCAAACCAGTTTTATTATTTATTTCTTATCCCAAACTCAGGTTATTTGATTTTGATCTGCCAGTTTTGCTTAGATTCGCTGGATTTATAAAAATTAAAATAGACATTTAGATAAAATACCGATAGTTGTTTTACAACTTCTGAGTTAATCATTCATTAGTTCGGACAACATAAATTTTGAAGTAAACTTACCTTCCCTTTCATTGTAAACTACATTTCAGCGCACCATTTTTCCAAAGTCCTAAACTTTGACAGTGGTAAAAACCCGAGCTAAAAAAACACACTATAAACCTGAGTTCGGGATAAGGTTTATTACAATAATTTTAATAAATACCCAGAATAAACAATGAAGAACCGCATGTGGCTTAGTAGTGGAATCTCTAATTTAAGCCCAAATTAGACCGAGATTCTGGGTCAAGCCTGGAATGACGAAATTTATTTTTACCTGTTTTTATTTTAATTTCTTATCCCGAACTCAGGTTATAAATAAAAATAGAACTTAGAGCCTTTCCCTAATTCACTATCAACCTGTAATTTGGTCCTATTTAAGTCTAAAAACGTTTGGCAAACTTGCAATCCGAATCCTGTGCCTTTTTCGTTTCTTGTTCCATTTTTTGTAAACCGTTCGAGTTTTACGGTTAAGCGTTCGATTGCGTCATCATCCATTCCAACTCCTGTATCAGAAACATATAACTGCGCTCCACTTGGCGTTTCTTCGCAACCTAATTCAATCTCACCACCGTTTGGTGTAAATTTTATGGCATTGTGCACTAAATTTCTAAAAATTTGACGCAAATGTTCAGGATTAGCAAAAACTGTTTTATTTAAGTCAGTGCATGGTTTTATTCGAAATGTTAATTTTTCATTTAAACACTTTTGTGAGAACGTATTTTGTATAGTTTCAAACACATCTTGGATTTTCACCTCTTGTTTCGATAAAGTAAATCCATCTTTTTGCGATTCTGCCCAATTGAATAAATTGGAAAACATGAGCTGAATCTGATCTGTATTTTCTTCAAGGATTGGTGCAATCTCAGCAAACTCTTCATGACTTATACTCTTAGTGTTAAATAAGTTGAAGAACCCGGACAAGGGCGCAATCATATTATTTATATCATGACTAACAATCGATAATATTTCACTTTTGAAATGACTTAATTCCCTTAACTCGCTATTTGTAATTTGTAGTTTTTCATTTAGTAGCTGATTCTTTTTGCCAAATCGATAAGCAAAAAACGTTATGATAACGATGGTTGAAATAATCAGAAATAGAATAACATTCCAAAATTGTTGTGTTTTTAATTCCTTTTCACGTTCAATTGCTGCAATTTGAAGTTGGTCATTTTGAATCGTTTTTTCATAGAGTTCTGTACTCAGTATATCTTTTTCTTTTTCTTCTTGATAAACAGAATCCCTATATGCATCATAAATGTAAAAATACCTGACAGCTTCTTTGTAGTCTTATGTCTTTTCGTATTCCTGAGCAATTATTTGATATAAACGAAATAATTCCCATTTAGCATTTAACCTTTTTTGGATTTCGATTCCACTTAAAGCACTTTGGATGGCATCATTATGATTATTTAATTGGCTTTGAGCTTTTGCAAGAACTCCATAAGTAAATCCTCTATCCCAATCACCAATCTCCTTATCTTCCAAATTTATCTTATTTAAGTAATTTAGCGCTTTAACACCTTCGTTTAAAAAAACATGTGTTTCTGCAAGCATTGTTTTAGCTCGAAACACCGATAATTTGAAATTATATTGTTCGGCAATTTGTAAGGCTTCTGAAAAATTAATTAAAGCTGAGTCATACTTTGCTAAATCGTTATACACAATACTGGTATTGAATGTCACATAAAACAATTGATCTTTATTATCCATCGTTTTAAAGATTTCTGTTGCTCTATTAAAGTGAGTTAAAGCCAATCTATACTCTTTCCATACTGAATAAATCAAACCAAAGTTATTTAACACACGAACTTTCCCTAGCATATTTTCGGCTTCAGAAAACCACTTTTCAGCTTTTGAGTTATAATATAATGAGCTATCATAATCACCTTTTATGTAATGTGATAGTGATTTCCAATACTCAAATTCACCTTTTAAATTCTTATGAGGTGTATTTGCAAATAGTTTCGCATTTGAATGAAGTAATATCAGGGAACTATCTGGATTATTAAATCTTAGACTCGCAGCTTTCGTTAACACACTTTTCAAATAAATGGAATCTTGGTTTTGAGCAAATCCAGAATTCGAATAAAACATGAGCAATAAGATGATGAACACTTTTGCAAATAACCGAATCATAAAAGCTTTCCTTTTTGAATAAACACGAATGAATAAAAACACACGAAATTATTTTGCTTCTTTTTGGCACAAAACATTAAGCGATTAACACTTGATAGATTTTCAAGATAATCAGCAAATTGGGTTGTGACAATCATTATTAAAAAAAAAATCAAATTTGTTTATTGAGCCAAATTTAAAAATAGAATTTGGCTTTTTGTACCCTTTTAAATGATGTGTAATCGCCGATTAATTTGCTCAAATGCACTTTTTAAAGTGAGCTAGTGTTATGTTAACAAAGAATTGACGAATATAATCTTTTAAGTTTTATTCTTGCATCCTTGTTCGTAAACCGCCAGTTAATTTTAGCGTTTTTCATATTCCTGTGCTGTTGCCATGCATTTACTTCTGCCTCTGCCATTTTTTTTGTCGCAATA
>Ga0210041_1001199_pt1 | contig 25644 bp, 36 predicted proteins | sample CryGeymeta201503_FD_183973 | JGI IMG/M metagenome (GOLD analysis project Ga0210041, IMG submission 183973) | Groundwater microbial communities from Crystal Geyser aquifers in Utah, USA - Crystal Geyser metaG 2015-03 (SPAdes) (version 2) | ecosystem: Environmental > Aquatic > Deep subsurface >... | reverse complement strand
GCGCGCATGCGTGCGAGCGCGCACGTATTATTTTTTCATTTTAAGTTGGTCCATTGGTCCAATATAGATATATATAAATAAATACATATACTTAACTTGGACCAACAGTGGACCAACCCTCGAAAATTGCTGGTCCACCTTTGGTACAACAAATTTTCACGGATCGCAGCAGGCTTTTGGGTTTTCCCCACTCTCCCCAAGGCGCACAGCGCCGTCTCTCCCGCTTTTCCCCGACCCCCTCTCCCACGGCAGCCTTTAAGGTTTGCCACGGCGAGGAGCCGTGGCGGGGTTGGGGTTGATTTTGAAGTTGGGGGGGGTGGGTGCCGGAAAAGCTGACTGCGGGGTGCGCGACGGCTGCATTCAGATTGCGCCTCATCATGCTCTGGCGTATATTCCGCATCCAGAAACAACAAAGACCGCATTGCGCGGTCTTTGCAGGTGGTTCGGAATTCTTTGGTCTTGGCGGACGGGGAACGAACCACGGAGCGAATTTTAATCCTGTTCCGTGGCCGAATCAAGCGTATTACGACGCATTACTTGATTTCACGGAACATGATAGCCAAACAACTCTCGCTTTTTACCCCTGACAGGTTACCGAACAAACCGTTCTGTACGGACGAGTACGGGGTCGGAGAGACCTGGAAAATTCGCGCGATCGATCATGCTTTGCGCTACAAGCACATCCAGCCCAATGCCCCGACAGTCATATTCCGACTGATTTTCGACATCGATCGACCAACGGCGGCGTTCGCGTGGGAGGATTGCAACCTTCCGCCTTTCAGTTGGGCAGCAACGAACCCGCGAAACGGACACGCTCACGCGAGTTACGAAATCTCAATTCCGGTCAATTTCGTTGATGCGACAACCAAGGCCGCACGGCTGCTCGTAGCCATGGAAAAGGCGATCGGGATGCGCTTGGGGGCAGACCCCAACTACACCGGCCGCTTATGCAAGAACCCGATACATAGCGCCTGGCGCACGATCGAATTCAATCCGACCCCTTACTCCCTTTTTGAGTTGGCCGAGTGGGTCGATGACGAACTTCGCCAGGTCGGCAAAAAAAGGATAAAGCGCGAAGAAGACGGTTATTGCGTCGGTCGGAACTACCTGATGTTCGAACGACTCAGGAAATGGGCTTACACAGCCGTACGAGAGTATTGGCGGCCTGGCGGGTACGAATGCTGGCTGATGGCCGTGGAAGACAAGCTGCAGGACCTTTGGGGGCACGAAGAGGGTAACTGGGCCAGCGATCACGCTTATGCCTATAGCGAACGCAAGGCGACCGCAAAATCAGTGGGCAAGTGGGTGTGGCAGCACCTCACCCCGGGTGGTTTTCGTGATTACGTCGCGGCGACGCATACGCCAGAGATCCAGGCGAAGCGCGGAAAGAAAGGCGGGCTGGCCAAGGGCCAGGCGAATGAAGAGAAGCGCGCTATGGCCCTGCAAATGGCCGCTGATGGCAAAAGAGGAACGGATATAGCAAGAGAGCTTGGAGTGTCTCAACAATCTGTCTCGAACTGGCTGAAGAAACAGGTTACCAAATAGCCTATATCAGAATCAGCCCGTAAGGGTGCGCTTTACTTGAGTGGCGCTCATGGTTATTTACCAAATAGCCTATATCATATCGCCCATAGGTTTTGACTTTGACGTTCTATCAAAGATTTATAAGGCAAGCGAAGCGCGTCAGCTTCGAGTGTTGGGAAGTTGGGTATCGGCTTGCCGATTGTCCATGCCGGCGGTTTGTGCCGGTGTGGGCAACCAACTTATCAATACGGGGCTGCTGGCCGACATAACGGTATCGCTACGTCGGGTTTAGAGGATTTTCGCCACCCTACCCTACCCCGACCATCCAAGAGGCTTAAAACGCCGATTTTGCCTTTGACCTTCTATCGCCCCGACTGATCTCGGTATAATGTGCAACTTACGATGCATAATGCGGCATCTGACCTACAAAGCTACAGGGGTTGCACATTATGGAGCTCGGCTCACTTGCGGAATCACTCCGCGAGATCCGCATCGAGAAGCGAATGACTCAAAGGGAGCTGGCCATCGCGGCCGGCGTATCCCGGCGCACGATCTCGACGCTTGAGAATGAAGCGATGTTCGTCACGGTCAATCTGTTCTCGCTGAACAAGGTACTGGAAGTGATGGGGTATTCCCTGGCAGTGATCCCGGCCAGGCCCCCTACCCTGCAGGAAGTCCTTCAGGACGCCGGTCGGCTTCAGCCCCACCGCGCGGCCAAGCATCGCGTCCGGAAGATGCTCAGCGAGCTTTGATACTTACGTCATCCGTGGTGTCGGCGCGCTTTTCATCGCCCGCGCCACTTGCTCTCAATCAGCGCTGTCAGCTCAGCAGTCATCGATACATCACGGTCGAAGCAGTCTCGGCGCATGCGTTTGTGCAGGTCAGCAGGGATGTCGAATGTGAGGCGTTGCGTCCGAACCTTTGGGGTGGCTTTCTTCTCTGGCTTCGGTGCGGCCTGGCTAGGCAATGAACTTGCCTCAGGACTGCCGATGAAGTCATCAGCATTTTCGGGCACTACCGCCAGGGACGGTCTGGATGAAGTCAGGGACATTTTCTTACTCATAGCTATCTCCTCGTTTCAGTATCTCATTTACAAGACAGGCGATCTCAAGGGCGGCCTTCCCCTTGGAGCCCTCGGCCTCGAATAGCGCAACGCCGGCCGATGCTGCATCGGCATAGACAATGCGCTGGTGAATCCGGTTATCGAGCACTTCTATGCCCTGCTCATTGAGCGCCTGGTCAACATTGTTCCCGATGATGGTGCCGGCGACCATACGATTGATCAAGAAGTTAGCTTGAAGCGCCGGCTTGTATATCTTTGCCTCTTCGATCAGCTTCACAGTCTCCGACGCACTCCAGATGTCGTATGGCGAAGGCTGAACGGGAATGATCACAAGATCGGCTGACATGATTGCGGATCTGGCGACATCCGAGAATCTTGGCGCGCCATCAATTACGATGTGGTCGTAATCCTCCGACAATTTACTGATCTCCTTGTGTATCGTCGCTCGCGGAAGACCCATGCAGGTAAATAGTGGCTCAACATCGTTCTGGCTTCTGGCTGCAGCCCAATCAAGAGCCGACCCCTGTGGGTCAGCATCAATCAGTAGTACGCGGGTACCGCGACGCGCAAGCTCAGCCGCCACATTGGTGCTGATCGTCGTTTTACCCGCACCGCCTTTTTGGTTCAGAACACTTATGATCATGACAGCCTCACGAAATTTTCAAGGTGTCAGTATAATTCAATAAGGCAATAAGGCAATACAGAATCAAGGCATCAAGGCATTAAGGCATTGCAGAATTGAAGTGTTAAGGCATTGCGGAGATAAGGCAATAAGGCATTACAGAATTAAGGCATTACAGAATAAAGGCAATAAGGAATTAAGGCGTTAAGGTGTTCAATAAGAAAGCGGCGATCGAAAGGTCGCCGCTTCATCCTCCTATCCGTGTTTTTGTAGTTACTTGCTGAAGAACAGCGCGTACCCCATAAAACCGTTCAGCGTCAGGGTCGATGCCATGACGATGTAAAGCAGTGCGCGTACGTTCTGCCAGCCTGCAGCCGACGCCGTCTTCAAGTCATCGATCTGGCCCTTGATGGCGCCGGTCAATTGATGCTCGATGTGCTTCTTCGTCTGTTCGACGTAATACTTCAGCACTTCGCCGGCTTTCTTCCGCAGCTCGGCCTCGTGACGCTCTTGGATCTTGACCGAGACGAAGTTCAGCTTTTCGGGCATGGACTCCAGCTCCTGCCGAGTCTTGAGAACGTCACCCAGTATCTCGGCCATGAGCGCATCGCGCATCTGATCAGTCACTTTGATCTTGTTTTTATCCATGGCCGTCACCAATTCAGCCGATAACTTCGTTGAAGACTTTATCTAACTTGGTCACGACATTTTTTGCCAGCAGTCGGCGCATGTGATGCGCCATCAGCTCGGACTTCGCTTCGGGGTCGGTGGCTTCTGCAGACTCCCCGCGGAAGTCGCGCGTATCGAAGGCGACATCCGACAGAGATTCACCCGGGCGGAGCTGGCCGAAGATGTCGCTCTGGCCGATCGCCAGGGAAGTGCCGATGTTGATGCCGTTGTCGAGGCCAAACTGCAGCACGCCGGAGAAGTCCGATTCGATCGTATCGAAGTCCTCCACCTTGTTCAGAACGATGACGATCTTGGACTTCTCCGCGCCAGCATCAGCCAGCATTTCGACTGTACTGATCGTATCCATGATCTGCTTACGGCCGTGCGTGACCGGAATGATGAACAGGTCGATCATCTCGGCCGCGCCGGCGTAGTCGTTCATGCGCTGCAGGAATGTCTCGATGTTCGACGCGCCAACGTCGATCACGCACGCATCAGCCGCCATGGCGGCCTGAATGACGTTCGAGAATTCCTTACCCTTGAAGGCATTTGCTTCGGCCTCATCAGCATTGATCGATTCAACGCTGATGATCTGGCAGTCGCCCATGCGCGGAGCGAGGAGGTGTCGGGTGATGGTGGTCTTGCCCACGTTGCCACCGAGATTCATGACTGCGATACGCTTGTTCGTTTTGCTCATTTTCGATTCTCCTTATTGGTTGAGTTGATTCACTGCTTGCTGCTCTTCTGGCGCGACAGATATGTGCGTAATGACGCCTCAGTGATCTTCACGCCTTTTGCTTGCATGACCTTTGCGATCTCGTGCGCCGAATAGCCTTTTTCGATCGCTTGGTCGATGGCTTCCTTGGTCTCTCCAACCAGCTCAGAAAGTGTCACCACTTTCGCCGGCAGGTCAGTCAAGGCTTGATTGATTTCGGCCGCCACGGCCTTGTCAAAATTTGCCACGTTTACCTCCTTTCGTTTAGTCGTTATTGCGACATGATTATGCGCCGATATGACAGCCGCATTCTAGCCGCTGAAAAATATCTGTCAAGAACTTTTCAACAAATTTTCATTATTTTTTTTCGGCAATAAAAAACCCGCCGAAGAGGGCGGGCTTAATCCAGTGAGGCTGGGGAGGTGGTTAGAACTGCCTTGGCAGGTATTTAACGTAGTTATTCTCCACGTCCGCCGCGATCTGCTTCTTTGAGCGCATCTTGCCCGGTGATGAGTTCGGTGTCAGCGTCGGCCTCTGCTCCCCGTCCTTTGATGCCGTACGGACCAGTGACTGACCGAACTGCCCTGGCGGCTCAGGTGTCTCGTCCTGGTGCGGCCCGGTGGGGGCTGGGGCGGGTTTGGCGACAGCACTGCGAGCCTTTTTCTTTCCGCGCGTCAGGCCGCGCTCTCGTTTGATACGGGCGAGATACGTGTTGAGCGTCTTTTCCGTCACATCCAGGCCGGCTTCATTCAGGCACTCCAGGACATCTTCGATCGAAGCGCCTTCGCGCTGCATCTTGATGATGTGATCGAACATCGCGCGGATGGCGGCCATCTTGTTGGTCGTCCTGACCTGCTCGATCTTTTTGTCCAGCAGGCGGATCGCGAGGTTCAGATCGAAGCCGGCCGGCAGGCGTTCGCCCTGCAAGGTCGGGCTGCCAGCGCCCTGCAAGGTCGGGCTGCCAGCAGTGGTATTTGTGTCGGTATTGAGCATTTTCATAGCTCCTGTATTAAGTTTGTCTCAATTCTGTCTTAACTTGTATTGGATTGTCAAGAAGTAGTATTAGAACTGTAGTGCAGAGTCTTAAAGTTGTATTAATTGAGTATTAAAACAGTCTGCAAACTGTATTAAATAAGTAGTAAATTGACCTATTCCCCAGCGGATCGCCAACGAGCGATACGCGTTTTGCCGCCTTTCATCCATCGCGCATTAGCCCACAGCCAATGGGTTTTGGTGGTGTCCACATGGTAAATAGGTTTCGGGGTCGGTCGCGCCAGATGAAGCCTGGCCCTCCCTCGGGTTCACTTCGACGGTAAGGCTGTCTCGTTCTCCCACACAATGCAATTCTTCGAATTGCCTTGCGTCCCTTGCGGCTATTGGGATGCGACTGGTTTAGTATCTATTTCGTTTGGGATTCTTGACAATATCAGAAAGCCCGTAGATACTGGGCGTAAATGGATTCTAGGAGGGTTTATTGTGGCAATAATAAGAAACTTGGGAACGGTTAAGACAACGATCACTTTCGAGCGAAAACTGCTCGAAAAGATTGATCGCGTGGCGGCTATCGATGGGACTTCGCGCTCTGAAGCAGCCTGCAAATTGATTCGTGATGGCATTGATATTCATGCCGTGATGGAAGCCGTCCATCTCTTTTCTGAGACCTTGCGCGTGCTCGACCAGCGCTTGATTACGATCGAGGAGAACACTAAGGTCGCAAAAAAAGCCGATAAATTCCGTAACCGATTCGGGATTCCGGCTGAAGAGGGGGAGGCGCCATGATCACGCACAGCGGCGTCACCAGCTCGATGGCTCACAACTATTACCGTGAGGATGACTATTACAAAGAAGAGGGCTTTATGCCCGCCAGGAACTTCGGGCAGCTTTTAGCTGAAGAGCGCGGCGAGGGGTTTAGTGTCGCCAGATTCCACGAGATGATCCGTGGTGAGCTGGTCACTAAAGATGGCGTCATTCTTGAATTTGCGCACAAAGCTCACGTCATGCACGACAAGAACGGCAAGGAGAAAGAGCCGGAGATGTGCATGGACATGCACTTTGCGCCGTCCAAGTCCTACTCGCTGGCTACGCTTTTGCCCGGCGACGGACCTGCCAATGCGGAGCTGCGCCGGAGGCTCATGGAGAACTTCGTGAAGGCCAATGATGGGATACTTAAAAAGCTGGAATCGAACGCCCAGGTGCGGACGACATCCGGCAAAAAGACCGTGCGCGAAAGCGTCGGCCAGATCGCCGGCACTTCGTTCTTGCATGACTCTTCGAGGCGGGGTGATTTCCAGCTCCACATGCACAACGTCATGAGCAAGTACACGGTCGGCCAGGATGGCAAATTGCGCGCGATCGACACTCGCGAATTGTTCGGCCCCAACGGCATTAATCTAAAGCTTATGGACGCCGACGCGAAGGTGGAATTGAGGCGCGGAATGGACGAGCTGGGGATCGCCACTAGAACGACCAAAGATGGCTTTGAGATCGCTGCTTATTCGCAGGAAACGCTCGACCGATTTTCGAAGGGGCGCGAGCAGATCATCAAGGAGCTCAAGCGCCTCGGACACGACATCGATACGGCCGACGCCGGCGCTCGCGACATGGCAAACAAGAACACCAGAACAGCGAAAACGGACATCGACCGCCAGGCGATGATCGACCAACATCTGACAGAGCTTAAAACGCTGGAAAACGAGGCGCGGCAGCAGGCCGTGAATCTCGTTCAGGGCGATCCGATCAAGGCTGATCTAGTTGACTCAAGCGAGGCCGTATCGCGTGCGCTGGAGCACCTGACCACAAACTCTTCGACCATCCTCAGCCGGGAAGTGCTGGCTTTGGAAGCGGTACGCTTTGCAGATTACCGAGTCGAGAGCGATGTGCTGCTGGCCGAGATCGATCACCAGATCGCCCAAGGGTTGATCCTCACGAACGACGAAGGCCGCCTGACCACTAAATCACTGCTGGATATGGAGCAGGGTGTGCTTGATACTTATCAGACGGGTCTCGACCGTCACGCGCCGATCAGCACGCTCGAATCGGCCATGCTCACTACAGCGCGGTTTGAGGCCGAGAAGGGGTTCACACTTACTCGCGGCCAGCGCGACATGATCAATAACCTCGTGACGCGTGGCGATACAGTCCAGGTCGTTGAGGGTGATGCCGGCACCGGCAAATCGACCGCAATGGAAGTGTTCAAGCGGTTGTGCAATGAGCAAGGCATCGAAGTGCGCGGCCTCACGCCGACCACTAAAGCGCGCGAAGCCTTGAACGAGACCACGATCCAGACCGACACGATCCAAAAGGCGATGATGTCTGAAAAGTATTGGAACGACATCAATGACAAGACGGTGCTTGTGATGGACGAGTCCGGGCTTGTGGATATTCGGCAGATGGATTTTATTGCTCAAAAAGTCAAAGAGAAGGGTGCTCGCCTGGTGACGGTCGGCGACACCAAGCAGTTCGGCTCGGTCGGTGCCGGCGCGATCTCACGTCAGTTGCACGATGCAGCCATAAAGGATGGTCGGGTGAATCGACTCAACGAGATGAATCGCGGCAAGGGCGAGGTGAAAGACCTGCACTTCGCAGCGCGCGACAATCCGGCCGAGGCCATCGACATGATGATCAAACAAAATCGCGTGACGGTAGCGAAAAACGAGAAGCAAAAGCTTGCGGCTATTGCCGACCTGTACGCCCAGGTGCCGGCCGATCAGCGCCACGAGACAGTGGTCACGACCGGGAAGAACACCGATCGGATCGCGATCAATGCTGCCGTTCGCAAGAAGATCGGGATCGCGGACGAGGTCAAGGTGACGACCTTTGAATCCTCGAATCTGAGCCAGCAAGAGCGTCGCAGCATCATGGCTTACAAGCCAGGCAGTGCCGTGCAGTTCCCGTTGGAGAGCAAGGATCTCGGGATCTCAAAAGGGGAGGTGTTTTCGGTTCAGGGAATCAAGGATGATCGATACGCGATCCTGAAAGGACAGGATGGCCGGATCGTGGAATTCGACCCGAATAAACAGACCGGCCGAGGCCGCGCCGGCGACAAAGCCTCGGTTGGACATACCGAGGAGATCGCGATCGGACGCGGGGAGCGGATCCGGATGATGGCGGGCGACAAGGATAAGGGCATCATCTCCGGCACGAGTTCCACGGTGACTGATGTCAAAGGGAATGAGATCCATGCGATCAGTGACCTGGGCCACAAATTCACGATCGATGCCAGCAAGCCGCAGAACCTGCGCCACGGTTACTGTCAGACCGGGCATTCACTCCAGGGCGACGGCCGGCTGAACGTGATCTCCAATTTGTCCAAAGACGATCCGACTGTTGACCGGAAAAGTTTTTACACGAATGCGACCCGCTCAAAAACGAACTATCAAGCCGTAGTGGATCAAAAAACCATGGACGATCTGGAGGCGTTGAAAAAGGCTGTGTCTCGCGAGAAGGCTACAGAGACTTCGCTGGATATTGCCAACAACACGCGCGCGGACAGTCCGCCTGCGCCGACACCGATCAGTCGTGAGCAGGACGTGCAACAGCGCCAGGACGAATCACGAAGCCCGGCAACCGGCGAGCAGCAGCCCGCGCAGGAGGTTAAACAGAACCAAGAGCGAGCACCAGAGCCCGCGCGCGAGGAGGTGCCACAGCCTGCGCCGATCAGTCGCGATGAGGAAGAGGAAGAGCGCCGCCGGCAGCAGCAGATGTATCGGTAGTTCGAACTCGGATTATGTATTGGTCAGATTCTGACTGATTCGTAATCCGGGGCGTCGAATACGACTGAGTTTCTCGTCTTGGAGTTGATCCACCCGGCTTCACCGTATTCGACTGGTGGATTCTGCCACACAATACGGCTCGGGCAAGGCTCACGCAGGCCCGTCGTATGTTGGCAAACCGCTGCGCGGCCCGCACAAATACGACAAATCAGCGCTCACGGGGATGTCTCGCCTGAGGTGTATTGCGCCTTGCCGTACATAAAAGTCAAAGGCGGGGTGCAGCGGAAGATTAAAGGCCGGAGCGCGAGAGCAGGGCGCTGGCCGGGGGCGACCCGGCCAAACCCGCGCCTACCCGCCCTCGATCATCGGCAGCGGTGCCCCTTCGGGGCATCTGACCACGGGGGCGCCTTCGGCGTCCTGGCCTTTGGCCAGGATCAGACTCAAATCGCCGCTGCTGCGAGCCCAGGGAGTTGCGCCTTCGGCGCTGGTCTGCAAAACCGGGGTCGGGGTGGCCAGGTGAATCAAACCCAAGACCTCGACTCCTTGGCAGCAGGCAAAAACCAAACCCCATATCGTATGCAATATATTTTGGTGAATTTTGAGTGAATTATATCGCATACGATATATCCATCACCTCCCCGCACATCCATCACTTTGTCGAATTCGACAAACTCCCGACGCATAAAAAATATGCGCGAATATGACAATAAACACTTGACATGCACATTCTATGCGCATAGAATGTGAAGCATGAAAACTGCACAAAAGACCAAAGTGAAGAGAGGTCGCAGGGCGGAGATCGAGGGCGGACGACGAGTCAATCTGTACCTCGATACAGAAACCCTGGCGGCAGCCAAGGTGATCGGCAAAGGCAGCGTCAGCGCTGGCGTTCGATGCGCGATCAAGAACATGAAAGACAAGGAGCTGACATGAACGAAGCAGTCGTCGATTTCATCAACAGGACTTTTGCATCCAGGGCGGCCAAGGGTCGATACGGGATGAAAGAGATGCGCCTGGTTTCGTTCGAAGAGCAGCAGAACCTGGGCTACGACACGCTGTACCGTGCGCGGATCGATGATGTGCTGATGGACGTCATTGAGTACCGGATCGGGATTGCGAGGTTCAAGGGGTATTTGAATATGGTCCAGCCCGCCACCCTCGGGGTTTTTGGTGGTGAGCGTCGAGGGCAGGAGGGTATGGACATCATTCTGACGTCAAAGCCGCACAATAAGCCGGGCCGACAAGTTAAAGACAAGGCGGGACTATCAATAATCGATGGGTATGCCGGCGACATGCTGCAACTTCATTCGGTCTATGAATCGGACATGCAAGATCTTGCCGGGTTGAGCATGAATACCTACGTTGAGCTCGAATGCGTGCTGGTGATCAGGCGCGGAGTAGGGGTTGAGTCCATCGATGCAAGTCATCCGCTCTACAACCACGAAATGGATCCATCCATTCCCCAGGTCATCAACAGCGAGACATTCAACTTCGATCCGCAGGTCGACCGGATATACAGGAGCCTTGATCTTCCTCGCCCGACAACAACCGATGAAGAGCTATCGAAAGAACACTTGGGGCTCTCAAAGGATCCGACACCGTGTTACACCGGCCGGATCTACGAGGTGCATGTCGGCGGCATGACTAAGACGGCGGACAAAGAATGGCAAGGCAAGATAGCGGAGTTCCGCTATCGGGAAGATGAGAACAGGAAATTTCAGCAATGCGGCCTGGAATTTCTTTATCAGTTAGCCGCTTGAAAAAGGAGAACGACTATGGCAGCGGGAAGAAATATGGCAGCGACTGCGATGCAGAACCAGCGTGAACGTCAGAAGATGGGCGGCATGGGCGGCGGCAGAGCGGGCGGTGGTGGTGGCAACGGCGAAATGGCGGACATGATGCGCCAGATGGCAGACCGACTCGACGGCGGACAAGGCGATGCGCAAGGGCAGATCCAGAAGGCTGCTGGCGTACTCAATAGGAGGGGCGCATTATGAGCAAACTTTTGACGGGAATGGCCATCGGCAACATGCTTGTGCCAGGTCCGGATCGGTCCATCCCGGCCTGGAACGAGGCGACGCGACAGAACGCCCGAGCAAACTTGGCCGAAAACAGCTTGATGGCTGTTGCGGGGATGATGATGGCCGGACAAGACGAACTGAAGCTCTTGAATCGTCAGGTCCGCGACCTGATCCACCACGGCATCGCCCGCGAATCTGTGATGCTCAGTTTGCATGAATCGCTGTCCAAAGCCGACCCAGCAAATCCATTGGTGAGCCAGGATCCTCGTGCGAAGGCCCGGGAACTGCTTGACCGGGTGTACGCGATGGAGGAACTGCCCGACGAGTACCTCGACCTTGTCGATCAGATCCAAGCCGAAGGCAAGGTTGAGGCAGTTAAGCGGCTTGTCCAGGTCAAGGAAATGGAAGACGCAATAATCAAGCGGGAGGCGATGAAAGATCCGGACTTCGAGCGCATTAAAACAATAAGTGATGCCGAGATCGAGGCGCTCACAAAGAAGTACATGGCTGAGTACAACGCCGGCAAGATAGAGGCGTTTCCTGTTCTCATCGCCTACGAGCGTGGTCGGCGAATAAAGGAGAGGGAGGAGAGGGAGGATGCGGCAAAAAAATTCAGTAGTCAGCCGAAGACCTGAGATGTGCGACCTGGCAAAGAAAGAGCCCCGCAATGCGGGGCTTTCTCTTTGGGCATCGATCAATACTCACTGGGCAGCATCATCGTCGTGTGAGCCCGGACACCGTCATCATCAGCGGCATCCGTCACGATCAGGATCTTGAGATCTGCATCGCCATTTAGCAGATATGCCGACACCAGCCGCGCGCCCTCCGCCAGCGCGATCTCATTGGCCTGGCGATCATCATCACTGACAGCGCCCCAATCACCGCTTACATGCCGGTCCAGCAGGTCGGCCGGCAGGATGTATTGCTGGGCCAGCAGATCGATTGCTGCAGGCGTTCCTACACATCGGCCGGGATCGAATCGTATTTTGTTTGCCATGACACTCCTCTGGTAAAGAAAAACCCCGCCGAAGCGGGGCGTGTGGGCCCGGGAGGATCACTGCCAGGTTTCCAGCTCATCTTCCAGCGACACAAGCCATGCGCCACTCGATCCGCCGCCTTTGATGCTGGCTTTATGCGTCAGCAGGATCTGACCATCTTGCATTGCGAACTGCGAGGAAGCGATGCCGGAGGAATCAGCACAACGCACGATCAAGGCGCCTTCGGCGCGTTCCAGAACGGCCTTGCCGTTGCGGACTGGCTTTTCGCAGGCTTGCTTAAACATGTCTGCGGCGTGCGCGATGCGAATTGCCGGATCCAACGATTTCAGCTGAGCGATATCCTCATCAGAAGCCGGAGCTGCCGAGGCAGCGGTTGTTGCGAATGCAAATGCGATTGTTGCGATGATCCTTTTCATTGTAACTCTCCTTTGCCTCATTACCGACCTGCGAAAGTGCAGATCGGTTTGCTGCTGATTAATTGAATACCGGGGTGGCTTTGAACACATCCCGGCGGATCACGCCACCACGCATCACCTGACCCACGGCGTTGAACGGTGCGCGCAGCCAGGCTTCGGCCTCTCCTTCATTCATCAGTGGCGCGATCTCGGTCTCGAAGGCGAACGGAGATGTTGTTTTTGCCTCGCCTTTTTCGCCGACCTTGACTACGTGCACGTCGGGCAGCTCTTCTTTTCGAGTCATGCGAGCGAGCAGCGCGCCGCTGATTGCGCCTGGCGACCCTTTTGGAGACCCAACAGAATCGTAGTAATCTAATTTTGCGATGCTGTGAGGCGCCTGGGCGAATGTCGTCTCAAACATGCGCGAGACATTCATGCCGTTGGCTTCGCCGATTACCGATTGACGGCGCGGGATAGAACCCATGCGGCCCGCCACATACTCTAGCGTCGCAGGGGTACTAATGAACGACACCAGGGAAACGAAATTGCCAAGCAGCGCGTGCGCTTTCTCTTCTCCCAGCTGCACTTCGATGCCCTCGATGTGTTGCGATGCGCAGATCGGACGCAGGCCCAGTGAGCGACCCACCGCAAGCATGGCGATGTCAGACTCTCCAAGAAGGCTCTGTGCCTCATCGACGATGAGCGCAACAGATGTCTGACCGTCTTGCGCTTTCCAGCCGCTGCCGCGCACTTTCAGAGCGTTGTAGATGCGTGCTTTGATGATAGTAGAGATCATCCGGCCGGCCGTGCCGTACTTGAACTCAGGTACGCTGATACCGATGCGACCGCCTTTAAGGATGGACTCGACATCCAGTCCGCCAGACGTTTCAGCCCAGGGCAGCAGGTCACGATGGCCGAGGATCGGAGAAAGCCATGAATCGACGGTAGCAATCACGCCAGTCTTAGTGTTGTCAGCCAGGACGCCGAACTCGTTCTGAAAATAGCGCAATGCGGCAGGCAACATGCCGGACGCGGTCATCTCGACATCGCTGACTTCACCGACGGTCTTGATCAAGTTGTCGCGATAGCTCGCGTCGGTACATGCACGACGAATGTTGGCAAGCGTCCATACCGAAGACGAATGTTTGTCGCGCAGCTCTTCGAGTATGATTGACGCGGACCGCAGCAAGGTCTCACCGGACTTGACCCAAAAATCAGCCTTGGAGTCGCCGGCCTGCAGCCCCACGATCGCGGCCACCAACTCTTCGGCATTCAGACCTTGAGTCAGGCTCAGGCTCTCACCGATGCCCGGTGCGATCAACTGATAGTTGTCGACACCGCTCATTTCAACGGGCAGCTCGCCTTTGCCGTCGAGCACAAGCATGCCGACCTTGCAGCCGGTCTCATCGATAGCCCGGGAGATCGCGCGAGCGATCGGGCGCAGCATCGACGATGTCTTGCCAGAGCCTGTCTGGCCGAAGATGAACAGGCCGGTGGACAAGTCTGCGACTGACATACCGAAAGGCAGACCGGCGTCGGGTGCGTACTTGTCGCCGATTTCAGAGAATGTACCTTTTGCCTGCCCCAGAGGGATGAATGTGCTGATGTCGGCTGCAGCATTCTTTGCCTGGGTCAGACGGGCGTCGCGATGCTCATTGAGCAGCTTGTCTACCAGCGAGTTCTCGCCGGTGTCCATACCCCCTTGCAGTTCCAGACCAAACTCGCGTTGATCTGTCATGCGCTGTAGCTGATTGTTGCGCACGTAAACAACAACGAAAGACACTATAAAGATGATCGCAAGAGAGAACGGGGAGGTTGAGGCGCCGACATTCGCGCCGATCTGAGATTGAAGTGTTAGCACAATGCCAGCGGTACAAAAGAGGAACACGAAGTCCATCGGCGACACTTTCAATCCGATCACGAACAATCCGACCAAGATGGCCGAAAACAGCATCAGTACCACCATTTCGGCCGACATCAGCACGCCGAATGTGCCGCCACTCATCCACCCGAACTTATAAGTGATTAGGTACAAGACGACATTGATCACAGCGACCACCGCCGCCAGCCCGCCGATAATGATCGGAAGGAAGGAGAGCAGGATCGTACGCACTGATTCGTCGCCTTGCATCAAGTCAGATTTGAAGACGATGCCCGTGATCAGCTTGCCGTCACGCGTTTTATACCAGTGGCCGCGCTCGTCACGCAGATCTGCCGGCACATCGCCGCCGCGCGGAACGTCCCATCGCTCACAGACGGAGCAAGCGAAGTCGTATGCTTTTTTGCGCTGGTCGGCGACATCAAAGCCCTCAAGCAACCATTTGTTGCTTGCATTAAAAAAGCCTTTCAGCTTGGAAAGAATGTTGTTCATCATGATTACTTACCTCCACTCAACAAAAAACTCAACAAAAGGATCAGAATGATCAGAGAACCGGCGATCGCCAGGTCGAAATACATCGACTGGCCCGCAGTGCCGATCGTCAGTAGCGTCGCCAGCAAGAGCAGCCCGCCACCCCCCCACAAGTTCAATGTACGCATGCGTTTCAGTGCATGGACTGTCATACTCAGGCGGAAGGTGTTCACTGCGAGCTGGTTACGCGTGCCTTTCCAATCCTCGGGCGATTTCACAAGCAGCGCACGTTCGACTGGGATCGCGTGGAAGTCATCTGGCATCCCCAGGTCTTTCGGAGTGCCGAACAAGGCATCACCGATCTTCTTGATGTGTTCCATATTCTTTTTCATCTTCATTTCCTTTCGCTATTAGAGGGCGTTATTCAATGTCTTCAGGAATTCCATATCCTCTTTTGAGAGCGTGGACGTAGACTTCCGTTGAGCTGGTTTTGTGGCGGGTTTCGGTTCCGGCGCTGGTGTAACTTCAGCCGGGGCCGGCATCACCACAGGCTCGACAATCGGCGCTGGTGCAACCTCAACAGACGCTGGTGCAACTGCCGGGGCGAAGGTGACTGCGGGTGTGGACTGATCACTTTTACCCATGAACAGATAAGCCGAACCACCCAGCAGAGCGATCGCGGCGACGACTCCCGCATACAACAGCTTCTGTTTGATGGCTAGCCGGCTTTCGGCCTGCTCAGCCTGCTCGGTCTGAACGTCGGTCTGAACGGTCTGCACAGCGACCTGCGCGGCTGCAGGGGGGGTTACAGGCGTTGGTGCAGGTTCCGCAACCGTCACCACAGCAGGTTCTGCCGCTGCGGCAGGCTTAAAGACATCGGCGGATGCCGAGCTCGAGACTGGAGCTGGAGGAACGGGTGTTGCCAACCGCGCCGCCATATCTTTCAGCGCTTGTTGATCGAGCACTTCCTGTGCGCGCTTCAGGGCTGCATCCATCGTCGCCTGGTCGAACACAGGGGAAACAGCGTCCTGTGGCTCTGTATCACCGAGACTGAAGGCGGGCATCGTCACATCGTCGGGCTCAAAAGTGCCAGGCTTCTTCTCGATCGGCTTGTCCTGGCCGATCTCCAAATCATCAAACAGATTGTCGCTCATGGCCTTCACCTCAGATCGTCACGTTGGTTGATTGCTGGTTCGGGCGGATGGTGATGATCATCTTCGAAGCAGCACTGTCGAACTTGTGGGTCACTTCGACATTGCCCGCGCCATGCCGGGTGAGTATCTTCTTCGCTGTCTCGACATCAGACTTCTGGCCGGCGATCACAAATGTGTTGTTTTGACTGAGCTGATGAGCCTTGGAGTCCAACTTGGCCACGATCTCGCGACCATCTTTGACTGTCATCGCGCCGGCCGGCAGGGCGATGGTCATCTCTTTCAGGGCTTTCACGGTTTCGGTCTTGCCAGTGGCTTTGTCCGTAGCTTTCACGTCACGGGTTGCGATCTGCAGTGCCGGGATCTCTTTCTTCGCGGCCTCAGCGAGCTTCAGATCTGCTTCCACACCTTTTTTGTAGCCCACCAGGCCACCCATGACGGCACCGGCGATACAGCCGTTCTTTGCGTCACCGCCGACCAGCGAAGCCAGGGCGGCACCACCAAGGCAGCCGAGACCGGCTCCAACGGCAGCGAAGTTCACTTCATTCTTGGTTGTGCCGGCACAGCCCGCCAGCGCGAGGGTTGATGCCAGGATCGTTGCAATCGTCTTCTTCATCGTCATCTCCTTTTGGTTAAATGTCTGTAGTCTGGTCATTCCAAGACTGCGACAACATAATACACCATTATGCGCGAATATGACAACAGGAAAAACAAAATAAAAAACCCGCCGGAGGTGGCGGGCTGGACGGGGGTGGTGAGTGATTATGTGGACCTGGCGGCGATCTGAGCTCTGATTGCCCGGCAAAGCAAGCTACGCTTTGGCGTGTGCAGCACGATCGAGCTGATGCGCGGGTCGATGAGATGGGCTTCTTTACCATGCAGGATCAAGCTTGCAATGTAGTTCGGAAAGTTTGGCAAGACGGGGAACAGAATCTTCTTTCCATTTGCGACAAACATTCCTTTTGCCATCTTGAGCGGCACCGCCCTCGGCACACCCTGCTCAAGCGTCAGCGTCGCACCGGCGGTCTGCCCTGGCACATGGTAAGTGGGCGTCGGTATGGTCAGCTCCGCGGATTGCTGAGCGGATAACGACTTGATCAACTCATCAAAGCTATCCAGGCAAGTATCAACATCTGCATGCTCAAAATAGATGTGTAGTTCGTAAAGCGGCTTCGTAGAGTACCGAAGGGAATAATCAAGATACCCATCTGCTCCGAATTCGGTGATGTCAGAAAAAAACCTCGGCTTAACGCAGTCGATGAAGTCATACCAGTCCGGCCGACCGAGACTGTAAGAGATATTCGTCAGCGCCTCGGGGTCGCCCTGGTAATCACTAGATTCCAGTTGTGAATGAATGTCTGGCCAGATTCCGCTGGCCAGCAGCTTCTTATTTTCGGCTTTAATGTCTTTGATATTCATCGTGTGCGCTCCTGTTTCTGAGTGGACTGCGATTGACCGACCGGCATCGGCGGAGGGGTCGAAAGGAGTGTGGAGGGTTTGGATGGGTCCATGTCGTCGTAATAAGACGGAGCCTGGGGCTTTATCCAATGCCCCTGTTCCTGCGTGGAATGCGATTGCTCGACCGGCATCGGAGGGGCTTTTGAAGCCATGTGTTGCATCTGACTAATCGAGATCGGATGAGCAACAACAACATGATGTTTCCCATCGTCGGACGAGATGACCTTGTGGGTCAGTGGGTCGACCTGGGGCTTTTCCGACTGAACGGGAGGCGCCGATGTTTCTGCTTTTGAGAGCGCTTCCTGGTAATCGATATTTTCCTTTTTTCTCTCATCGAGCTGTTTCATGGCAGACAAGAGAGAACTGGATCCAGTGTCGAAATTGCTCATCGTTCAATATCCTTTTCTTCCTGATTCTTTGGAGTGTCTATCGCCGGCGGCGGCAATGCAGCTTCCGGCGCCTTCTCGCTTTCGACTTCGATTTCCGGCTCATCATGTTCCCGCTGAAAGGGGAGGCCGTGATCATCGCAATAGTCCAGTTCCTTCGGGTAGCTATTGAGATCGCGCATGCTGTCGATCTCGGTCATGCAATCACGTAGTTCGGTGTCTTTATGCTCGTGCATAATGCGCTGCGCATCGAACTGATCTATCTCAACGCACATACTCTCGCCAAGCCGACGGCTATGAAATGCGCCGCGCGGCTCCTCGCGGGGTGCGATGAATGCAAAGTAACCCCGGGCATCTTGCTTGATATGCAATTCATCGCCTTTTGACCAGAGCGTTTTAGCTGCTCGCGCACGTTCCATCATGCTCTCATACGTTTTCATCGCTCGCGCTCCTGTTCCTGCTCCTGGGTGGGTTGCGACTGCTCGATTGGCATCGGAGGAGGGGGCGGCTCAGGTTGTGGCTCGGGCTCCGGTTCAGGTGCCTGTTCCTGCTGCGGCTGCTCTTGAGTTTGCTCTTGAGTTTGCTCGGGAGCTTTCTCTTGCTCGACTTGCTCGACTTTCTCTTGCTCGATCTCGCCATGATTCTTGGTTGGCTCCGCGTCATGTTCCTGCCCTTGTTCGGGTTCGGCCGGCGCAAGGGTGTTATCCAGCTTTTCTTCTTTCTCGAACTCGATAGCCGGCGGCTGCTGCTCCCGCTGTTCGCGGGCGAGCTCATTCCTGTGTGCACGCGCGAAATCAGCGTCGGTGTAGTTCATCGTGACCGCATCTTGATTGCGCTCCTGGGATTGATCCAGCTTCTGATCCTTATCCTTATCCACATCTTGCTCGGGCTCAGGCGTCTGCTCCTGTTCCTGATCTTGCTGGCGATCAGAACTTTGATCCTGTTTCTGTTCTTGATCCTGGCGCTGTTGATCCTGCTGACGCTGTTGATCCTGGCGTTGCTGGTCTTGCCGCTGATTGTCTTGCTGGCGCTGTTGATCCTGCTGACGCTCAATATCTTTCTGTTGTTGTGCGGACTGCTCCTGCTGCTGGCGTTTGATCGCTTCCTGCTTCTGCTGATTCAGGTCATCTTCAAGCATGGCTCATCTCCTTCGAAAGTTTGGTGATTAGTTCAACGCTCAGCGGCTCATAAGGAGAGGCTTTGAGCGGTCGTTTGATTCCGATCGTGATCTCTTTGGTCGAATAGTCGTCTGTCACGACCATCTTGTAGTCAGTGTCATCTGTGCGGGTCACATCTACGACTTTCAGGTGCAGATCAAAAAGCGCGGCGATCATTACAGCAGGATCTTTGACTACCCACTGGTGTGGTGCGCCAGCTTTAAGTCGGCCGAATCTGACCCCCAGCGTATCGAGCAGGATCAGTTTCTTGTCTTCGGAAATTGCCCTGGGAATTCGGCCAGTGAGAAAAGAGTTTAGGTTCTGGCGACTGATACCGGCCAGACGTGCGATCTCAGATTGCGTTTTGCCACACAGCTCGATCAATAACGTGGAAAGCCGGTGCAAGCGGTCTTCCGTGGTTTCCTTTTCAGTTCGTTTTTTGTTTGACATGGTGTCCCTTTTTCATTGTCATAAGCGCGCATATTTAGTAATATGTCCGAATCATAACGGAGGATACAAATGAGCGCAAGCCAAACACAAGGGGAGAAGCGAAAAGAAACAATCAACAAGTCAAAAAGAAGTTTGGCGGAGATCGCTTTTGCGGCGATGTCGGTCCATGAAGACACCGAGCGCCGGCAGGATTACTGGGAACACGAGATCCGCGTGCTCAACAATCCGAGGTCGGGCAGCTTCGAGTTCTTCTCGCAGAAATACGCAACGACCGATATTGATCTGATTGCAGAGCGCCTGGGGCGCGATATGCGCATCGAAGAGGACGTCATCAAGGAATTGCAGGACGAGCGCCTGAAAGAGCGCTACGAAGTCATCCTCGCTGCACGCTCGAAGAAGGCGGCAGATGAGGCGGCGATCCAGGCGCGGATCTCGTCGATAGTGATGTTCGAAGAGCGCGGGATCAAGTTATTCCCGTCCATGACATTAGACGAGATCGAAAAGGCGGCGGCATCGACTTACCGAGACTCGCGCGACGGGATCAAACATCTGCTTTACAAGATGATGGAAAACGGTGGCGTCCGGATCATCCCAGATATGTCGCCGGCACTCGCTAAGTTTGACGACCTGCGCCTGGAGTTTCCCAACTTCAACGAAGCGATCGATGACATCGAGAATGACTTGATCCTGTCGAATCACTCCGAGTGCTCGATGTTCCGTGTTCGGCCCATTCTGCTCAACGGCGCCCCGGGCGTCGGCAAGACGGCGTTCTCTTTGAAGCTGTCGGCGATCCTGGGTGTGCCCTTCAAAAAGTTGGCGGCCGGCTCGATGCAGTCCGGCGCGGCGCTGGCGGGTATGGACCGGCGCTGGGCAAATGCGCGCAGCGGGGAAGTATTCGAGCTTCTCGCAATGAACAACGAGGCCACTGGTGTCTTCGTGATCGACGAGGCGGACAAATTACCCGTCAGCCAATACTTCGACGCGCATGTGGCGCTTCTGGACCTGCTAGAGCCTGAGTCGGCCCGGATGTTTCGCGATGAGGCGGCAAACATCGAGTTCGATGCCAGCCATTTGATCGTGATCATGACAAGCAACAGCGTAGAGAGCATCGATTCGGCATTGCTTTCGCGGCTAACTGTCAAAGAGATCCAGGAACCAACGATCGAGCAGCGGTTCGAGATCGGGAAAACCGAGTTTGCCAAGGTCGTCAAAGGTCTGGTGGGTATCGAACGGCCGGAGTTGAACAAAGAAGCATTACTGGGACTGGCAGCATCAGAAATCGGTCTCCGCGACCTGCTGGCAAGCATCAGGCGCTGCATCGCTGTCGCGATCAAAGACGGAACAGGCAAGGCCGTGCCTGTAGCACAAGAACGCGCAAGCAAGATGCGCATCGGATTTTAAAGATAAGGAGAACGCTATATGGATGAATTAAGACAGATGGTGGAGGGGTTGTCGCTGGAAAAGCTGATCGGCAATCCACGGTTCAAGCTCGACGAGATGACGGAGCGGGAGTTTGCAGCCCTACCGACGCTCCTGGACATCGATAACCCGCATGTCCACGTCAAAAGCGACATCAGTGACTGGCGGATCATGGTGTTGACTGATGAGGTTGATCGAAAGGTGCTGCACATCTTCCTCGTCGGATACATCGAGAAAAACGGCAGATTGATTGGTAGTGCAACTTCAAACATCCGGGGTGTCACCGGAGATCTGATCGCAACGAGCAACAGTCTCTACCGATTGCTGAACAAGGCCGAAGGCGAGATGGATGTCGACCAGGCGCTACATCTTTGTTGTGCCATGAATCGATGGGGGTGGGGGCGAACGCTGATGCTCCCGCAGATCCATTATTAAGCCGGGTTTTGGGGTTCGCTTCCCCTTCCCATGGGGCGATTTTGACTTTCCCGGGCGCGGAGCCCGGGCATCTTCACTATCGAATGACTTATAAATGTGTTGACAGCGTACACACAAAAGGCATATAATGACAACCAAGGAGATCAAAGAACATGGACAGGGAAAACACACTGAAGCTCTACCAGGCTTTCCCCTCGATCTTTCTGCGAGAAGTGCTGAAAGAGGAGGTCGATCGGCGTGCGAAAAATGAATTCGTGGCGAAAGAATCAAAGATCGACTTCGACGGCAAGATGGCGCGACTGGATTACGGTTTTGAATGCGGCGACGGCTGGTTCGATCTGATCTTCGGTCTCTGCGAAAACATCTCGCACCTGGCGCACATCCACGACTTATCGCCAGTTGTCGTTCAAGTCAAAGAGAAGTTCGGCAGCCTGCGGTTCTATGCGCGGTTGAGAGACGACATCAAAGTGGTCGACGAGGGTGATGGTTGTGGGCGAGGCGCTGTCATCGAGCGCAAGCCGGGTGTGGACGAGATCTACCGTCTTATCGAGGAGGCTCAACAGAAATCTGAAAGCATCTGTGAGACCTGTGGATCCCCTGGCACGATGCGCCGTGACGGTTGGCATCACGTTGCTTGCGACCCATGCGAATCGGCAAGGAGGTCGAGATGAACGAATTCACTTCAACGCGAGTGGGTGAGCTGGTATTCGGAAAACTGACAGTGCCGATTCGAAAGCTGGAAGGGGATAAAGCGTATCCCGGCAAGGTTGTGTGCTGGGACGATCTGCCCGCTGATCTGGCCGACGCCTTCGACAAGTGGATGTTTTGCGCCGCGGTCCCGTCCAGAAATTGTGCCTACTTGCACGACTTTCAGGATTTCATGCGGCGTGCTGGCCGCGGCTGGTCGGGTGACTGGTCGGCAGTGGTGGAGAAGTACCTTTGAATTGGAGATGTCCATGAAGACCTTGAAAATTGGCTATTTCAGCGATCTGCACACGGAGTTTTTGCGGCCGTCGATCCTGCTAACACCGAAGGATCGGCGCATGGGTCGCAACTACTCATTAGAAGATTTTGCTGAGGGATTGGCGGAGGCTTACGCGCACTGCGATGCGATCGTGGCGGCTGGCGATATCGGTAACGGCGAGAACGCCGTGGGGTTCCTGCGCACTGCATTTCCATCAAAACCCGTCATCTTCACGCCAGGCAACCATGATTTTTGGGGGGGCGAGATCCACTCTGTTCACAAGTCGATCAAGGCGGCGTGTGCCGGTACGAATATTCATTACTTGCCGGCAGGCGAGACGGTCGAGATCGAATGTGTTCGCTTCTGTGGTGCGACGCTCTGGACGAATTACTTGCTGGGCAACAAGAGCGCAGACAACGCTAAGTTCGCAATGATGAATGTCGAGAACCTGATGAATGATTTCAGGCGTATTCGGATCGACTTACGCGGTTCGGGCAAGGGTGGGCAGTATGCGCGCCTGCACGCGCATCACTTGCTGAGCTTTCATCAGTCGCACTTGAGCCGTATCAAAGAAGAGATGGCTCGGGCATTGGCTGATGATGCGCTGCTGATCGTTGTGACGCACCACGCCCCATCAGCTCAGTCTTTGGTCTTTGATTCGGACAGAGCGCGTGGGCAGTCTTGGGAGACGGTATTTGAGCCATACGACGTGTGCTACGCGAGCCATCTGGACGAGCTGATGCGAGGTGAGGATGCGCCGCAGTATTGGATCCATGGACATACGCATGTGGCTGTTGATTATCGGGTTGGTAATACGCGAGTGGTTAGTAATCCGAAAGGCTATGCCGAGGGTGATGACACAGCCTGGCAGATCGGCAGATATTTGGAGATTCCGACATGAACTATGACATCGAAAGGATCGTAGAAATCAGGAAGAAGGCGGATCTATCGATCAGCGACGTGATTGAGTTGATGGGGAGTATCCAGCCTCACACGGATGTTGAGAAAGGTGACGCTCACGAGTATTCCGATCTGCTGTTGCTCGATGCTTTGCGGATCTCAGGTCGGCAGGATGTTGTCGACGCCTATCTTGAGTGCAAGCAGAAATTTGATGGCTTTTGGTATGCGTAAGGCGAGATCGAGCGACTCAGAAAGGGTATCGAAGATGAGCAGACTTGAATTGAAGAACGTTGTTTTTACCGGCCGCGACCAAGCTGAGGCATCCGCCGCCTGGGCACACTGGGCAGTGATCTCTATCAGCGGACTGAATCCGGCAAATTTGAAAGAAGGCTGGCACAGCGTGCTGCGTCTGGAGTTTGACGACATCGATGTTGAGGAAGAGCCGTACATCCTCTTCAACGAGTCGCAAGCAGAGCAGATCATCAATTTTGTGACTGAAGCTTTCGATAGCCATGAAGTCGAGGGCATTTTGATCCATTGCCAAGCTGGGATCAGCCGGTCGGCGGCCGTGGCGAAATGGATCGCTGAACGATATGGTCTTCCGTTCCCAAACAAGTACAGCTTGTACAACAAGCATGTTTACAGGGTTCTTCGGTCAGCGATGATGGGGCGGCGGCTGGCGAACGGATTGTGGGAGCCGATGCGGTGAGCGCACCTTAATTAATGGAGATTTTGATGAACACATTTTTCACCAGCGACCATCACTTCTGTCACGCCAACATCATCCGGTTCGAACCGCTGAACCGGATCGATGCGCACGGCGTCATGTTCGAGAACGTCGAGCAGATGGACGAGTGTTTGATCGAGCGATGGAACGAGGTCGTGGGTGTTGATGATCTGGTCTATCACCTGGGCGACATGAGCTACAAGCGCGAGACTTTGCGCGCTGTGCTGCCTCGTTTGAATGGTCGAAAGATCCTGATCTGCGGCAACCACGACCCGTATTTCGAGCGAATGGTGAGCGGCGACCCAGCGAAGATCAAGCTGGCTGAGCAGCGGGCAAAAGAGGATGGTTTTGAGTCAATTCATGCGGAGCTTGAGATCGAGGTCGAAGGCATTGGGCGGGTGAAGCTGAATCACTACCCGTACGCGCCACTCAAAGAGGGCGATGAGTTGTTTGCAAAGTACCTGAACCTGCGGCCTAAGCCTACAGGCGAGGCACTGCTGCTGCATGGGCACGTACATAGCCAATGGTTCAGCAAACAGCATGGCAACAACAAGCGCCTGATGATCAATGTTGGGGTCGATACCTGGCGGCTGCGTCCGCTGTCTGCTGAAGATTTGCAGGGCGTTTTGAGAGCCTACGAACACTAATTAAAGGAGAAGGGTGATGGAGCAAGAGAAGAAAAAGAAGTCGCTGTCAGTCTTCTTTGATACCGAATTCACGAAGTTCCGGACAGTCGATGATGAGCCAAAACTGATCAGTATTGGCCTTGTCAGTGAGGATGGCCGTGAGTTCTATGCTGAGCTTCAGGATACGTGGGACATCTCGGACTGCTCGCAGTTCGTGATCTCGGTCGTCCTGGAGCTTTTGGACAACAAGGAATACATCAAAGAAGCTGATCTCGCTGTGAAGTTGAAAGCATGGATCGAAGGTCTGGGTGCTGAAGAGGTTGTACTGCGCTGCGACGCGCCGGCTTATGACTGGCAGTTCGTGGCCGAGCTGTTCAGGTTTTACGGCTGGCCCGCGAACCTTCGCCGTAAATGCGGCACGGTCTATTTTGATAATGATCGGCAGACGCATCAATATAGGTCTGGCTTGTCAGTGTTCTGGAAGGACAACGCTGAACGGATGCATCACGCGCTGGTTGATGCTAGGAGTATGCGTTTTGCTTGGAAGTATGCAATCAAGAGAGGGATGTGATGAAACTACAAATTTTGAGCGATTTGCATCTCGAACACTGCCGCTTCTTCACGCCGATCGAGACCATGGCCGACGTTGTGATCCTGGCGGGCGATATCCATAGCGGCGCGAATGGCATTGGATGGGCGCGTGAGCAGTTCAAGGACAAGCAGATCATCTATGTAGCCGGCAACCATGAGATGTACGGCAGGCAGCGCTTGGACGCGTTGGCTGAACTGCGCATCGAGGCACGCAAATGTGGCGTGCATTTTCTTGACGATGATGAGGTCGTCATCGACGGAGAGCATGACTCTGTGCGCTTCCTTGGCACAACGCTCTGGACGGATTTTAT
>Ga0210041_1001187_pt1 | contig 25824 bp, 22 predicted proteins | sample CryGeymeta201503_FD_183973 | JGI IMG/M metagenome (GOLD analysis project Ga0210041, IMG submission 183973) | Groundwater microbial communities from Crystal Geyser aquifers in Utah, USA - Crystal Geyser metaG 2015-03 (SPAdes) (version 2) | ecosystem: Environmental > Aquatic > Deep subsurface >... | reverse complement strand
CGACCCGGCACAACACCAATAACCATCTATGTTTCCAGGCAGTCGCAAGGTGTCCCTATCGATATGCTTGAAAGCCCCACAGGGTGATCCTTCGGATCAGACGACAACACGATTTGCGAAAAGAGCCAAGAGAAAAGCAAGTCGCCAAATGAGTGGGCGGCTTGCTTTCAGTGAGGGCTAATCTTTGCCATAGGCCAAGGTTATGTCGGAACTAAAAGCAAGTCGTCAACTGAAATCATTCACGGCCTAACATTCCTTAATGCAATTTTCCTCTGCCCAGCTTGACCCTGCCCAGAGCGAATTCCACTGTAAGATGAGTGGGTTGTTGTATGGCTTGCTTGAATGGGCTCAATTGGCCGAATTCTGGACCAAGGTGGACACGAATGCCGGATGGTATCTTTATGCCATTGGTGAGGAAGTGCCCATCGCTCCCGCCACGCCGACACAAGTGGAAGAATTCATCGTTGAAGTGGATGCGCTGCTTCGGCGCGACCACCGCGAAAACTATTGTGGCATCGTCTATGCTGACAATCTGGACAATCCCTCTTTCATCAAGATCTATGACCCCAATCATCTGGGCGTCTCCTGCGGCTCCAGTAAAACCCCAACCTTACCCGGTTGGATCATGAGCCAGGTATCCCCCATCGAACTGCATCTGAATTACGCCTTGCCAGCCAACCGCAAGCGCTGGTGGCAAGGTCTGTTTTCTCATGAATAACTCATAAAAAAGAAGGCTCTTTTCGCAAATCGTGTTGTTATCGGCAACCGACCCGGCACAACACCAATAACCATCGATGTTTCCAGGCAGTCGCAAGGTGTCCCTATCGATATGCTTGAAAGCCCCACAGGGTGATCCTTCGGATCAGACGCCAACACGATTTGTGAAAAGAGCCAAAATGAAAGCCCCCTTGGCTTCCGCCGAGGGGGCTCGCTCAATCTAAAACCCGAAAAGGATTAGGGTTAGGCTTCGCCACCTTCCGGTTTTCTTACCGCAACAGGCGGTTCCACCAGAGCTTTCATGGAAAGGCGCAAACGGCCCTTCTCGTCGGCCTCCAGCACCTTGACCTTGATAACTTGTCCCTCGGTCAAATGATCGGAAACAGCATTCACCCGCTCGTGAGCGATCTGGGAAATATGCAATAGACCGTCCTTGCCCGGTAGCACGCTGACAATCGCGCCAAAATCCAGCATTTTGATCACTTTACCTTCATATGTCTTGCCAACCTCAACTTCGGCGGTCAGCTCTTCGATACGCTTCTTGGCCAAATCACCGGCTTCAGAGCTCAGGCATGCGATATTCACCGTGCCGTCCTCGTTAATATCGATGGTGGTGCCGGTTTCTTCGGTCAACGCACGGATCACCGCGCCGCCCTTGCCGATCACGTCGCGGATTTTTTCCGGGTTGATCTTGATGGTGATAATCCGCGGCGCATAGGCAGACATTTCTTGACGAGCATGCGGCACGGCCTCATGCATGATACCGAGGATATGCATGCGGCCCTCTCGCGCTTGGCTGAGCGCGACCTGCATGATTTCCTTGGTGATACCCAAAATCTTGATATCCATTTGCAATGCTGTGATACCCCTGTCCGTGCCGGCAACCTTGAAATCCATGTCGCCGAGGTGATCCTCGTCGCCCAGAATGTCCGTCAGCACGGCAAAACGGTTGCCATCCTTGATCAAGCCCATGGCAATCCCGGCCACATGCGCTTTCATCGGTGTACCCGCATCCATCAGCGCCAGGCAACCGCCACAGACTGAAGCCATCGAGCTGGAACCATTGGACTCGGTAATTTCCGAAACCACGCGCATGGTGTAGCCGAATTCTTCCGCACTGGGCAAAGCCGCTATTAAAGCACGCTTCGCAAGACGACCATGGCCGATTTCGCGGCGTTTCGGGGTGCCGACCCGACCGCATTCTCCGGTCGCGTAGGGAGGGAAGTTGTAATGCAGCAGAAAGCGGTCTTTGTACTCGCCCTGCAATGCGTCGATGGTCTGCTCATCACGCCCGGTGCCCAGTGTGGCAACCACCAGCGCCTGGGTTTCGCCACGGGTGAACAGCACCGAACCGTGCGCGCGAGGCAGAACACCGGTGCGGATGGTGATGGGGCGAACGGTGCGGGTATCGCGTCCATCAATGCGCGGCTCACCCTCGAGAATCTGGCTGCGCACGATCTTGGCTTCCAGGTCCTGAAAAATGCCCTTGATCTGGTTAACGCGGACGGTATCCATATCTTCGGTGACCAGTTCACCCAGTACGCGATCACGAATCGCATCGATTTTTTGGGAGCGATCCTGCTTCTGGCGTACCTTGTAAGCTTCGTTCAGATCGGCTTGAGCCAGTTGGGCAAGCTTTTCGACCGCGACCGGATCTTTCTCTGGCGCCTTCCAATCCCATGGCGCAACCGCCACTTCATCGGCAAGCTCGTTGATCAGGTTGATCACCGCTTGCATTTCATCATGGCCGAACACCACCGCGCCCAGCATCACGTCTTCAGGCAGCTCCATGGCTTCGGATTCGACCATCAGAACAGCCTGCTCGGTACCTGCAACAACCAGATTCAGCTGGGAGGCTTTCAGTTCTGTCGCGGTCGGGTTCAGCACGTACTCGCCGTTGACATAAGCGACACGTGCCGCGCCAATCGGGCCGTTAAAGGGGATGCCGGAAATCGCCAGGGCGGCGGAAGCGCCGATCAAGGCAGGGATGTCGGAATCGATTTCGCTCTCGGAGGACATGACGGTAGCAACAATTTGCACGTCATGGTAGAAACCCTCAGGAAAAAGCGGGCGCAACGGGCGGTCGATCAAACGGGAAGTCAGTATTTCCTTCTCGGAGGGACGTCCTTCACGCTTGAAGAAGCCGCCAGGAATACGGCCAGCAGCATAAGTCCGTTCCTGGTAATCGACCGTCAGCGGAAAGAAATCCTGGCCAGGTTTGACGCCCTTGGCGCCCACCACCGTAACCAGTACTACCGTATCGTCCAGGCTAACCATTATGGCGCCAGACGCTTGGCGGGCGATCTCTCCAGTTTCCAGCGTCAGCGTGTGACGCCCGTACGCAATACTTTTCTTGATATGGTTCAAAACGTTATCCTCTACTTAATCATCATCTTCTTTATCGAGTCGGCAAGACTTCTACACAACCTACACAATCTCTGCTCTAGCCATTGCCGAATCCACCCTTGCGGAACCCTCGCTCCGATGGAGGACGCGAGAAAGCAGAAATCATTTGCGCAAGCCGAGGCGCTCAATCAGGGTGCGGTAGCGGTCAACACTGCTGCCGCGCAAGTAATCCAGCAGCTTGCGGCGCTTGCTGACCAGCTTCAGCAGACCACGACGGGAATGGTGATCTTTGGCATGGATCTTGAAATGGCCGGTGAGATCGTTGATGCGCGCAGTCATAAGAGCAACCTGCACTTCGGTCGAACCGGTGTCGCCCGTTGCTTTTTGATAATCCTGCACAATTTGTGCCTTTTGGGCGCTGTTCAGTGACATTATTTTCTCCAAAAAATAAAACGCGTTATTTTACCTTGTATTATGAGATATTCTCAAATAATTCTCGCGGGTTAGCCTCCGCGAAAAATTCTGTTACACCGTGCTCTCGACAACCAGTCTTTTGGGTGCAATCTTGCCGTCATCCGCGATTTCGCCAATACCGACAAGGCACTGACCTTCATCGTACAAAACCACTACCCCATCATGCACCTGCTTCGGCATCCAGATCGCCTGCCCTTGCCGAAAATAATAAGCACTTTCCCGATCCAGTGTTATTTTTGGCAACCCCTCCAGCAAGCAGTCCGCCGGCAAAAGCCGCGCGTCCCTGGCTTCTATGTCCAATCCATCGAGCTGCTCCAGGGTCACCGTTTGGCCAATCTCAAAACTGCCAATGCGGGTGCGCCGCAATGCCTGCATGAAAGCGCCACACCCCAGTACACGACCCAGGTCTTCCCCCAGCACCCGAATATAGGTGCCCTTGCTGCACGCCACTGTAACGCTCAACTCGTCGTCGACAAAGCGATCCAGAGTCAGGCTGTAAATCGTCACCGGGCGCGCAGCCCGCTCAATCTCGACCCCGGCACGAGCATAAGTATAAAGCGCCTTGCCCTGAAATTTGAGGGCCGAATACATCGGCGGCATCTGAAGAATGGGACCAATAAACTGTTGCAGCGCCTGTTCCACCTGACCCAGCGATAGATCGACGACTTTGCTGCTGGTCACTTCCCCCTCGGAGTCACCCGTGGTGGTGGTTTTTCCCAATTTAAAAACCGCTTGGTAAGTTTTCCCAGCATTCAGCAGAAACTGCGAAAACTTGGTGGCCTCTCCAAAACAGATCGGCAGCAAACCCGTTGCAATCGGATCCAGATTGCCGGTATGCCCCGCCTTGGCGGCTTGATACAATCTTTTGGCCTGCTGCAGAGCGCCATTCGACGAAATCCCATAAGGCTTATCCAGCAACAGAACACCGCTGATGGGACGCTTGATCCGTTTAAACTGCAAGGGGCTATTCTTCTCGTTGATGCGCTTTATCTGCGGCAACCGCCTCGTCGATCAGTCGGGACAAGCGCACCCCATTTTCGACGGAAGTATCGTAGATAAAATGTAGCTGGGGCATGATCCGCAATTTCATGCGGTGCGCCAGTTGCGAACGCAGGAAACCGGCGGCATGTTCGAGGCCCGCCTGCGCCTTGGGCGCCTGATCAGCCGACTTCATCGTGGTGAAATACACCTTGGCATGAGAATAATCCTGAGTCACCTCAACGCCTGTCAGGGTTACCAGACCGGCACGCGGATCCTTGACTTCCATCTGGATCAGATCGGCCAGTTCGCGCTGGATTTGCTCGGCAATCCGCCCAGTTCGCAAAAAAGCTTTACCCATGATGGCATTTCCAGGTTACGCGCTGCATAAATAAATGGCTAAAGGCTACGCGCAACTTCAACCATCTCATAAGCCTCGAGGTGATCGCCGACATTGAGATCGTTAAAACCCTTCAGCGACAGCCCGCATTCGAAGCCGGATTTCACTTCTTTCACGTCGTCCTTGAAACGTTTGAGGGAGTCCAGTTCACAGGTATGGATCACCGCATTATCACGCAACACACGCACCATGGCGCCACGTTTTATGGTACCGTCGAGCACATAGCAACCCGCAACCGTACCCACCTTTGAAATCCGGTACACTTCGCGCACTTCCACCAAACCGAGCACACTCTCCTTGCGCTCCGGCGCCAGCATGCCCGACAGCGCAGCTTTGACCTCATCCACTGCATCGTAAATAATCGTATAGTAGCGCACATCCACCCCGGAGGACTGAACCAGTTTGCGTGCAGTCGCATCAGCGCGCGAGTTGAAACCGATTACCACAGCTTTCGATGCCAGAGCCAGGTTGATGTCGGACTCGGTAATCGCTCCCACTCCGCTATGAATGATGTTAACTCTAACCTCGTCGGTGGAAAGTTTCTGCAGCGCATGAGCCAGCGCTTCATAGGAACCCTGAACATCGGTCTTGATAATCAACGGCAGAACCCTGACCTCGTCCTCACCCATATTCTCGAAGATGTTCTCCAGTTTCGCTGCCTGCTGCCTGGCCAGCTTCACGTCGCGGAACTTGCCTTGACGGAACAACGCGATCTCACGCGCCTTGCGCTCGTCATTCAGCACGATCACATCCTCGCCCGCCATCGGCACCTCGGACAAACCCTGGATTTCCACAGGAATGGAAGGCCCGGCTTCTTTCACCATGTCGCCATTTTCATTCAGCATGGCCCGCACGCGACCAAAGGCCCCGCCAGCCAGAAGCATGTCGCCCGCCTTAAGCGTTCCAGACTGCACAAGAATAGTCGCCACAGGGCCACGGCCTTTATCCAACCGTGCCTCGATCACCAAGCCCTTGGCTGGAACATCCTTTTGCGCTTTTAGTTCTAATACCTCGGCCTGCAACAGCACGCCTTCAAGTAGTTCATCGATGCCCTCGCCGGTTTTGGCAGAAACCCCGACAAACATGGTATCTCCGCCCCAATCTTCAGGGACAACACCTTGTGCCACCAATTCCTGCTTGATGCGTTCCGGATTGGCTTCGGGCTTATCAATCTTGTTCATCGCCACTACGACTGGCACGCCTGCCGCCTTGGCGTGATGGACAGCTTCGATCGTCTGAGGCATCACGCCGTCATCGGCAGCGACAACAAGAATCACCACGTCAGTGGCTTTGGCGCCGCGCGCACGCATCGCCGTAAAAGCCTCATGGCCCGGCGTGTCGAGGAAGGTCACCATGCCGCGTGCCGTTTCCACATGATAGGCACCAATATGCTGGGTAATGCCGCCTGCTTCGCCGTGAGCTACGCGGGTACGGCGGATATAGTCGAGCAACGAGGTTTTGCCGTGGTCGACGTGACCCATCACGGTCACCACCGGCGCACGCGGTTCCATGTGTACTTCATGCGCTTCAGTCTCGGCCAGATAAGCTTCAGGACTATCTAGAGCCGCCGGCTTGGCAACATGCCCCATTTCCTCGACCAGAATCATCGCGGTTTCCTGATCCAGCACCTGGTTGATCGTCGCCATAGTGCCCATCTTCATCATGACCTTGATGACTGCGGCCGCCTTTACCGCCATCTTTTGCGCAAGCTGACCGACCGTGATGGCCTCAGGAATCATCACCTCATACACAATAGGTTCAGTCGGCATGGCAAAACCATGGGGTCCCTGATCTTCCGCCTTGTGGTGAGCCCCCCGGTCCTTTCGGTTGCGCCATCCGGTTGCGCCGCCCACATCGCCACGCACTTTGATACCGCGCTTCTTACCGGACGTATCCGCCCAAGTGGTTTCCTTTTTCTTTGCAGCCTTTTTCTCGACTTTCTCACCCGGCTTTACAACCGGCTTATGCAGCGTACCTTCCGCTAGTGGAGGTTCTGACACCTTGACTGGAACTGGGGACTCAGCAACTGCGGCCTGTACCACTATTGCGGCTTGCCGACGCAGGCCCTTTTCATGCTTTTCGCGAATATCCGCACTTTGTCGTGCGAAAAGCTCCGCCTGCTTGCGTGCCTCTTCTTCGCGCTTGGCGATCTCGGTATCGTGCAACTGCGGTCTAGCTCTTTTCTTTACTGGTGCGGCCATGACTGGTTCTTCAACCTGCGCCACTTCAACTGGTGCGGCTATGACTGGTTCTTCAACCTGCGCCACTTCAACTGGTGCGGCTATGACTGGTTCTTCAACCTGCGCCACTTCAACTGGTGCGGCTATGACTGGTGCGGCTTCAGTCACGTCTCGTTTAACAAAAACCCGCTTTTTGCGTACCTCCACCTGGATAGTGCGCGCTTTGCCAGCGCTGTCAGACTTCTTGATTTCTGTTGTTTCCTTGCGGGTCAGAGTGATTTTATTCTTCTGTTCCTTTGCGCCATGTGCACGACGCAAATAGTCAAGCAACTGAGTCTTGTCTTGCTCAGTCAGCGAATCCTCAGACGCTGCTTTATTAACGCCCGCAGCCCGCAACTGCTCCAGTAACAGCGTTGCGGGCAGGCCCAGCTCGCCGGCAAATTGAGCCACGTTCATTTGTCCCATTTAGGTCTCCAGTACACTCTGCTCGCTATCGTCATGCAAACCACGGGGCGCGTGCCGTCATAATCAATTCCTTGGCGCGTTCACTATCCATCCTGGTCATTTCAACCAGATCGTCAACCGCCAAATCAGCCAGATCATTCATCGTCACCACGCCCTTGGATGCCAAGGCACGTGCTGTTCCATCATCCATTCCCTCCATCGCCAGCAACTCAGCTGAGGGAGCCTCCATTTTTTCCTCGCTGGCAATCGCTTCCGTCAGCAACGCATTGCGTGCACGACTGCGCAGCTCATTGACCGTATCCTCATCAAAAAATTCGATTTCCAACATCTCTGAAAGCGGGACATAGGCCACTTCTTCCAGTGTACTGAATCCCTCCTGCACCAAAATCCCTGCCACCTCTTCGTCAACGTCAAGCTTTTGTATAAACTGCGAAATAATCGCCGAACTCTCTTCCTGGCTCTTCTGAGTCGCCTCTTCCTCGGTCATGATGTTCAAGGTCCAGCCTGTCAGCTCGCTAGCCAGGCGCACATTCTGCCCGAGACGACCAATAGCCTGAGCCAGTTGCTCCTCCTCAACCACCACATCCATGCTGTGCTTTTCCTCGTCCACCACGATGCTACTGATCTCAGCCGGCGCCAAAGCATTGATCACAAACTGGGCGGGCTCGGGTGACCATAATATGATATCCACCCGTTCCCCAGCGAGTTCAGAAGTCACCGCCTGAACACGCGAACCACGCATGCCAACACAAGTTCCAATTGGATCGATGCGCTGGTCATTTGATTTAACTGCAATCTTTGCGCGCGCGCCTGGATCTCTCGCCGCCGATTTAATTTCCAGCAACCCATCTTCAATTTCAGGGACTTCCAGATCAAACAGCTTAACCAGAAACTCTGGCGCAATCCGCGATAAAATCAATTGCGGACCGCGCGCTGCTCGGTCAACTCGGGACAGGTATGCCCGCACACGATCGCCAATCCGCAGATTTTCCTTGGGGATCATCTGGTCACGCGGTAGTAAGGCTTCGATTCTCCCCGACTCAATAATTGCGTTGCCACGCTCCATCCGCTTGATAGTTCCGGTAACAAGATATTCCTTGCGTTGCAGGAAGTCATTCAGTATCTGTTCACGCTCGGCTTCACGAATTTTCTGCAAGATCACCTGCTTGGCGGCCTGCGCACCGATACGGCCAAACTCGACAGGCTCAAGCGGTTCCTCAATATAGTCATCCAATTCAACTTCAGTATCTCGCTCCTTGGCATCAGTCAGGCCGATCTGACGCTCCGAAAACTCCACGGCATCATCCGGAACCACATGCCAGAGGCGAACGGAGGAATACTCACCGGTATCGCGGTCAAGGTCGACGCGCACTTCCACATCCTCATGAAAACGCTTTTTTGTCGCGGAAGCCAACGCCAATTCCAGCGCAGCAAAAATCACATCCTTAGAGACGTTCTTCTCCCGCGACATCACATCCACGACCAGCAAAATTTCACGACCCATACACCCTCCGGCTATATATTCGGTATCAAACGCGCCTTGTCTATATTGGCAATATTCAGCGTCAACAGCGTGCTATCCACTTCCAGTTGCAGCACACCATCCTTAACACCACGCAAAACGCCCGCATAATTCTTCCTGCCAGCAAGCGCAACCCGCAATTTAATCTGCGCGCTCTCACCGTTAAAACGAATAAAATCCTCTTCCTTCTTCAAAACCCTATCCAGCCCAGGAGAAGACACCTCCAGTCGGTCATAGTCGCAATCCATCTCGACCGCCAACAATCGCGACAGATGATTGCTCACGAAAGCGCAATCCTCTACGCCGATGCCAGCCGGCTTATCGATAAACAGACGAAGGGACTTGCCTCGTTGCGACACCTCGAGGTCTACAAACTCATATCCCAAACCGGTTACCGTAGATTCAAGCAAACCGTATAAATCCATATCTCCGCCACAAATAAAAAATGGGCTGACAGCCCATATACGATTTGCGCATTATAGCAAATATTCAGTATGAATGAAACATCAACCGGAAATCGACGAGTTGCCTCATAAAAAAGGTAACCGAAGTAACGGGTAAAAAGGGATCGTTGCCTCAAATTGTTGGTAACCCAAGCGAGGAGGTTACCAACCATGAGCAAGCAAGAGAAACATGCCTACCTGGAAGCGATCCAGTACCGTTATCGCAAAGCCAATCGCACAGGCAAAGCCAAAATTCTGGACGAGTTTTGCGCGGTCTTCAACTACCACCGCAAATACGCCATCCGTTTATTGGGCAAAAAACCCGGCACTATCGCCCGCCATCCGGGGCGCAAGCCGATATATCGCTCCCCGCCGCTTCTCGAAGCCTTGCGCCGCATCTGGCTGGCGTCCGATCAGATGTGAGGCAAGAGACTGGTCGCCGCCATCCCCTTATGGCTGCCCCACTACGAAGCTGAACACGGGGAACTCGATAGCGAGGACAAGTCCCGTTTACTGGCGGTTTCCGCCGCCACGCTGGATCGCTTGCTCAAGCCTATCCGCGCCCTACATCCCAAAGGGCTGTCCGGCACCAAACCCGGCACGCTGCTCAAGAATCAAATCCCCATCTGCACCGAACATTGGGATATTTCCCGGCCCGGCTTCGTCGAAGCCGATACCGTCGCCCATTGCGGCAATTCTCTTGCGGGCGATTTCGTCTGGAGCCTGACCATGACCGACATTCTGACCGGCTGGACAGAATGCCGCGCCACATGGAACAAAGGCTCAACCGGCGTTATCCGCCAAGTTCAAGAAATTGAAAAGGCGTTGCCTTTCCCTCTTCTCGGATTTGATTGCGATAACGGCAGCGAATTCCTCAACCATCCCTTGCTGCGCTATTTCACCGACCATCCCAACAAGCCCGTCTTCACGCGCTCAAGAGCTTGAGACAAACCGCCGACACCCTCAATCCGTTTGATCTCAAACGTCGGATCGAGGCAAAATTGAAACACATCTTTCGATTCGTTTCGGTTACCTCTAATGTGAGGCAACGTATCTGACTCTTCGGCAACCTTTTATTTTGAGGCAACGCGATCGACTTCTAATTGTAAGCGTTCGACGCGCCCACCTACCACTTACGGAGTGGGTTGCTGTAGCGCATTTTTGCGGAACGGCAAGAGCGAATCGATCTGGCTGTTGAGGCAGGTCGGCAGTTTTTCCAGCGTGTCCCGCAACCACGCGGCGGGATCGAGCCCATTGAGCTTTGCGGTTGCGAGCAAACTCTGAATCGCCGCAGCCCGTTTTCCCGCCCGTTCCGAACCCGCGAACAGCCAGTTCTTTTTTCCGACGGCGATCGGACGAATGGCGTTTTCCACCGGATTATTGTCTATCGGCAAACGCCCGTCTGTCGCATAGCGGCTCAAGGCAACCCAGCGTTTCAGGCTGTAATCAATCGCCTTGGCGGTGCCGCCGCCATTGGCCACCGTCACCCGCGTCCGGAGTAGCCAGTCATGCATAGCCTCGAGCAACGGCTGCGCCTCCTCCCGGCGCAATTGCGTCCGTGCCGCGATGTCCATGTCTTTGCCCCGGTTCTCGATCGCGTACAAAGCCGCGATCCGGTCAAGCGCCTCCAGCGCGATCGGGTTGGCCTGTGCCGCGTGGAGCTCGAAGAACTTCCTGCGCGCGTGTGTCAGGCAGCCGAGTTCCGTCACCCCTCGGGCAAACAGCGCCGCGTAACCGGCGTAACCATCCACCATGAGGTGGCCCTGCCATCCGGAAAGGAAATCCCTGGCATGCCGTCCCGCGCGGCTGGTCTGGTAATCAAACACCACGATCGGCGGCCCCGTCTCCAGCACATTGCTCCGGTAGGCCCACAGAGTCGCCCGTTTGGTCTTGCCGCTACCGGGATCCAGCTGCGCCACCGGCGTTTCGTCGGCATGCAGCACGCCGCCGTCGAGGAGGCGCGCCGCCAGGCAATCCGCCAGCGGTTGCAGGGCCACGCCGATGCGCCCCACCCACTCCGCCATCGTGGAGCGGGACAGAATGACCCGGTCCCGCGCCGCGATCTGCTCCAGCCGGTACAGCGGCAGGTGGTCCAGGTATTTGCCGATGATGACCCAGACGTATAAACCCACCGCCGCCATGCCGCCATCGATCATGGCCGGGGGAACCGGCGCAGCGGAGACCGTCTCGCAGGCCCGACAGGCGTACTGCGGGCGAATGTGGCGGTGGACGAAGAATTTTGCTGGTTCAACATCCAGCTGTTCGCTGATGTCTTCGCCGATCTTGACCAGATCCTTGCCACATTGGCCGCAGGTGCAGCTTTCGGGTTCGTGGTAGTGCTCGATGCGCGGCAGGTGCTCGGGAAGGGGCTGGCGCCCGGCGCGCTCGCGCTTGGGCCGGTCAGCAGGGGATGTGGCGCCGGCTTCCGCTTGTTTTCTGGCAAGTTCGGCCTCGGCCGCAGCCAGGTCGGCTGCCAGGGTTTCCTGGAACAGGTCGCGTTGTTCGGCGGACAGGCTCTCGCTGCGGGCGCCGAAGCGCATCCGGCGCAGATGGGCCAATTCGAGCGTGAGTGCCTGTATCTTGGTCTGGGCGGCGTGCAGTTCGGTGTCGCGACGGGTGATTTGCTGAAGGGCTTCGGCAACCTCTTTCTGCGCTTGGTCGAGCAGGTTCCGAACGGCGCCGATGACCCATTCAGGGGTATCGGGAGCCGTGTTCAACCGGGCCAATTCAGCGTTCAAATCCATGCCTGAATTATACCGGATAACAGGCTGCAAAGCCATATAAACAGGGCGTTACATAGATATTTTACCCCCTGTTTTGCGCGGCGGTTTCATGCCAGCCAATGCGCCGTCGGCGCGGCGTCCAGACGCTGCCAATCCACCCCGGTGACCAGCCATTGCCATTGGGTGGCAGTGAGGGTGCAGACCGGGGTGTCGGCGCTGGGCCAGGCGAAGTGGCCACGATGCAATCGCCGCTGGCAGAGCCAGACGCCGGTGCCATCCCAGACCAGGAGCTTGAGGCGGTTCTGGCGTCGGTTGCGGAAGGCGTAGGCGCTGCCGTCGCAAGGGCTGCGGCCCAGAGTGTTCTGTATCCGCTGGGAGAGCCCGTCGATGCCGGCACGCATGTCGATCGGCTCGACGATCAGCCAGACTTGGGTGGGGGCAATCATGACAGGCGCCGCATCAGGTCAGCCAACCACTCTGGCGAGGCGCCGGTTGGGAGGTGCAGATGCCAGCCACGGGCGCCACGCAGAATCAGATCACCCGTGCATCCTGGCTGCGACAGGCTGACCGGCACCAGGGTGAGCGTGCCGGCTTGGGCGCGCTCGCGCTTGATCCAGTAGGCCAAATTGTGGGATTTGATTCCGTAGCGGGCGCAGTAAGCCGCCTGGCTTTGCCCGCTCTCACGCCAGGCGCAGACCTGTTCATGCCAGTAATCCCGCTTCGCTTGCAGTGCTTCCATGATTTACCCTCTCCATAAAAGCATGAGGGTGACAGAGGTGGGATGCGGTTTGTAGGTGGGACGGTTGGACGCTTACGTTGTTAGTGCAATTTTGGTACATTCAATAGATGGCCTGAAAGATGCGATGGTTGCACTGGCTGGATCACAGGCTAAATCCCTTGCGCCAGCAAACGAGCCAAGATTGCCTTTTATCGAACGCGACAAGGAAATTGATTTTTTCGCTGCTAAGTGGCGCCTTCTCAAGCCCTTTCCGCTTGGCTCTTTTCGCAAATCGTGTTGGCGTCTGATCCGAAGGATCACCCTGTGGGGCTTTCAAGCATATCGATAGGGACACCTTGCGACTGCCTGGAAACATCGATGGTTATTGGTGTTGTGCCGGGTCGGTTGCCGATAACAACACGATTTGCGAAAAGAGCCTTCCGCTTTATGCCAAAGAGGGTGGCGGGGCAGTCATGAAAACTCTGCCAAAAGGCTTGAATGTCGATGGGTTGTCACTTGCGGTGCATACGCTTTCCTATGCAATAGCTGAACTCAAGAAGCCCCTTACTCGCCAGTTCTCTGGCGATAACTTTAATCAGGCTACGCAGCAACGTGAACTTTTCACTATCCCTTTGCAGCGTGGAGACAAAATTGCGTACATAAGTTATTTCGGAGAAGGGGAATGCAGGGTCTGGGTGAAAGGCCGCACCTACATCTCAGGCTGTTTTGACGGTGGCGTTGACGATGACGATGAGCTCGTACGAAACGCTCATTACAGCGGCGACACAAATACAACGCACTGGGCATCGGTGAGAACGCCCGATGGCTCGAAAGGCTGGCTCTGGATTAAGGATGCCGACTTTAAGAGCATCCAGGGCATAAGCAAACATGGCGAGTCTGTCGGCGAATAACAGGACGCTTAAGACCGGATGGCGCGCTTTGGAATGCAAGCGCATGCTGATGTGCAGTTCAGACTTAAAGCTAGTCAAGTCGCTGAGGAAGCGGATTGACTCAAAATAATCGTTACCGCTTTTTTTAGCGTTTGTGACGGGGTGTGCCACTGATGGGATGGTGCTCTACCATTTCGAGTATGGGTTTCTCGTGGAGGAATTATGACATCACAAGATATTTTCAATTGGTTATTCGTACTGTCTCCGCTTATTGTGGGCAGCACCATCTTCTTTTTGAAGTATGAACTCGCCGTGGCAAAGATTGACCGGCTGGATGCCTGGTTGATTGAGAAATACGAGGCCACGCGCGTGAAGGATGGGGCGTTCAACGTATATGTCATACAGCCACTCTTATGGATGTTGACACGGGTAATGACCAAAACCGAGTCCATGCCCGATGCTTTTTTGCGCAGCGGGATTCGCGTTACGGCATACGCATATATCACGGCATTGGTTATATATATGTTAATTTTTGCTGTTGCCTTGGTTTTGACAGTGGTTTTTCTAATGGTTCTTTTCTGGCTTATTGCGGAGTTTTCCGAGCAGAATGGAGCGCAAAGTAGTAGCTCAGAAATAGTAACTTCTCGCGAACGTGAGAGCTTATTTGGCGATAAATATACCGAGCATCTGAATGGCCAAGGCGAGGTTATTGGAGAATCTCGCGAACGTGAGAGCTTGTTTGGCGGTAAATATACCGAGCATCAGAATGGCCGAGGCGAGGTTATTGGAGAATCTCACGAACGTGAGAGCTTCTTTGGCGGTAAATATACTGAGCATCAGAATGACCAAGGCGAGGTTGTCGGAGAATCCCGTAAACAAGAAGGATTATTCGGTGACCAATATACCGAAACAAAGAGTAAATAAAACTGATGGCATTGCGTTAGCCGCATAGGATAGTGCCGCTACAGGGCATCAGGGCCGCACGGGCGGCAATCTAAGCTACGCTCTGATCTTGTACTGTGAAACCGTTAGGACTTATGTCGGAAGCTATGATTGCTCTAATTCGCCTCTACCAGCGTATTGCTCCTATGCGACTGAGGCGTTGTTGTCGTTATGACCCATCATGCTCGAACTATATGATTCTTGCTGTTCAGAAGCATGGTGTCTTAGTGGGTGTTTCAAAAGGGGTGCATCGTTTGTTCCATTGTCATCCACCATTTGGTGGCACTGACTATCCGTAATCACTTGAAGGGGAAAAATAATGAGCTACAAGTATCGTGTTATGCCATTCATTGGAAAAATAAAAAGCAATCAATCCGCTGTTGAGGTAAGCAATCAACTTGAGGCACTAATTAATGAGGGGGCTCGCGAAGGCTGGGAGTTTCATCAAGTCAACAATGTGAACATTGAAGTCCAGCCAGGGTGTCTGGCTGGCTTGTTTGGCGCTAAAGCTGAATACATTCGATTTGATATGCTTGTTTTTAAACAACCAACCTAATGGTCACTGCATCTGGCGCCATCCCTGATGATGAATGAAACTACGGGATGGAAGGTGGCGGGAAGAGGTCGTGCAATTTTTTGGAACCTTGACTCCGCACGTTATTGCGGCCCGAGCGACCAACTCGAAGCCCAAATTGTTGCCATTGAGCACCCGCAATAAAAAGTCCGCTTTCCATCACCAGCGCGCAGGCAATTTGGCAGCTCAACAACGTATTTGCGCACTGCAGTTGCTTCATTTGCATTGCAGTTACGACAGCACCCAATGCAACCTCATGGGGTCGGGGGTGTATGGCTCACCAACAGCGATCTTTCACAGTAAAGGCAGGCTACCATTGTACGGATATGCCAGTATAGGTAACATGTGTCATAACTAACTCAATACTCAAAGAATTTCATAATACACAATAAAAACAATATGTAGCCTGACGGACTGTGCATTTATTACTGCTCTTCGCCTAAACAAACATGAGAGTTCCCCCGGTCGGGGGATACTTACTCTGGCTACAGCTGGCTTAATTTGATGATATTGGTCAACCGTCAAGAACACGCTTGGCGAGATGACATGCAGGGCCTGATAGGCATTATCTATATCAGGAAGAGATAGTTTTTTGCTACTGTAAAGGGAGAAATCAGCTTGTGGCAATTCAATAACACGTCGTGGGAGCAGGACGACGATGCGCAGACTTTTAGGCTTAAGCACCTGTATGGCAAAGACTGTACAGTAGAGTCTGCCGCCCCGCTGGGTATCCTGATTGGGGCCAAAAGGCACAAGACGGCAAAAGCGGATTTGATTTGTTCAAAGGGTGCGTTCCCCGCTGAATTCAGTTGCTGCCCATATTGCGGAGGTGAGCTTTCCGCGCCTGAAAATCGCCCGTCGGCGCCATGGTTTCCGCCTTACGGCAGTGGTTCCGGCCTGAAGATTCTACCCGGTGAGCTTAAACCTGCCTCAATGGTGGAATCCAAAGGCCAACCGCTGGTGATTCCCTCCATGAATGGGCGTTTCTCATTCTGTTCCGCATTCCTTGGGGCAAAACAAAGGTTGCTGATCGCACTGCAACGTGACATTGGAAAAATCAGCGTTTATCAGTCCGATGCAACCGGAAAATGGCGTGATCTTGACGGCAAGGCAGGTGAGGATGGCTTGCCTGAGTGGTCGTGGTCACTTGCCACAGATACGTCCGAAACAGGGTTGGCCATCCCTGGCAAGGACGGACCCGCATGGATCACTGTCGACTGGGCAACGGGTCAGTTGCAGATAGACCGTGGAGAGGGGCGCTCTGTAGGTGGCGTGGCAAGGCTCGGCAAGTTCCTGCTCGCGCCGGTGCTGCGTGGCGACAGTTTTTTTATGCTGTGCAGAAAAGAGGGTGATGCCAAGTGGTCTGAATGCAAGACATCTTTTGATGTGGCAGTGGTTGCACCCCAACTGCGCCGCCAACTGCGCGACCAAGAGGATCAGCCTGCATGCTTTGGTGTACCTGTGGTCGATGAGACCCGAATGGTTGTTTACTGGCCAGGCCGCGGCGGTTATGTCAAAGTGGCAGATGCCGGCGCCGCCAGCGAACATGTCTGGGAGTTCCATCCCTGGGAAACAGATGAATATCCGGCGACTGCTTTGATCGAGCTCGGCCCTCCCTACCGCAAAACTGGCTCCCGCTCGGGATTCTGGCAGCTTTGCGAGGATCACGACCCTTCGCGTCGAGATGGGGTGGTCAATAAAATCATCAAATTTGACGGTGATGAGCGCGCCGATTCAGAAGCGCTGGAATATGGTCAGTTTGTATCGACCGGTCGCGCCAGCTTTACCTGGCTGTATGACTTCTGGAAGGATGTGCACCAGTTCAATGCCAACGCGGGCGAGCAGAGCGAACTTCGCTACCCGCTGCTGCAGTTTGGTGAAAATGGTCTGGTTTTGGTAGCCAAGATCCGGCCATGGCAAGGCCGTGAGGACATGGGGCTTTTCAGCGAAGTATTTTTCAACCGTCTGGAAAAGGCATCGGTGTTTGTGCGTTTTGTGATTGAAGGGGCAGGCATTCCAGAAAGGGCGCTAAATGCAGAGGGGGTGGATGGCGGACAGGGACCGTCTGGCAGCCTGTTTCGGATTTCGTTGGCCCAGTTGGCCGAGATTTCCGTGTTTATTTATGATGCCTGTTTTTACATTTACTTCCCTGAAAACAAATGTTTCGGGTGGCCGCTGGAAATAACGGAGGCATGATGTCGCTAACGAAAAAAATAATTAGGGTTTTATTGATGGGCGCCATGACCCTGATGAGTAGCGCTTCGCTATGGGCGGATTCAAGCGTACCGCATATTTTTCTGGTGCAGAACTCCGGTTGGATGCTGCCTTTTTACGACGATCCCAATTCAAAATTCAAGGATTTGGTAATCGAGCTTTCCAATCGGGTAGCCAAGTATGGTAATTCAGAACAGATTGTTGCCAGTTTTAACCAGAGCATGGAAGAAAATAAGTCGCCCTTGCTGGCGTACCGGGGCAGCGACAAGTCGCAGTTGCGGGCAGCGGTACAGTCCATCCAGTTAGCGCGCAAACCCGGCAGGCAAAGCTATGCCGATACCGACTTCAAGGAAGCCATCATTGGCGCGGTCACTCAGTTTTCGCCCGGAAAATCCTGTTTGTTGTGGATCATCACCAACAACAAGAATAGTCCTGACAACAGCGCGGAAACCATCGAAAAAAACAAGGAGTTCTACAATTTTCTGCAGGGTACAGGCGAAATCAAACGTATCGTTGCCTTCCCGCACCCGATGGAAGTACAGAGTCGCAGCAAGAATGACTACCGCGCCAATGGCCTGATGGTTTACGCGCTGGCCTATGGCGAACCGGCTGATCAGGTATTACAGCAGATGCTGGCAGCCAATGCGCCATTCGGCAAGCAACCGGCTAGGCTCAAGCCGCTGGATGCCGAGGCCTTGACCTTTGTCCCCAAGGGAGTCAAGAACGAAAGCGTGGATGCCAGCCTTGCCTCGGATCGCAAAACCCTGGTGCTGACCTTTTCGGCCAACAGTAAGCCGGAAGTTGCGGAGCTGACCGGCCAGTTTCGTAACGACTTCTATCCCTATGACATTAAGTCGGCTGAAATCAAAATTGATACCGAGGGTTTCAAGGCCGTAGGGAATGCCAATATTACCGCCGAGCTTTCTACTAAAGAAATTTCGAATATTCCCGCGGGTAGCCTGTCGCCGGATATCAATGTAAAAATCAAGATTCCGGCCATTCCTTCGCCATGGGATCCTGAAGTAATTTTTGGCAATGGCTACACATCCCGCGGCGTAATCCTGTTCGAGCTGGAAGACCAGAAACTGGCAATCTCCAAGGACTTTACCCAGGCCATGTCCAAACTCTTCCCGCGTGACCCGCTGCCGGATCTGTTCGTGCCGGGAGAGTCTGCCAAAAAGTCTGTCACCCGCCAGGCCTTCATCATTCGTGTGAATTATCCGGGCTGGCCGTTATTAGTGCTGGCAACGCTAGGGCTGATACTGGCAGGAGGCCTCTTTGTCGGGATCGTGGCCATGCGGCGCGAAAAAAACTACCGGGTGTCGGTAGACGGCGCACAAAAATCCTATGGGCTTAAACCTTTCTCCGAGGTGGTGATCAAGGACCAGCAGGGAGCGAGGGTCGGGGTGCTCAAGCGTGGCTTAGGGCAGGCAGTACCCGTGCTGGATAAGGGAAAGACCAATTCAGTTCGTGTGATGTAATTTATTACTAATTATTTTAAGGAGAAATTGCCATGCCAGATACTTCCGGGCTTCCGCCTCTCGACACTACCAAAACTGCTCCCCAGCCGACGACAAGCGAGATGCCTGCGACGATCAATATTGATCTCGGCTTGGGCCCCAGTTCCAAGGATGTCATGATCGGTGGCGGTTCACTATTGGTACTGGCAGTGATTTTTTTCTTTATCCGCAATGCCTTCGTCAACTATCTGGTGGGTAGCCTCAAGCGCTCGCCCAATAACGCAGGGCTTGCCGGGTGGGGGTTGTTTGGCGGGTTGCTGTTCGGTGCGGCGATTGGAAGCATTGCTCTGATCAGCAAGTCTTTTCTGACGGTGATGTACATTGCTCCGCTCGCAGTTCTTTCGCTGATTTGTTTCATTCTTTGTTTTGTCGTCGCATCCAAAAAATAAGATTCATTTCGACGGATCCTAATTAAAAGGGGAATGAAAAGTGGCTGAAGATATGAAGGACAACAAGAAGACCGAGGTAACGCTGACCGAAGTCGTACCCACTCTGTTCATCGCGTTGGGTGGAACGGGTGCTGAGGTGCTGTGGCGCATCCGCCGACGCATTCTGAATACGCTGTGGGGCGTAGGTAGTGGCCAGCCAGTGCGACTGGATAGCCTAACTGAATTTCCGTTTGCCGAATTCCTGCAGATAGATCTCTCTGCCAGCGAGGTCACCGAATCCGGCAAAGCCATGAAGACCGACATCCTCGGCGACAAGATCCGCTTCAAGGAAGAAGAAAAGCTAGTTAAAAAGCTCGACCTTAACAAATACGTCAAGACTGATGATGAACTGGCTAAGTACCCGATCGTGCAGGAATGGTTTCCGCTTTCGCGCTCCAAAGTCAACGAGCTGAACATCGACACCGAGAAGGGGGCCGGGCAGATTCGGTCGATATCGCGGCTTTACTTTTTTGATAAATACGCCGAAATAAAGAGTGCCATTCGCACCAAGGCCGAGCATTTGCTGGCCAACGTATCATCCGATGAAGCAGCAAAGCGCCTTGGCCTCAAAATGCAGACGGGTGCCCTAAAAATTGTCGTGGTTGCCTCTACGGCGGGCGGCACGGGTTCCGGCAGTTTTCTGGATCTAGGCTACCTGTCCGGGGTCATCGGCAAGCAGGCGGCCAATGCTGGCGTGACTACCAACCTGGTGCTGATGCTGCCTACCGGCTACACGGGTGCCAACCGCACCCGCACCCAAGCCAACACCTATGCCGCGCTGATGGAGCTGGAAACCTGCATGCGCCAGGGTTCACGCTATATCAAGCAGTGGAACGAGAACGAAACCATTCGCGACATGTCCGAGACGCCTTACAGCGACGTCTATCTGGTCGATACCGGCAACCTCGCTGCTGCGCAGACCGAGGACATCAAAGACCTCTACGACATGGTGGCGGATGCACTGTTCGAAGATTTCTCCACGGCTGAATTTGCCAACAAGAAGCGTTCCATCTCGGTCAACCAGAACCAGCACAAGACATCGCCTTATAGCTCCCGAGTAGACCGCGAGACATACGGCGACATGAAGCTCACGTTCTCGCGCGGCTATTCCTCGTTTGGCCAGGCCACGATCGACACCCACCTGGAGCAGAAGCAGAACGTCGTTCTGTTCCGCCAGGTCAACGGCATGCTCAAGGCCTTCTTCGGTGTCTCGTCGGAAGATGTCAAGAACAACACCCCGACCGAGGGCGAGCGCGACGACTTGCTTGCCAATCGCATGCATCTGGGCGTCGACAACGAAACCATCGATTACGACTTTGTCGCCCAGACCGACCTCTACCGCAAGGGGGCCGAGCGCACTACCTACCCGTTGGTGACTGAACTGTTGCGCGTAAACGGCGTCTCGCGTCTGGACGACATTGAAAAGAAAATCACCGACACCTTCGAAGACATCCGTGGCGGCGGCAACTACAAGGAATGGGCGAGCAAGATTGCCGAAGCCATCACCCAGATCAACCACGACACCTTCAAGGCAGTCGAATCCGGCTCCGGCCTGCACGAAGACGCCATCAAGAAGCGCCGCAGCGAACTGCTGGCCGAACTGATCGACTCCAACCGTGAAAACGGCCTCATCAAGGCCCTGTGGGCGCGGGTCGACAACAAGGAACGCGGTGGGCTCGACTACACCATCGAACTCATCCAGCGCCTCAAGGACCGGATGGAGAACGCTAACACCGGTCTGGTCAAGGTGCTCGAAGAGAACGCCAAATGGTTCTCCGACCTCTCCGGCCACTTGCGCAACGAAGAAACCACTATCCTGCAAGAGCATCTGCAGCAGGCCATCGGCAAATTCATCGGTGGCCGGGACCAATCCGAAGCCAAGCTCAAGCAAATCTCCAACGCTGTGCGTCTCTACGTGCGCTACCACCTCTACGCTGCGGCCAGCCGCGAAGCTGCCGTGCTGGCGCACGAACTGTCCGACGCGCTGGGCAAGAAGCAGGGCACCGACAACGATGGTAACCCGGTCTGGGGCGGCTTCATCGGCGAACTCGAAGATGGTCGCGGCATGGTGCGCGCCATCATCAATGATGCCGAAGACCAGATCGCCCGCACCGACGAAGCCATGAAGCAGGGCCACGCCATGTACTTCGTCCTGCCTGCGCCCAAGAGCAAGCTTGACGAGCTTGAACTGCTGCCACCCAAGCAGGCGCGGGAGTGGGCTGAACAGGCGTTCCAGGACTTCGGTGGCACGCAGCAACTTTTTGCCATGCTCAAGGACGATGGCGGTCGTGCGGAGCTTCTCGGCAAGCTGCGCAACCGCGCACTTGCTCTGATCGGCAACGAATCGCAACAGGATGAAGTCAACCCGTTGTTTGCCGCGTTGGATGCCTGCCCCAACCGTCCGCAACTGTTCAGCGACTTCCTGCAGCGTGCCATGCCATGGGTAGCTGCCAAGCTGGATAAATATTTAAAGGAATCAGATCCAAACGATCAGTATAAATGTGTCATCGGGGTCAAGGATTCCAAAGAGTTTGAGGCCCGCTATGGTGCGGAATTACGTAGCCGGGTACCTACTGTCACCATGATGACTACCAAGGAAATAGGCTTTGTCGAAATCGACACCCCTGGAAAACTGGTGTGTTATGTCGAGCTGAGCGGCCTGCCGCTGCCTTCACTCAAGGCGCTGGATGACTGGTACACCGCCTACCGCGAAGAAAGCGCCAAGATACCGGTGCACACGCACAAGCGTGCCAGTACCTTCGTGCACCCCCGCGAGCTTACGACGGACGAGCTTGCCTCGCGTGCCGAGGATTTCAAGCTGTTCGTCGAGGCGGTGGCGCTGGGGGTGCTGACGCGTGGCGAGAGGGGGGAGGACGCCGGACTGTTCAAACTGCGCGTCAAGGGCGGCACGCGTAACGTCGGTGACGAAAAGCTGCTGCGCATGGAAGGTTTCCATGCATCCTACCGTCCGACCATCCAGCAGCAGGTCGAACTCGATCTGGAAGAAATCAAGACTGACGACCAGCTGGCGCTGTGGGTGGCGCTGATGGAGTATTACCTGGAATCGGTCTACCCGCTTTTACTGCGGCAAGAAAATGGGCAGGACCTGGAGCGGAAATCGCTGCCGACGCTATTGTGCGAGCGGCTGGTGGAGGAATGGTCCGAACGTCTGCAAAACAAAGCGGGGGGCGAGCCTCAGGCTGAACGTCTGCTACGCATCGCGCGCGACGCGCGCACCAAGTGGACCGAGGAAATCCCCGGCTCGACTGCTGATGTCTATCAGTACGAAGTCAATTCCAAGGTGTTGCAGTCCAAGCGTGTACTGAAACGTGAAGTGTTGCAGGCGGACTGGTCGCTGGGCGGTGTGCAGCAGGCAACACCTGCCGCTACTCCGATGTTTGCGCCACCGCCCATGCCCGGCATGCCGCCGCCGTTACAGGATCTTGCCTACTTCGTGGCGGTGAACGGCCAGCAAACCGGTCCGCACAATGCCACGATGCTGCAGCAACTGGTTGCAGGCGGCCATCTCACGCCGCAAACCAAGGTCTGGAAGGCGGGTATGGCGGGCTGGCTGGAAGCCTCCCTTGTGTCAGAATTGCAAAGCCTGTTCGTGGCACCGCCCCCACTTGGTGCTGTCGTCCCCCCGCCGCTGGCATAACTGCAACCCCCCGTTATGGGGGCCAATTTTTTGGTGTGCACGGCAGGGCGACTCACTTGGAGGTGCAAGTCATCTACTCTCCATTTAGCCGAACGGTAAATGGCGCCCCGTAGGCGGTTTTAAATGAGAGTAGGGACTTGGGGATTCAGCAGGATCGTGACAAGGCTGAACAAGTGCGAACCATCAAGTCAACCTGTTAGAATTGAAGATCATGTGAGGTAGGGTTTTTAACCTCTAAATCCACATGCGCGATAAATTAGCTAAAAAATGACAACGATTAAGAATAATCGGGCAACTGACCCGATAGTGACAGATAGTCAATGGACAATATAGATCAAGAGCCGGCATTTGCCGAAGCATGTTCCAAAGGCCACCGTCTTTTTGGCAGGGTGAAGTATTGCCCTTTCTGCGGCGTAGCCGTTGCTCAACCAAATGCTACCACCGTGCAAGCTGACGCTCCGTCATCGCCACCGGTGGTCGCGCCACAAAAAAACGAAATCGCAGCCCCGATCCCGCAACCCGCGGTGCAGCCGGAAATCAAGGTAACAGCATCGGAGCCCGTCAGGTCGGTGCAGACGCCGATATTGGAACCGATCAAGGTGCTAGCTCCTGAGCCGGAACAACCTGCTCACCCAGAAACGAAGCAGCAACCTCAAGTTCCCCCAACACAGCAACCACCACTTGAGTCGCCGGATCCGAACCCTGTTCCAACTCCAATCAGCAGAGGGTGGCTGTGGTTTCTGCTGATCCCGCTCGTGTTGGGTTTGGCTAGTGCGATTTATTTCTTCTTAGGTGAGAACAAGGATAAGAAGATCGACAGACTCATGAAGCAGGCGCGCGAGTGTGAGACCACGCCCGATTGGCGGTGCGCGGCGGATGTCTCAGCACAGGTTTTGCAGCTTGATCCAAGGCATATTCCAGCGCGTAGCCTTCGGGAGAAAGCCTTGGCAGGAATTGAAGTGAATGATCTGGTGACCCAGGCTCAGGATTGTGCGGCCAGGAAGAATTGGAAATGCGCACGGCAGAAGTCTGGAGAGGCCCTCCGAAAGGACCCATATAACGCGGAGGCGGTGCGTCTGAAAGGCCGTTCGGAAGAGGAAATGTACCGCAAGCCAGAGCTAGCGCCCGTGTCTCAGTCCAGTCCACCTGCGCCCAGGCCTGACTTGCCGGTTGCTAGTTCGGTGCCGCCCCGTCAAGAGCTTGCTGCCCAAGCGGCGCCCCAGATAGATCCCCGACAAATCGAGTGCAAAGCAATGGTAAAGGCTGGAGAAAAAGCGCTTACTTCACGGAGCTACGATGCGGCGATGGATCAGGCGCGTGAAGCCCTTACTGTGCTGAACAATTGCCCCGGAGCGAAAGAACTGGAGGAAACCGCTCGGCGTATGAAGAACGAGGCTCGCCGCGCCTTTAGGATCGAGTGATTTTCGAGGCGGATCCAGCCTGAGGCGGAGGACGCAGATCCTCGTTGTCGCCAATAGACACACGAAAGAAGTGATCGCGACGCCATAAAGCTGGTGTTGTTGCATTATTGAGTTGGATGCATGCTGTCAGGAAATAGATGCTATACATAATTATTGGAGAGAAGGTCATGAACAGAAAAATTATTGCCTTGATTGTTTCCGGGTTGTTACTTCTACAGGGTTGCGCCACCCCTAGGGCGGGGGGGGGTAAGACCTCGTCCGGAGGGGATGTCGAGCAGGCTTGTAATCCACTGGTGATTGGAGCCATTGCGTTCGCCGGCTGCGCGCTGATCTCAAACGGCAACAAACGTGCAGTGACGGGCGCCGCTTGTGCTGCGGCTGCCATGGTTGGCTGCTATATGGTGAATAGCTACAAGGCACAGCAGACGCGTACTGCGCAACAAGTCGAGGACGACTATTTGAGACACAACAAACAGTTGCCGGAAAAAGCGGCCTTAGCTTCTTACGAAACGAAGATCACTCCGCCGGCTGGTGTTCAGCGAGGTGCAGACGTCCAAGTTGCGTCAAACATTGTCGTGATTCCAGGGAGACAGGACAAGAATATCAAGGTGGAGGAAAAACTCGACGTCATTGATTCGCGTGGCGACGAATGGGGTACATTGAAAAAAGTAGCTAATGAATCCGGGCAGGCGGGAGAATTTCAGTCGTCTTTTAAGTTTCGCGTCCAAGACGCTATGTCCCAAGGAGTATATACCGTTCGAAGGACGGTCTACCTGAATAATGTCGCGGTTAGAAGCGATAACGGTGCCAAGTTCCAAGTGGTGCAAGGGACTGCAGGGATGGCGGTGGCATTGCTGTCCGAATGAGTGTTATCAGTAGATGCGGAAGCGCTGCTAAGGCATTTGCGCCAATCGGATGCCGCGCTTGAAAACTACTGGCGCTGGAAAATGACAATCTCCAGGCACCTTTTGGATCAGTGAGCGATGATTGCGCTGCCCAGACCGATCATCGCGGTCCTGAGAGGCGCGCTGCCCAAGCGAATCTCTTGGCTATCTTGGTGGGATTCCGCGGCATGGCGTCTCACGTTGGTTCGTCCTTGAACGAGCATCTTCATTTTCACTGCTGCATCGTCGATGGGGTATTCGAGGCTGATGAAACGGAGGGTGCGGTCTTTCATGCCGCTGCCGGGCTGGATGCGGCCACCATTGCCA
>Ga0210041_1001172_pt1 | contig 25992 bp, 23 predicted proteins | sample CryGeymeta201503_FD_183973 | JGI IMG/M metagenome (GOLD analysis project Ga0210041, IMG submission 183973) | Groundwater microbial communities from Crystal Geyser aquifers in Utah, USA - Crystal Geyser metaG 2015-03 (SPAdes) (version 2) | ecosystem: Environmental > Aquatic > Deep subsurface >... | reverse complement strand
AGATTCAGTAAGTTCTGGAAATAAAGAAGTAACAAAATTGTTCTTAAAAGCTGGAATGCCAATTGATGCAACCGATAATTACTCACAAACTGCTTTAATGCGCGCCATAAATAAGAAAAATTATGAAATGACTTCTCTTTTAGTAAAAGAAGGTGCTAGTATTTTTAAACGTGATAACACTGGAAAATCAGCAGTGATTTTAGCAGCGCGTTCTGGTAATTTACCAATTCTGAAACTTATTGTTGAGCAAGGAGCTGACATAAACGATAGAGATAGTCAATTTGGGTATCCTGTAATTAATTATGCCATTAAAGCAAATGAAGAAGTTGCTTTCTGGTTAATTGGAAAAAAAGCAGACATCTCGCTTCAAAGTAAAGACGGTGGTCATGCGCTTATCGAAGCGGCATATTCAGGAAATTCAAATATTATTCAGACTCTATTTGATGCCGGTGCCGAATTAGACTTGCCAACGGTTTACGGGCAAACAGCGCTTCATTATGCAGCATTAAATGGAAAAAAAGATGCAGTAATTAAACTTGTAGAATTAGGTGCGTCTAAAAAAGCAAAAGACATAGACGGCAACTATCCTGTTGATTTAGCAAGAGATAATGGCTTTCTAGAAATCGCAGAGTTTCTTGGAGAATAGATTTCTGGTTAGATTGCAAAAGCAACTTTCAGGATAAGATATGATACAATTATAAGTCATCCCATGCTTTGACACGGGATCTCGGACTTATGAAAAATGAATAATTAAAGCACTCAAAAACTCAAAAAAAAACTCCTTTTTTTACCAAGAACCTAGAGTACGAAAATGCAATAAAAAGTTAAGCCCATTTCAGGAAGTCAAATTAGTCAGTTCTCACCCATTCTATTAAAAAAAATCACCAATTATTATGCAGAAAACTACTATTGATAGTAGATTCAAGGTTTAGTGGGTAAATGCTAAATATAATTTTTACTTATAGCGTAAAATACTCAAAATCAGACTTCGTTTCTAAACAAACTTCAATGGTTTTAAAAAAAAGGTCATCCTGTGCCTCAACACGATTCGGAGAACCACGAAGTGCTATTCCGGTCAAAATCTTTTACGCCATAAGTAATTATATTTTATAGGCTTAGTTCTAAGGCTGAGACGCTGGATCGGGCCCAGCATGACGAAATGACGAGTTAAATACAAGTTTTGTTTTTCAATCTTCTATAAAAGCTTTAGGAATACTTTTGAATCAACCAATCGGGCAATAGTTTAAGAAGTAAAACAGCCCAAAACCAGCGAAATGGAACAATAATTCTGCGAGTTTTTTTTCTCAATTTGTTAATTGTAATCTCAGCAAACTCTTCCGCTGAAATTATGCCAAAAGCTTCTTTTCGATTATCAATAAGTGGAGTTTGAATAAATCCGGGTTGAATATCAGTAACATAAATTTTCTTTTTGCTCAATTTTCCACGATGCCTTAAACCTGATAAGTAATTAGAAACATAAGCTTTTGATGCATTATAAGCAGCAGCTCTTCCGTATCCAAAATTTCCAGCAACGGATGAAACTCCAACTAAATGACCAAAACCTTGATCCAAAAATATTCTAAATGTGGCTTTAGCCATTCGAGTAAAACCAACAACATTCGTTTCAATAGTTTCTAAGTCAATTTCAATAGAATTTTTGGGATTATAATTCCCGACTCCTGAATTCACGATTATTAAATCAATTTCACCCATCTCTCTAGCTAAGGTGTATAAGTGATTTTCAGAGTTGTTTTCACAAATATCAAAATTTGAAATAAAACAGTTATCAGGGTATTGATCTTTAATTGAATTCAATTCAGAAAGTCTTCTGCCTGTTATTCCAGTTTTGACTCCTAAAGATAAATACTTCAATGCGAGTGCTTTGCCAATTCCACTAGTTGCTCCAACAATAATTACAGATTTTATTTCAGGCATTTAATTTAAATGAGTTGATGTGAAGAAAAAGATTATCTCAAATTTTACCAATTCTTAAAACACTTGGCAAAAAAAAAGCCGCTAAAAGCGGCTTATATAATCAAGCGGTAAACTGAGGTAATTGTCGTTTTGCAAATTCATAAGAGCCAAACAAAACTCCTGTGAAAACCAAATCCCCCAAAAGTGAATTTTGAAAAAATGGAATTGCAGCAACATAACAAGTGGTAAGACCTTCTAAAGTCATAGGATAAAATCCAGCACTTGTAAGCCAAACGCCAAAGTTTGTAATCAAAAAGAATAAAATTGAACCAGTTAATGCTGAAAAAATCACATTTCTCGCTGAATAATGATTTTTTAACCAATAGCCAATTCCAGACATAATCATGAAACTGCCGTAAACAAAGAAAAGTGTATTATGCAAGCCAAGAACTAAATCACTTAAAAACATGATAATTAATGGTAATAACAGACCGATACGTTTATCAGAAAAATAAACACCACCAAATAAAGCAACTGCGGTTATAGGGGCAAAGTTTGGTGGGTGTGGTAAAAAGCGAGCAATAATTGCTAACAATATAAGTCCAAAACCCAATAGTAATTTAAAACGCGACATGAATTTTTAATTAACAGGTTATTAATTTATTCAAAATATACAGAAATAAGTTTTAAAACAGTTATAAAAAATGGGTAACATCATTCCTGATGTTACCCATTGAATAGGGAATAGTACTTATGAAAAAAACAGACTAATTGGATGAAAGAAGTTCTAAAGTGATACTCACATTAACTTCGTCGCCGATAACAGCAGTCTCAACATATTGACCGGTTCCGACATTAAAATCATTTCGTTTAATCACAAAAAGTGACTCAAATGCTGAAATTTTTGTTCCTTTTCGTTTAGGATGATCCATAATTCCTAGTAATTTAAAAGGAAAATCAAATTCGATAGTTTTATTTTTAATGGTTAATTTTCCATTGGCAACAAATTCGTTATCTCCTTTAGCGCTAATTTTCTCACTTACAAAAGTCATTATTGGAAAAGCAGTTGCATCAAAAAAATCAGCTGATTGCAAATGAGGATCTCGTTTTCCGTTTTTTGTATCAACACTATTAACTTGAATAGTCACATTAATTGAAGAACCAGTTAAATTTGCAGGGTCAAAATATATTTCTCCATCATAGGAATTAAATTCACCCAAAACAGGGGTAAAAAAGTGACGAATTCTAAAACTAACAGAGGAATGAGCTTTGTCAAATGTCCATTTTTGAGCTTTAGAACTCGTGGTATCGGAATCATGAGCAATTGAATTCATTGACAACAAAGTGAAAACTAGTAGAAAAAGTAGTTGCACAAATAGTGATTTATTTTTTATTAGAAAATTATAAAACGATTCAATGTTAAATTATATTGCATGAAAATACAACTCGACTAAACTTATTTAACGTGTTTTAGCAATTCTTTCTTTATCCAAAATCTCCACTGCTTTTCTTTCCATTCCTCAGCATAATCTATTCCGATACGTTTCCCAGCTGCAATATCAGTTTCAGAAAAGCTATACTTATGGTGTAATTGCAAAGGAGAATTAATTCTAAGATATTAATATCATTTAGTTTATTAAATATTTCTAAAGCTTGAGAGACTTTTCCTGGTCCAATAAAATCTTCAAGCTTAAAATTAATTTTATGCCTGTTTTTTAGTTGTCTGTCCACTCCAATTGAGGGAACAATTCCTCGAATTAAAACGGCATGTGGAATTCCAATTTTATTGGTGACCACATTGAATAGGTTGTGAATTCCGTAACATAAATACATATAAGATGTACCCGCATTTCCAAACATAACCTCTGTTCTTGTGGTTCTTCTATTATTCCAAGCATGAGAAGCTTTGTCTTCGGGCGCTCTATACGCTTCAGTTTCTGTAATTATTCCAGAAAGTATATGACCATCTTTTGTTGTATGAATTAATTCACAACCCAATAAATCTTGTGCAATTTGCACAACATCTTCTCGCAATAGAAAATCTGATAAAACTAAAGACATGCTAAAGTGATAAAATGATTCAAGAGGAAATGAAACGTCTCAGAAAAAAATAAAAAGAATACTAAACTCCATAATGATTTAAGTCTGAAATGTAGTTTTCTGCAAACTATTCGGCAAATTCGCAGGATTTGGAAGTTATCAATCTGAAAAAATCGACTTTCTATAGTTTGCTCTTTATAAAATGAGAAATGAAGTAGAAATTAATTGAGCATATATAGAAAAGTAGTTTTCTGCAAAAAAATAGGCTAATTCACAGAATTTAGATGATTGCAAACCGATAAAATCGACCTATCGAAAAAGACTCAAGAGTAGAAAACTAAGAAATGTTAAAGTTTGAGAAAGCTCATCACTCGAATTATAAGATACTGCTTAACTCTTGTTCTTTAGAATCGGCTAATTGTTTTTCAAATGCTTTCGCTGCGATTACGCTAATAGTAAACGTTAAAGCGCCATAAAACGCCCAAAATCCTAACATCAAGATAATAGAATAGCCGTGATAGAGAGACTGAACCCGTAAGAAAAAGTAACTTAAATATAGCCCAAACAAATATTTAGCGGCTTCAAAAACAAACACATAAACACCTGCGCCAAATAAACACACAATACGATTAATTTTTCGTTCACTTCCGTATCTAAAGAAAATGTAAAACAAACTTAAGTTGAAGATAATGGGTAGAACAATGGCTAGAGTTTCAGATAAAACTCCAAGATCAATTGTAATTCCAAGTGCAGGAATCTGAATAGTTTTCATGGCAACAATGGAAAACAAGGAAACAACAGCTGTAAAAAAGACAAAAATACCACCAACTAAACCAAACGCAAAAAAGTTATAAATATATTTTGAAACTGGATTACTCGTGTTTTTTAATTCAAAAGTGATGAATAAAACATGTTTAATTGCTGTGAATAAGCCTAAAGAAGTAAAACTCAAAATGAAAAAACCCAAAATCCCATAAACACGACGGCGCTCAATTAAAGGTCGTAAAGTATCGATAATGAGTGTTTCAACATTAATCTCAGGATTCTGTGCTGTCGTAAAAAAAGAAGGAAGAAAATCGTTAATTAAACGGCTGAGCTGGAGAACCACGGTCTCATCACGAAGTAAAAAACCAATGATTGAAGTAACTAATAAGGTAAAAGGAATAGAACACAAAATAAGATTGAACGTAATTGCGGAGGAGTTAAATAACACATCATTCTGCGTTAATAACTTAAAAAAAGTTCTGAAATAGGTAGAGATTCTTTTCATGATTGATTTGAAACTATCCAATAAAAGCTAGAATTAAATTTTCTAGAATACGACACGACATAATAAAAGAGAACAATTTTACTCAAATATGAGTTCTAAATCAAATTTTCGGAAAATTAAAAGTACTAAAGGTTTAGAATTTATAGTTTCAATGCTAGGTAGTCCTGAAATTAATTTCAAAACACGACCAATAGCACTTAGAACTTTTAATCCTCCGACAGAACCAAATATTCAATTTGAAAATGAAAACAGTAAAATCGTTAAATTGCATTGGAAAGCGAGTCTAGGTGAAAAAACGGACAAACCTGAGTTGGTTATTGGTATTTGAAACGAAAGATTCAAATTATTTGGAAGGTGAAATTAATCAATCAGAGGTAACTCGTAAAAAAAGAAATTACTCAAATAGATTTAACTGATCTAGAAGATGTTGGAACAGTTTATATTTACGATTCCTTTCGAAATGCAGAAAAAAGCAGAAATTCATCTTCTGTTTTACTGCGACAAACTAGAATGTGAAGAAAAATAGGTACATTATGGAATGGAAAAAGTAGTTCGAAAATATAAAATAGGTGAGGAGCCTGACATAATTGATGATTACTTTCTTTTGACTTACTCTCAAAGATTGTCTGTGTTAAAGTCAATTAGAACTCGTTTTCAGTATTTTAACAAAAAAGACCATGGAACCGGATTTCAAAGAGTTTATAGAATTATTGCAAAAGCGCGAGGTTGAGTTTCTCATTGTTGGTGGTTTTGCGGTTGCATTGCACGGCTATCCTAGATATACTGACGATCTTGACATACTAATAAAAAGGCAAGATAGAAATGCTAAAAAAGTAATTGAAGTCCTTAATGACTTTGGTTTTGGTAGCTTAGGTTTAGTAGAACAAGACTTTTTAAACGAAGATATGATCATACAATTAGGTTATCCTCCATTAAGAATAGACTTGATTACAAGTATTTCGGGGATTGATAATTATGATGACTTATTTAATAATGCAATAATAATTGAATCAGGTGAAATGAGCCTTGCCATAATTTCTTTAGATGATTTAATTCAAAATAAAGATTCAACTGATAGGCCTATTGATAAAATTGACAGTATCAAACTGAAAAAAATAAAAGCAAAGCATTCTAATTAGTGCTATTCTAATCTTTTCATCAGAATTTCTTAATATAAGCTCCTACAAACCCAATAATGCCTTATTATCCAATAAATTAAGCAACATGAGCACCCAAGAATTGCAAACAGTTGAAAAAAAATAATTTAGAAACAGATAAAGAACTTGGTATTACTATTCAACGAATAGAAGGATTAAGTAAATATTCTGTCGTTACCTAAAAAACTATGTAGTTTATGGAATAGAAATATCAGAATGCTTTACTAGAATACAAAGAACTAAAAATAAATGAGTAAATATGAATTTTGGCAATCAATTGGCGTTGTCTCTGGTATGTCATCAAATGAGGTTCTAGAAATAATAGTCTTCAAAAGGCCTATGAAATCTTTTATAATGAATAATTGAGCCCTCACTAAAGAGTCGATTTTGTCGGTTTGCATCCTTACAGATTCTGCGAATTTACCAATTATTTTTTTAAAAACTACTTTTCAAAGTAGGCTCGTAATTTATAAAAACACCTATTTTAATAACAATGCAAAATAAAAACGCAATAACGTACTATCCAAATCAAAGATTAGAAAAAGGTTGGATAACAATATGGGGGGAATTATTTAGAAATATATTCTCTTCCAGAGATATGATATTTCAATTATTTAAGAGAGACTTTACTGCTCAATACAAAAAGTCATTTTTAGGATTAAATTGGACATTGATTACACCTCTTTTTGGAATTGCATCTTGGGTATTAATGCAGATGACAGGTATTTTAACACCTGGAGAAGTTGGTGTACCTTACCCGATATATGTTTTGGTTGGTACTTCGTGTTGGAGTGTATTTATGGGAATAATTGGATCGTCATCTTCAACACTTTCTGCTGCATCAGGTTTATTATTACAAATTAAGTTTCATCATGAGGCCGTCTTTATAGAACAGATTTTACTGAATATTGTTAATACAATGATTAGTTTTGTAATGATCTTAATAGGTATATCCTTATTTGATGTTTTTCCAAAGTGGCAGACAGTATTTTTCCCTTTATTAATAGTACCCATATTTTTTTATGCAGCAAGTTTTGGATTATTGATTGCTATGATGAAAATAGTAGCTATTGACATCAGTAATCTTGTAAATAAATTAATGAATTTTATTATTTATACTGCTCCTATAATTTATGCACCAACAATAGATAACCTTTTTTTAAGATTAGTAAATAAGTGGAATCCTCTTACATATATTATATGTTCTATGCGAGATTTGATTTTGTATGGTCGAGTATACAATTGGGAGGGTCTTTTGATTAGTTCTGCATTAGGCTTATTTCTTTTTGCAATTGTTTGGAGAGCTTTTTATGTGAGTGAAGACAAGCTCATTGAAAGGATGGTTTAATGGCTGATATGATACAAACCCCAATTTCAGTAACTATAAAAGATACTGTCAATCAAGAAATTGAAAAAACTCAAACAGATGTACTAATAAAAGTCGAAAAAATTTCTAAAAAATTTTGTAGAAATTTAAAAAGGTCAATGATTTATGGTATGCAAGATTTGGCTTATGGTTTAATTGGAAAAAAAAAGGATTCTTTGGAATTAAGAAAAGATGAATTTTGGGCTCTTGATAACATAAACTTTGAATTAAAGAAAGGTGATGTACTTGGAATAATTGGTTCAAATGGTTCTGGTAAATCTACATTATTGCGTGTGCTCTCAGGAATATTTCCTCCTGATAAAGGTGTTGTTAAAATATTTGGTAGTGTTGGTGGTATGATTGCTTTGGGAGCTGGAATGCATCCTCACATGACTGGCAGAGAGAATATTTACCTTAATGGGACTATATTAGGCTTATCTAAATCTGAAATTGATGAAAAATATGATTCAATAGTTGAATTTGCTGATTTAGGAGATTTTCTAGAGGCTCCACTCTCAACGTATTCATCTGGTATGAAAATCAGACTAGGATTTGCAGTTGCAGCTCAAATTAAGCCTGATATATTACTAATTGATGAAGTCTTAGCTGTTGGTGATATTGGGTTCGCCATGAAAAGCTTAAACCATATAGATAAGATAATTCCTGAATCTTGTGTAATTTTTATTTCACACAATATGCCAATGGTAGCTAGAATTTGTAATCAAGTAATGGTTTTGAAAGAAGGTCAAATTATTAAACATACAGATGATGTTGCCGAGGGAATAGCCGAATATTATAATCAATTTGATGTAAAAGTTGGTGATTATACTAGATCGAATGAAGCCGAACTAAATTCTATTCGTTTATTTTCTGCCGATAAAGAAATTAATAGTAAAGATATTATTGATAATGTAGAAGGTATTGTAGTGGAGTTAGATGTATCCTTTTATGAGACATTTTATGAACCAGACATTGCTTTAAGTATTTTTGATAAAGAGCAAAGGAATTTCGCTGAAATATTTAATTTTAAAGAAAATGTTACTATTGTTGCTGCTAATGGAAGATATATATTCAGAGCTCAATTTCCTGAATTGCCTCTAAATCAGGGGATATTCTCATTTACAGTTAGATTGATGGCAAAAGATAATACTGGGGCAAGACGAGTAATATTTAGAAGGCAAAGTGCAATATATTTTAATGTGAAATCAAGATTTACAGGTTGGGCACCAGTTCAATTAATACCAAAATGGACACATGAAATGGTAAGTGAATGATAATACTGGATCATAGCCCTTTAATGTTCTTGAATATGATACAAGGTTGAAAAAAAACTACAGTGATTAAACAATGAATTAGTAAATTCTTGATTTTTTTTTGTATTAACAGTTGTTAGTACAAAAAAAATCATTTTATTTATAATAAAAATAAAACAAATAGATATATGAAAATAGGTGTTTATATACCAGTTGGACCATTAACATCATTATCTTATCAATATAATTACGAAACTGTTCTGAAATGTTTATCATCCACTTTCAAACATGTTGTGTTAGTAAGTAGTTCAAGAAAAACAACAGCTGAGACAATAAGTCATTTGGAGTTAAATAATATTAATGTAATATCAAATGAGTTAACTTGGGGTAATCTAGATGAAAATGGAGTTGAGATTGCAAATTTTACTAAAAATAATATAAAATACAATTTTGCAAAATCTTATTTAATAAAAGAGGGTTGTGATATTTTTCTTCACGGCGATATTAATATGTATATAACTAGTGAACAGTATTCGAAGCTAGAAATTTATTGTGAATCCATTTTAAAGAATAATGAATTAATTGGCTGGAGATATAGGAGTCTTCAAATACTCGATAAATTTACAGTACCAAATATGAGACATCCATGGATCCACAATCTAAATCATCCTGATTCATCTAAATTGTCTCTAAAGCCTGATGAAACTCATTTAAACGAGATAAAATATCGGGCAGAAAGAGGTAATTTTTATGATGCTCCTTTTTATTTTTATGATATTTTTCCACCAATGTTGACTGAAAAAGATTATTACGAAAAATTTGAATATTATATCAAACACGTAAATGTTTATTACAATAAATCTGGAAAAGGATACGACTGTCATTGGTTTGATTATATTGAAAGAGAATATAACAAATTCAAGGGTTCTGAAATGATGGAAGTAACTCTTGATAAATGGGGTAAAGAAATTTTGAAAAATATGCCAGATAACAATATATATGAATATTTCAAATTATTAGAATCTGGTTATTTTGGAAAATTAAAATACAAATATTATAAGTGGAAATATGATAAATATAATAAAGAAAAAAATTAAAAATTATTTTGATATAAGATTTAATAAATTATATAATGAAATTAAATTATTAGGTAAAAACAATTCCGATAATAAAATTACGGAATATTATCAATATGAAGCATATCAACAGATATTATCGTTATTAAAATTTGATAAGCCTATACCTCAATTGAGAGGCTCGGCAATTTCACCAGATGCTGCTTTGCTAATTATAGATCATTTGATTTCGGTTAATCCAGGTACATTTGTTGAGTTTGGATCAGGGGTTTCAAGCATCTTATGGGCACAAACAATTAAACGATTTGGTTTACAGACGAAAATATATTCTTTTGATCATCTTGAAAAATTTCTTGAAATAACTAATAATAATCTTATAAAACATGGGTTAAACGATCATATAAAACTAGAATACGCACCTCTTAAAGAAATTGAATTGGATCACAAAAATTATAATTGGTATGATACTCACATTATTAATAAATCACTATCCAAAATAGAGAAAATTGATCTTGTATTTATTGATGGGCCACCTCGTAATCCAAAATCCAGCTATTTAAGATATCCAGTTGTTCCTATATTAAAATCTAAACTATTTAAAGATTCCACTGTTTTTTTAGATGATTCTAATAGAGCAGATGAAAAATTTGTTATTGAAAAGTGGTTAAGCAGTTTTAGTACTGAAGTTATGTATACAAATACCACTGAAAAAGGTCTTTTTAAAATGAGATTTGAGTGAAAAAATTTTTATTAACAAAAATCTTCGAATAAACTTTTAATTTCATTCAATTATATTAGGAATTCTAGCTAAAAGAAAATAACAACTTTAGATAGAGTGCTTGAAAATATCATGACTGAGTTGTTTGTTTTGATAGTTAATACTAGACTTTAGATGAGCACATTGAACTCTAAAATAATTCAAATTGGCTTTTGTAGATAGATCACTAATGCTAATGTCATGAACTGAAATACTTTTGGCAAATTATAAAAACTTCATCTATAACACGTGTTTCTGGGTACAACTCATGTAACCTTTTTGAGCTTTATCACTTTTAAGGGTTTATACAAGGTTGAATAAAAGATTGATCTATATTGAAAATAATTTGGGCAAACAATGTTATATTTGTCATACAAAGATGGTTTGTTTATTGTAATGCCTCTCAAAAATAATTTGAGCTATAAAACGACCCTCTTTTCTTTTTTTGCGTTTAGATCGCTATTGATATTAGACAATGAAATTACCTGAATATTGTGAATTATATTGGATTTTATGTTTAAAGTTTAAGTCTACTCAAAAAGTTGATATTCTCGGCTTTAACTCGTTCAAGTTGTGTGTAATCGCAGATTATTTCACTGAAATTACACTTTTAAGAGTTAGCTCAAGTTTAGAAAGAAAAAAACTAAATTATTATTAATTATATGATACCTGTTACAAAGCCTTTTTTACCACCTATTGAAGAATATGAAAATTATATTAGAGGAATTTGGGAAAGAAATTGGTTGACAAATAATGGTCCTCTTGTTAATGAACTAGAACTAAAGTTAAAAGATTACTTAAATGTTAAGCATCTGTTATATATGTCTAATGGAACTATTGCTTTACAAATTGCAATTAAAGCACTAGAATTAAAAGGTGATATTATTACAACTCCATTTAGTTATGTTGCAACTACTAGTAGCATTGTATGGGAAAATTGCAATCCAGTATTTGTCGATATTGATAAAAAGTCTTTGAATATTGATCCTGCCAAAATAGAAGTTGCTATTACCCCAAATACCAAAGCTATTTTGGCAACACATTGTTTTGGGAATCCTTGTGATATTGATGCAATTGACAAGATTGCAAAAAAACATGAGTTGAAAATAATTTACGATGCAGCCCATTGTTTTGGAACAACCTACAAAGGCAAAAGCATATTTTCCTATGGCGATGTGTGCACAACGAGCTTTCATGCTACTAAACTGTTCCACACTATAGAAGGTGGTGCTGTTTTTACACAAACCCCCGAAGTTTTAAAAACAATGGCGCACATGCGTAATTTTGGCCACGATGGTCCTGAGCGTTTTTCTTGCGTAGGCATTAACGGTAAGAATTCTGAGTTTCATGCCGCCATGGGATTGGTGAATTTAAAATATGTGCACGATATTTTAAATATGCGCAAAACACAAAGCGAAGTTTACGATAACTTCTTGGAAAAATTAAATGTGGAGAAGCCGCATATTGACAAAAATGCAACATTCAATTTTGCGTATTACCCTGTAGTGTTTGAAACAGAAGAAATTGCACTCAAGATGAAATTTGCTTTGGAAAAGAACAAAATATTTCCACGCAGATATTTTTATCCAAGTCTAAGTAAATTAAATTACGTAAATAGTCATTTAACACCTATTGCAGAAAGTATTTCTACCCGAATTTTATGCTTACCTCTTTACAATAATCTAAGTGAAGTTGAACAGAAAATGATTGCGAGAATTTTATTAAGAACCCAAAACAATTGATAGAAAACACACCACTTTTTATTCTTGGAAATCCGCGATCAGGAACAAGTTTGTTTCGCATCATTTTAAATGCGCATCCAAATATTGTTATTCCGCCAGAGTCGGGTTTTGTACAATGGTGGTATCCAAAATACAAAGACTGGTCAATCGTTGATTGTACCTCAGTAAAAATAGCCGAATATATTACAGATTTGCTTTCATCTAAAAAAATAGAATCTTTTGGCATAGATGCCGATGCTTTAGAGAACTATATTTTAAAATCTCAACCCCAAACTTACGCAGCGCTATCGGCCTGTGTTTATTTTTTTTATGGCAACAAAAAAGAAGTAAAAGTTTGGGGCGACAAAAACAACTATTACATCAGGCATATAGCTTTACTTAAGGAAATTTACCCCAAAGCTAAATTTGTCCATTTAGTAAGAGACGGCAGAGATGTGGCTTGTTCTTACAAAGAGCTTTCTGAAAATTTAGAAAAAGATGCGCTATACAGACCTAAGTTAAGTAGTGAGATAAAAACTATAGCAGAAGAGTGGCAAACCAATAACAAAAAGATTGCCAATCAAATTAAAGATCACGAACATATCACAATCAGGTACGAAGATGTGGTGCTCAACTTTGATGAAACCATAAAAAGTGTACTGGCATTTTTAAAATTACCGTGGTCATCTTTGGTTTCACATTATTATGAATTAAACGATGAGTCAGCGATCACATTAAAATGGAAGGAAAAAACATTAAAGCCTTTAGATAAAAACGTTGTAGGTAGGTTTATCAAAGATTTAACGAATGAAGAAATTACTGCTTTTGATGAAATAGCTAGTGATTGCTTACGAAAATTTAGATATTTAGTGTAGTGCATTTAATTCAACTGACATTACCATTTTCTTGGATCAGTTAAATATGTTTTGAATGAATTTTTAAACAATGATATGTTTTCTTGTGTTATTCTAACTTTTCAATGATGAATTGAGTGCCTTTAATGTAAAATTTTCCAATAGAAGCTTCTTTCAATTTTATAAATTCATCTACAGCTTTGGTAACGCCATCTTCCCACCAGCCAACCAAATTGTAATCATCACCTGTAATAAAGCCACCAACTTTTACTTTATTCCATGAAATATTCAGATCATCCAAAACAAATTCATTGGTGTGATTACCGTCAATATACACCCAATCTAAACTGTTATCATGAAAAGTAGCAAGAGCTTCTGTTGAGAAATTTCGTTTAATTTCTAATGTATTGTTTTCAATTTCATTTTTGAACCTCACAACTACAGAATTGTATACTTCATCCATTTTATCTTGACTACCTGAAACTCCTCCATACCACGCATCTTTATAATTAGAAACAAAGATATAAGGATCAACCAAGTAAAGTTTTTTTGGATTTGTGTTATCAATTATTCTTTTTGAGAAATCACCTTTCCATGATCCAATTTCAGCACAAATTGAGCCTTTAGGCATTTTGCTCAACAAGAAATTTCTAGGATCTGAATTGGGATTATTTACGAGCTTGAGCTTTTTAAATGATTTTTTCATGATTTTTGGTTTAATTAGATGAAATTTATGAAAATATAGCGTTTTCGGCTTATTGATGTGACGGAATTTTGTTTTGGTGATTCATTGAAGTCCTTAAGCCAACAGATTGCGAATTGATGTTAGTGTTAGTTGTTTCTTATTCGTTATGTTAGACGTTATAAGTTACCTGAACTCAAGATTTTCGATTAAGCATATACGATTGAATTTGTTTCTAAATAAAATAATCGCTTTTTGAGGGCATCTTAAATCGTTTGAGAAATAACAATAAAGAGAAAGTTCACTGTCAAAGATTATTATGATAATATTTTACTGTTACTAATATGATGAAATATTCATTTTAAAATGTAGGCTAAATTATTGATAAATAATATATTATGAATATTTTGAATAAATTTATGGATTGAAACTGAAAATGGTTAAATAGTTTTGACGTTGAGGCTATATTTATATATACTACCAAAAATTTTTTTTAAATGAAATTTAAGTGAAAACAGTTTTAATCACGAAAGAAGTTAACGCGCCTTCAACAGTTTTAAATAGAAGTTTATTAGAATTACTACCAAATTTTCAATTCTCAACAGAGTTAGATCAGATTTATGCGGATGTGATTCTATTCATGGGTTACGATCCGAAAATCGAAGAAGCGCGAAAAATAAATCCAAATGCGATTATTGGAATAATCGATCCAAGGCCTGGTAGTGAAGTTAAATTAAGAAATGCAGATTTTTACTTAGCAAATGGTGTAGAAATGGTGAATTTTTTTGCTTCTACTAATTCCAATTATTTTATTTATCCCATTTATCCACCAATTAAAACAGAACAAAGAATAGTTGAAAAGAAAACTAACAAACTAAGCATTGGTTATCATGGAAATAAAGCTCACTTAGAGTTAATGGAATCAACGGTTTGTAAAGCCTTAGAAAAACTTGCAAAAACTTCTAAACTCAAAATAGAATTAGTTTGTATCTATAATTTTGAAGGTCTTGGAAAATGGAATTGGAAACCTGAAAGTAATAATATTACGATTGAGCATATTCAATGGACAAATACCAGCTATCAGGAATATTTACCGAGTGTTGATATTGGAATAGTTCCGAACCTTATTCCTTTTAAGCCCATTTTATCGGAAGAAGATAATAGCTTAGAGCAGCAAAAAATCGCATTTGACTCCGATGTGTATTTTCGATTTAAACCTACTTCAAATCTCGGACGAATACTAGTATTCTCACAACTTGGCATTCCAGTAATTGCCGATATGTTTCCTTCAGCAGCAGAAATAATTCGTCACGGAGAAAACGGATTATTAGCTACTGATGCCGATTCATGGTATATCCATTTAAAGCGAATGGCAACCAACGATGATGAACGAAAAAAAATGGCTGACTCTATGCATAATGTGTTTTTGAATCACTATCATTGGGATGTAAAAAACAAAGAGCTGTTAGAGTTTTTTGAAAAACAAATTGAATTAAAACGCTCCTCAAAGTCAGGTCTTAAAGAGCGTTTAAAAAGTATTTTTTCATGAAAGTATTAGGAATACGATATGGTCATAGTGCAGGAGCAGCACTAATTATTGACGGAGAAATTGTTGCAAATGTAATGGAGGAACGGTTTACTCGTATTAAAAATGATGGTTCCTTTCCCGAAAATGCAATACGCTTTTGCTTAAAACAAGGAGGGATTTCGAGTGAAGAATTAGATGTTATTGCATTGCCAAATAAAGAATTACCAAATGAAATGATTTCATTTTTCCCCAGAGATGAATATGCTATTCATTATGCTGACCCATCTAGAAATAAAGTTTTCGAAAAAAAAAATAGTAGTGATTATGACAGTTTTTATAGCAAAAGATTAGCCGTTTATATTCAAACATGGGAAACTAAGGATTCTTGTGAATTTTGGTGTATTGATCACCATTTAGGCCATGCAGCTTCAGCGTACTATACTTCTGGATTAGATGAAGAAACATTGATATTTACTCTAGATGGAATTGGAGATAAGGTTTCTGGGACAATATCAACAGGTAAAAATGGAAAAATTGAGCGTTTTAAAACATTTGATGAAAGTGCATCTTTAGGTTGGTTCTATTCAGTTGTTACTGAAGCTTTAGATTGGAGACATGGAACTGATGAATGGAAAGTAATGGGCTTAGCTCCGTATGCTTCTCCTAAAATTGGAATCTTAGATGGTTTCTATCCAGAATTTTATGATGGTGAATTAAAAAAAGGATTCAATTTTGGTGATGTGTATCGATGGCCAGATCACGGTACAAATCACTATCATTTTCTGGCCGCATTAGAAGTAAAAAAAATCGTTGAAAGAGAAGGCCGGGAGCTTGTAGCCGCCGAAGCCCAAAGAATAGTAGAAGAGCAATTGTTTAATATAGTATTGCCTCATATAAAAAAAACAGGCATTAAAAAATGTTGTTTTGCTGGAGGGCTATTCTTAAATGTTAAAGCTAATCAACAATTATGGTATTCTGGTGAATTAGATGAACAATGGGTTTATCCTGATCCAGGTGATTCTGGTTTACCAATTGGAGTCGCACTTTATTCGTATCACTCCAAAACAGGTAATCCAAGTAAGAGACTGAAAGTTTTGTATCATGGTCCTGAGTTTTCAAATGATCAGGTTAAAGAAGTGTTAGACGATCGTGGAATTGATTATGAATTTCATGAAAATATTGAGGCAGTTACAGCATCTTATCTGGAAAAAAATTATATAATTGGCTGGTTTCAAGGCAAAATGGAAGCGGGACCAAGAGCACTCGGAAATCGATCAATTTTAATGAGCCCTACACAACCTGATAACAAAGATATCATCAACGAAAAAGTTAAGTTCAGAGAATCATTTCGTCCATTCTGTCCTTCAATGCTTGAAGAAGTTGCTTCAAAATACTTGATCAATCCTCGTTCAGAGTATTTTATGATTAGTTCATTTGCCGTAAAAGAAGGTGTGGAAAAAGAAATACCTGCTGTTGTTCATGTTGATAATACTGCGCGCCCACAATTTGTGACATCTGAAAGAAATGAAAGATATTACAAATTAATTCAAGAGTTTGGTAAACGATCGGGACATTCTGTTCTATTAAATACCTCTTTTAATGTTAAAGGTGAACCAATAGTTTGTAATCCACGTGAAGCAATTCGTTGTTTTTATGATACTGGATTAGATGTGTTAGTTTTAGGAAACTACTTAATTAAGAAAAAACATGTCTGATCAAGAAATAATTGAATGGATTAAATTATCGAAGACAAATATAGTATCATTCTTCGATAAAACAATTCATACTAAGTCTAAGTCTTTATTAAATTTATCCTTATCAGGAGATATTAATTCGAAAGATATAAAGTGGGGTTTGGCACAAGCAACCTTCTTTATTAGAATTGCAAAAATTATTGGAAGGTTAGACTTAATAGATTCTGAATTGTTTTATAATTTTATTTTATCGTTTCAACATAAAGGATTTATCTATGATAAATATTTACATGAAGTTAAATTAGGTAGAAGAAAGCGTCTTAAAAATGCACTTTTATTAAAACCTCAAATATTTGATTATCCAATTGCAGTAGCAGAATCAAGGCAAGCAATTGCATCATTAATAAACCTAGGGTTTGATACAAAAGAAATTCAGACAAACAAATTGAGTAACTATTATCAGGAAATTAAAGATGAAATATTTGAGTCTGCTTTGACTCATAATAATCCATGGGGACTTTCAAGCCATATTAATCACTTAATATTTTTCTCAAAGTATTTACAATTTGAAAAAGATGAATATTATCGAAATAGATTTGAAGAATGGTTATTACTGAATCGAAATGAAACTGATTTTACATTTGCTGATACTAAAAGTAGTGTGGCAATGAAGGTTGGTTCAACAATGAAAATTCACATGGCATTAAAATCAATGAATAAAATTGAACTTGGAATACATGAAAAGTTAGTTGATTTTCAATTGCAGTCAGAGGCAAATGGTGATGCGTGCGAATTATTTAATACAATATATATTTTAAAAAACTGTCTTTCATTAAACTATAGAATTAAAGATATTCAGCAATTTGCTAGATCTAAAGCTGATGTTTGGTTGAAATACTTTTATCCTGAATACGGCGCATTTTCATTTAATGAAAATAAAAGCTCAACTATTTATTATTCTTTCAAAGTAGCTCATGGGAAACTGGAACCTGATTATCATGGTACAGCCATGTTTTATTGGGGATTTTACATGCTTTCCGAAATTTTAGAATTACAAGATAAGTTGAAGTTGGTTGAGCCAATTTTGTAAGAGTATGCTAGAAAAAAGAGTTTATTGAATTCGTACAAACTGAGAGTAAGTTCTAGAAATACGTTCAAAACACCTAATTCCACAAATTTTAGAGCTTTAGTAATTTTTCTCAACAGCGTTAAATATTTTAGAAAATAAATTCGTAGAATTACGAGTCATTCGAAAATATTAACTTATGCCTTTTTTGATTTGAATTATGCTTATTTAACAAGATGTGTCTTCATTTTTATTTTGATTGACTCCTTTGTCTAATTAGTTATACTTTATTATTCCTACAAAAAACTACAAAGCAACAAATAAATTTGAAAAAAATACTTTTCATACATCACGGTGAAGTTCCGGGTGGTGCTCCTACGAGTTTAGCTACTACATTGATAGAGATTAAACAGCAACAACCAGACTGGCAATTGATAGTTTGGTGTGTAAACAATTCAATGAAAAAATATTTTGAAAATATTGAAGGGGTTACAGTTGAATTAATTTCAAAACCTGCAAAAAACTTAGGTAAGTTCTTAATTTGGGGAGGATTATTTAAGACATCAAATTTTTTCTTTTCTGTTTTACAAGATATTCGATATAGCTATGGATTAATGAAATTATATAAAGAAAGGATTTTAAATTTAAATCCAGATATTATTCATTTAAATTCTTCAATTTTATTTATACCCGCATGGGCTGCGTATTCATTAAAGGTAAAATTTATCTGGCACATTAGAGAAATAATTAAAGTTAAAAAATTTTCGATTAGAAGACTTTTTTTGAAATGGGTATATCCAAAATCGGATAAGATTGTTCTAATAAGTGAAAGCTGTTTTACAAATTTGAATGAACTTCTAAGTCTATCTGAAGTTATTTTTAATGGTGTGAATATTGAATCGTTTCTCAAGCAGTCATTAAATCCACATTACAGAAAAGATTATAGTATCAATAGAGAGAATGTGGTTTTATGTCATTTAGGAGGAATAAATCCAAGAAAGGGTTTGGCCGATTGCATTGAAATTTTTAATAAATTACCGGAAAATGTTTCTTTTCTTATAGCAGGACCAAAAATACAGAGCATAAATAATAAAATATCAAGTAAGGATAAAATAAGTTGGGTAATCGAAGACATTTTAATAAGATTGAGAATAAAGGAGTACAGATTTTTAAATTATTCTAAAAGAGTTGAATACTATTTTCAAATGCTAAATACTAATGCGAGAGATAGGATTTATTTTTTAGGTGAAATTTCAGATGTTGGCACACTATTAAGTGAGTCTGATATTTTATTATTCACGGCGACAGAACCTCATTTTCCTAGACCTGTATATGAAGCATGGTTAATGAAAAAGTTAGTAATAGCCTATGATATTAATGGAGTTAATACTGAAGTTAAAGATGGTTTAAACGGTATTCTAACATATCCAAATTCTAGTACGCTATATTTAAAAATTAATGACTATTTTAACAAAAAAATAATAACACATGACTATTTTTTATTAGGATATAAACAAGCGGTTGAACGATTTTCAATTGTAAGAAATACATCAGAATTTATTGAAATAATTAATAGTGTTTCTTCTTAATTATTTCAATTCATATTATTGTATATTTTCATCGTTATTTCTAATGTATTCAATGCCAATGTACGAGTAGTTTTGAAACAGCCAAAAACGAATATTCATATATTTGTACTTACTTAAAATTTACAGAGTTTATTGAAATTTTAAGTAAGGTCTCAAAATTTCCTCAACAATTTTGGAATATTTATTTTTTGCGTTGGGATTAATATGATCGGATTCGTCACCCAATTCTTCGTTTTCTACTGTAATAATTTGTTCAATTAAAAAAACATCTGAGTTTGAAATAATTGTATTAGTTGCATTTATATATTCAAGTGAATTATTTGCTATTTTGTTTAAGATTGGGCCATGTATATAAATTAAATTTAAATCATTATCTTTACAGATTTCACTTATCTTTTTTAAGAAATAGTTTTTATTAGATTGTATTTTAAGAGGATTGAAATATCCTTTATAATCCGAAAAATTTCTTTTATTTCCTTGTTTAATATAATCATCCTTAATGAGAGAAGAATTAATTATATTTTTATTAGCAATGTTTCTTGAGATTGTAAAAAAGGCATCTCTTATATTTGCATATTCGATTAATGAATTGAACATATACCAAAACGATAATTCATAAAAATCTTCTGCGCTAGTCGCGGTGTAAGCATATCCTCTATAAGAAATTTCTCGTGTTTGCAAACCCAAAGTTTGCATAATTACTACATTTTTTAGTGTCGGATACTGTTTAATAGCTTTCTTCAGCATATTATAAGAACCTGCATAACCATAATAGCCTGTTAAAGCTAAGTTTACAGATTTGCAATTAATTAATAAACTATCAAAATGATTAGTATTAATACAATTACCCAATGAGCTATCTCCAATAAATACAGTATTTACATTTTTTACTGTACGTAACTTTCCTAACTGATAATGATATAAAAAACTAAATGGAGACGTTGTATATTTAGCACCAATAAAATAAACAAATATTATTGAAGAACTGTATAAAAATACGACGATGGACAAGAAAATTGAACATTTTTTAATAAATATTTTCATGAATTATTCTTTAAAATTGAAAATATATGAAGCTCTGTTGATTACCAGCAAATAAATAAGTTAGTATGATTATAATTAAATAAACACCCCAGCTAACAACTTTTGGAAAGTTATAATCTGTTATTTCTAAACCATGCTTTTTATCTCTTTGAAACCATTCGACAACGGTTAGCAAAACAATAAATATAAAAACCATTTTGTATTTTACTAATTCAGAATATAAAAATATAATTTGCCCAGGATGTTTTAGAAAATTTGTTATTAACATATGCTTTAAGTATCCATATGCATGCCCAATATTTTCTGCTCGAAATATTATCCAAGCAATAACTGTTAAAAAAAAGGTTAATCCCATTTGAAAGACTTCTTTTAAAGTAGGGTAACTACTTTTATTTGCTACAATACTTGTATTTATTTTATTAGTTTTGGTTAGTAATAATGGTAGAAAATACAATGCGTTTAATGTACCCCAAAAAATATAAGTCCAATTTGCGCCATGCCAAAAACCACTTAAAATAAAAATTACAAATACATTCCTTATTTTTTTAATTAGACATCCTTTACTGCCTCCAATTGGGATATAAACATAATCTCTAAACCAAGTTGAAAGTGAAATGTGCCAACGTCTCCAAAATTCGGCAATATCTCTTGAAAAGTATGGAAATGCAAAGTTTTGCATTAGATTAAAACCAAATAAACGTGAAGTTCCTATTGCAATATCAGAATATCCAGAGAAATCTCCATAAATTAGAAAAGCAAATAAAACCCCGCCAATTAATAATTTTACTCCTGAATATTCCGAATAATTAGAAAAAATATCATTAACATAGACGGCGCAATTATCTGCAATTAAGACTTTTTTAAAAAGTCCCCAAAGAATTTGTCTTAGTCCATCAACTGCATGATTATAATCAAAATTCCGGTTATGGTAAAATTGTGGTAATAAGTTTGATGCTCTTTCAATTGGACCTGCTACTAATTGAGGGAAAAAACTAACAAAAGCAAAAAAAGCAATTATGTCTTTTGTTGGCTTTAGTTTATTCCGGTAAACATCTATCGAGTAACTCAATGTTTGAAAAGTATAAAAACTAATACCAACAGGAAGAACAATGTTTAATGTTGATTTGTGTAAATGGAAACCCAAATAAGAGAAAGCAATAACGAAGTTGTCAATAAAGAAGTTGAAATATTTGAAAACCCCAAGGATTCCGATGTTTATACATATACTTATAATAAGTAGCGTTTTTCTTTTTTTTAATTCATCATACTTGTCTAAACCTAACCCAACAAAGTAATCTATAAACGAACTGAAAACAATTAGAGATAAAAATCTCCAATCCCACCAACCGTAAAATAAGTAACTCGCAATTATTATGAAGAAATTTTGAACTTTATAATTTTTGTTCAAAATGAACCAGTATAATAAGAATACAACTGGTAGGAAAATTAAGAATTCAATTGAATTAAAAAGCATAGGCTATTGTATTTTCACGAAATATAGATGACTAAAATATAATTAATTGTGCTTTTCAATAATTAAATGTGTAGTAAGCTTCGAAAGCATGACTAAATGTTTAAAAGTAGTTAGATTAATATTATTACTAGTGAAGATTTTCTAATTTGTTAATAAGAGTTCATTCCTATTCATTTTTTATCAATATTCTATTTTGCTGAGTTATTTTTCTAAACTAAATAGGTATCATTTATCGCATCAAATCAAATAGTTTATCCCTGAATACAAGTAGACGATGGCGAAATAAAGCGAATTTGAGTAAATAAGTGTAAATTGTTTTTATGTTTTATAACAAGGAGTGAAAAAGACAGCTAAATTGTCGGCTTTAATAAAACATTCAAGTCTATAAACCTCTTGAATCGATAAAAATGAATTCAAAACTCAGTAGTGCAAATCCCTTAACCATACTTCGGCAGTTTTGAATCATAATAGTGGGCATAGGGATTGAAACGATTGTTGACATATTGCAGTTGCAGAAATAGTGGCAATACCTGATTAGTTAGATAGTTCAGCTATGTTTTTATGAACTAGATCACTCGAATTGTTTAAGTCAAGAAATTAGTCGAGTTGTTACTATTGAATAATATGAAATTTAAAAAAAACTACTTAAGCATTCGAAATTGCGGCAAATGGTCTTATATTAATCGTTGTTCTAACATATCAGAAGAGTTTAATTCATGTTATATCCTTTTTTTAGCAAAAAGTCATCTTCAGTTCATGCTATCAATTTAGACAATAAATTGTCTAAATTGATGAAATATTTTTATTTCAAACTAAATAAATGGAATAATCGGAAACCTTTAGATTTTTTAGACTCTAGAATACGTATTAGCTATTTTTCAACTATTAAAACAGAATTAGATAAAGTATCTAAACGTTCACCATCTCGATTTATGTCTGATTTGTTTTGGAAACAAATGGATTGGATTACACTTAAAAAAGAACTTGGATCAATTAATCTGCTAGATTTAGGTTGCGGAAAAGGTGACTATTTAAAATATTGGAATGCTTGTTCGCATTCACAAATTGACTCTTACATTGGTTTTGATATAAATAGAAGAGAGGAATGGAAATCCCTTTCTGAGAAATATACATTTGCAACCTTTAAAGAAAATGCAGCCACTTCTTTTGAAATTAAAGATTTAGAAAAAACGAACGTTTTATTTTCTCAATCTGTCTTCAAGCACATTGAAAATGATCTCGAGTTTTTTAAATTACTTGCAAATTATCTTAAAAATAGAGTTAATCCATTCATTCAAATTCATTTAATTCCGGCTCCATCAGGATTGAAAAATTGGCAATTACATGGTGTTAGACAATATACACCAAGAACTATTTCAAAAATAACTACATTATTTCCTAACTCCACAATTGATTTAATAGCAATGGGTGGACCGAAAAGTAATGAAGTTCATTTCAACTATATTACGTCTCCGATTAATGAAAAAGCAATTGATTTTAGAGAAACGAAAACAGAAGAGTTTGAAGCTAAAGTAATTGATGCAATCCACCTTGATTTACATCAAAAAAATGTTGAAGATCCAAGTTTCTATGCCTTAATTATTCAACATAACTGTGATTTACCCATTTCAAAACAGTTCAATTCCAGTAATATCTCAAAAAAAATTAATTCAATTTCTGATGTAATAAATCTTAATTCTAAATCTTTAGTTTTAGACCTTGGAGCAAACGTCGGGAAAATTACACAACAAATGGCTGATTTTGGAGCAACTGTTTATGCCTTTGAACCAAATCCATTTGCATTCGCTAAATTAAAAGATCGATTTCAAGATAATCCAAAAGTTATTTGCTTAAATAATGCAGTTCTTGATAAAGTGACTTCTATACCCCTTTATTTTCATGAGAATAGTGATCAAGATGAAATTACTTGGTCAGTTGGTTCATCTTTACTAGACTTCAAAAATAATGTACTTAAAGAGAAAAAAGTAAATGTAGAAACTGTCGATATGGTTGCTTTTATTAAAGAAATAAATAAGCCAATAGATTTAATTAAAATGGATATTGAAGGAGTTGAATGTAAAGTTATCAATCATCTAATTGATTCGAAAATGATGGATTCTATAAAGCTTATGCTAGTAGAGACTCATGATCATAAAATCCCAGAATTAAAAGAGGAGACAAATGCATTGAGAAAAAGAATTAAAGATTTAGGATTAGATGAAAAGATAAATTTAAATTGGATATAGAAATCGAATTCTTAAATGATTTGAGTAAAAGCATTAATTATAACTTAGAGTGAATAAATTAATCTAATTTTGAACAAAAATTTTACTGATTTTACATATAACCCTCAAAGAAATATACTTCAAATTAAAAAATAATAATTTTAGCATGACTAATAATCCCAAAATGCACTGCCAATCCGAATTAGAAGCCGATTTGGGCTATTCGGATTTTTTACCCGATGAACTATTGTTTAAATGGTTTCATGATTATTACTCATCTTCGAAACACTTACTCACTTTATATTCTATTGCTAGAGGTTTGAATGCAAAAACGATTGTAGAAATTGGTTTTGGACGTTCTAGCTTTGCCTTAGCTAAAGCCGCACATTTAAATCAGGGTAGATTTATTTCTTGCGATGTTCGTGATTTTTCCTATTTATTAAATAAAAAAGAGAAATCAGTTGTAGATTTTGTATATGGTAAATCGGGTCTGGTTTGGGAAAAAGTCGCCGAAACAGGAATTGACTTTGCATTCTTAGATTATTTCTCTGATGAAAATATCAAAGCAGACTTCATCACAAACGAAATTAAAACGTGCATTTCTTTAATAAAAGAAAATGGTGTAATCTGTATTCATGATACTTTAGTTGATAAATATGATCTAAAAATCGTATTTAATCAATTAAAAACAAAACGATTCGGTTTGTATGATACTGATTTAGAAGTCCTTAGTTTGCCTTTTAATTACGGTTTGGGAATAATTCGAAGACTCAAACCTTCGAAATTTGGGAAAGTAGAAGACAATTTTATAAAAAAAACAGATGTCTAAGAAAAATTATAAATACTAAAATCAATTTATATTAAAGGAATCATCAATAGAAATTTAACTAGCTAAGTCCAAAATAATTAAATGACGAAACCAGTTCTAACTTTATTTTTAACTGAAAATATGTCTCTCAAAGAGTGGGATAGGCTTGGATTATTGAATCGTGAAATGGCGATTTATGTAAAATTGATGGATGAGTTTTCGATTCAAATAGTTTCTTATGGAAATGTTGGTGATTTAGCTTACGAGAAATTTTATTCGGATCTAAAAGTTCTAATTATTCCTTATTACAAGAAAAATCAAACACTTAAAAACAGATGGCATTTATTCAAAGCAGAATCAAGTTTGCGAAAATCAGCCATTTTAAAAACGAATCAAATTAAAGGAGCAGATAAAGCTGTTTACTATTCAAAGAAATATGATATTCCATTAGTTACACGATGTGGGTATTTGTTA
>Ga0210041_1001167_pt1 | contig 26118 bp, 36 predicted proteins | sample CryGeymeta201503_FD_183973 | JGI IMG/M metagenome (GOLD analysis project Ga0210041, IMG submission 183973) | Groundwater microbial communities from Crystal Geyser aquifers in Utah, USA - Crystal Geyser metaG 2015-03 (SPAdes) (version 2) | ecosystem: Environmental > Aquatic > Deep subsurface >... | reverse complement strand
TTTTATCAATAAAGCTATAAAATAACCATACTAAAAAAAGAAAACCCTTTTTGGGGTGTATTTTTGTTTGTAAACACACTATGCCTACAATTAATCAACTAGTGCGTAAAGGTCGTACCTCCAAGGTTTCCAAAGTAACATCTGGTGCTTTGAAACTGGTTTCTGATACTTTACACCGCAAGAAAACTCTGCAATCCGTTGGCGCTCCTTTTAAGCGTGGGGTTTGCGTCAAAGTTACCACTACTACTCCTAAAAAACCTAACTCTGCTTTGCGTAAGATTGCTAGAGTACGGTTGTCTAATGGTTTGGAAGTAACTGCTTATATTCCAGGAGAAGGTCATAATTTACAGGAACACTCTATTGTTTTAATTAAGGGTGGTCGTACCAAGGATTTACCTGGTGTGCGTTATAAGATTGTCCGAGGTGTATTTGATACTCAAGGCGTAGAAAAACGTCGCCAAGGTCGCAGTCGTTACGGCGCTAAGAAGCCGAAGAAATAATTTATAATTTTATGAGAGGTAAAAAAGCTCCAAAACGAAATATTGAACCAGACCCGAAATTTGGTAATTTGGAAGTCGCCAAATTTATTAATTATGTAATGCTTGATGGCAAGAAAGCTGTGGCTGAAAAGGTGGTGTTTGATAGTTTTGAAATCATTCGTGAAAAAACTAAAGCTGAACCGCTACATGTTTTTAATAAGGCTTTAAAACAGGTTTGCCCATTATTGGAAGTTCGTAGTCGCCGGGTGGGTGGCGCTAACTACCAAATCCCTTATCAGGTGCGTGGTGAACGGCGTTTCAACTTAGGTTGTCATTGGATTATTGATGCGGCACGTTCTCGTAAAGGTCGCCCGATGTCTGAAAAATTGGCTGACGAAATTATTAACACTGCTAAAGGCGACTCATCTTCTATTAAAAAGAAATTGGATGTGCATCGTATGGCTGAAGCTAACAAAGCTTTTGCTCATTTTGCCCGCTAAGCACAAGTTGAAAGTTTATAAAGTTCATAAAGTTGAAAGTTGGAAGCCGTGGCACATAGTTCTTATTTCATAAGAACTATGTACTCAATGAACTTTATCCGACTATCGACTTTATGAATTTTTGCTTTATAGCACATATTTCTAATGCTTTAATAATAATTTAAGAATCCTATAACTTTACAAATTTTATAAACTTTTAACCTACACTTATGGCCCGCGAGTATTCTTTAGAGAAAACTAGAAACATTGGTATCATGGCCCACATCGATGCCGGCAAAACAACTTTTACTGAGCGTGTTTTGTTTTATACCGGGCGTAAACATAAAATTGGTGAAGTGCATGAAGGTGCTGCGGAAATGGATTGGATGGAACAAGAAAAAGAACGTGGTATCACCATTACTTCAGCTGCAACTACCTGTTTTTGGAAAGAACATTTGATTAACTTAATTGATACTCCAGGACACGTTGATTTTACTGTGGAAGTGGAACGTTCTTTGCGGGTGCTTGATGGTGCAGTAGCTGTGTTTGATGGACAGGCTGGTGTAGAACCTCAATCTGAAACTGTTTGGCGTCAGGCTGATAAATATCAAGTGCCTCGTTTATGCTTTGTGAATAAAATGGATAAAATGGGAGCCGATTTTTATATGTCTTTGGATTCCATTCGGACTCGTTTAAATTCTAAAGCGGTAGCAGCTCAATTACCAATTGGTGCTGAAGATGACATGAAGGGTGTTATTGATCTGTTGACTCAAAAAGCTTATGAGTTTCATGGTCAAAATGGTGAAGAAATGGTAGAAATTGCTATTCCAGAAGATATGTTAGCTAAGGTAGAAAGTCATCGTGCTGAATTAGTAGAGCGGGCTGTAGAGTGTGATGAAGTTTTAATGGAAAAATATTTATCTGGTGAAACTATTGAGATTCCTGAATTAAAAAAAGCTATTCGTAAAGGTGTGATTGCCAATGAGTTGTATCCAGTGTTGTGTGGGACAGCCCTTAGAAATATCGGTGTGCAGTTGGTGCTTGACGCTGTGGTAGAATATTTGCCAAGTCCTTTGGATGTGCCACCATTGATAGCGACTGATGTAGATGATGAAGAATTAAAAGTTCCAGTACCAGCTAGTGATACCGAACCTTTTCGTGCTTTGGCTTTTAAAATTGCTACCGATCCTTTTGTTGGTAAGTTATGTTTTGTGCGTGTTTATTCTGGTATTTTAGCTTCTGGTTCTTATGTTTTAAATTCCAGTAATGGTAAAAAAGAACGCATTGGCCGTTTGGTTCGGATGCACGCTAATCACCGTGAAGAAATTACTGAAATTCACGCTGGCGATATTGCAGCTGTGATTGGTCTTAAAGATACAATGACTGGGCAGACTCTGTGTGATGAAGCTAAACCAGTGTTACTTGAATCAATTATTTTCCCAGAACCAGTAATTAAGATTGCTGTAGAACCAAAGACCAAAGTTGATCAAGAAAAAATGGGCATAGCTCTGGGCCGTTTGGCTGAAGAAGATCCAACTTTCCGAGTGGAAACTGATGAAGAATCTGGACAAACTTTGATTAGTGGGATGGGTGAACTGCATTTGGATATTATTGTGGATCGTATGCGTCGTGAATTTAATGTGGAAGCCAATATCGGCAAACCACAAGTTGCTTATCGTGAAACTATTCGTTCTAAAGCCGAAGCGGAAGGTAAGTATGTTAAACAATCTGGTGGGCGTGGTCAGTATGGTCACTGTTGGTTACGCATTGAACCGAATGAAACTGGCAAAGGTTTTGAATTTATCGATGAGGTAAAAGGTGGTTCCATTCCTCGTGAATACATCCCAGCGATTGGTAAGGGGGTGCGTGAAGCGATGGATCGTGGTATTATTGCTGGCTATCCTTTGGTGGATATTAAAGCGACTGTTTATGAAGGTAGTTATCATGAAGTTGACTCTTCGGAAGCGGCTTTCAAAATGGCTGGTATTATGGCTTTCCGTGATGCTTGTGCCAAGGCGACTCCAGTATTATTGGAACCTATCATGAAAGTAGAAGTAACTACTCCTGAAGAATATATGGGTAATGTGATTGGCGACTTGAATGCCAAGCGTGGTCAGATTGATTCCATGACTGACCGTGGCAATATTAAGGTGATTGATGCTAAAGTTCCATTGTCTGAAATGTTTGGTTATTCGACAGCTTTACGCTCCATGTCTCAGGGTCGTGCTAACTACTCTATGGAATTCTTGCACTATTCCGATGCTCCAAAGTTTATTGTAGAAAAGATTGTTGGTGACAAGAATAAGAAGTAAACTATTAAATTATCTTTTGGTTTAAGTATTTTTTAATGATAAGTGATTAAAGTGGTTATGCCAAATTGTTTGGATGCAGTTGTAATTATTTACCAAAAAACAAGGTGAGTTGATTACAGATTGTAACCAACTAAAAAGAAAAAAGCTGCTGGTGATATGTTATCACGAGCAGCTTTTATTTTTTAGAAACAATAAGATTATTCAAGCATGGTGGAGGTAATACGAATACCTACAGCTAATCCAGGGGATTTAAAGTCATCACCAACGCCATAACTAATCCACATAAAAACCCAATCTTCGTTACCTAGATGAATATAAGGTCCTGTTAAGGAGTTTTTTTGTGATCTAAGACCGACGCTAATAGCTGGAATAATTTGAACGCTAACACGAGCGCAATACCAAAGCAAATCTCCACTAGATTTAAAATCTAGTTCAGTGGTTAGGCCTTTGTATTCTTGCCAATTTGTGATGAATAACAAACTAGCTCCGAAAGCAACAGTTTTGGATGTAAATTCATAACCAAGACTACCGCCAAGTTTGAAACCAGTGTTGGCAGAGAGATGATAATTAACTGAAGTTCCAAGTAAGAGGTATTGTCCGACATTGCCGGACTTTAGAGCACTGAGGCTTAGGTAGTAATCGTCTTTAAGAGCAACTGGCTCTAACAAGAAGCTCCAAGCGTCTCGTTTGGGGTTAGCGGTAATAGTGCCGTCAGTATGTAGGGTTTCAGCTTTTTCTCTAGGAGAAGCAGCATTAGACATATCGATGATTAAAAACTTGTTTAAAGCAGGTTTATAAACTACGATAGAATCTTCGGTTTCGGCCAAAACAGGGAGGATTAAAACAACAGTAAGGAAGAGAAAGGTTATGAAGTAACGCATAGTGCAATTCCTCGAATTTATGTTTGAAATTTTAAAGATCTAGGCTATTTCTTTATTATATCACAAATACAATAAAAAGTCAATACTTTGGTTGTTTTTATTAAGCAAAAGTTTGATTTGATTGATTTTTAGTGATAGGTCATAAAGAGACTAGAAACTATGGGATAGAAGAGCTAGTTATTGATTTTTTATTGTATTTGTGATACAATACAAGATAGTTGATAGATAAAAATTTTTAATAAAATATTCATAAGGTGCTGTAATGAAGCGATTAGTTGTTGTTTTTGTTCTGTTTGCTTTATCATCATCATTTTTAGCAGGGCTTTCTTTGTCTGGAGATTTTGAGTCTTGGAAGGTTACCTTTGCTCTTTTGCTAGTATCAATTAGCTTTTTTTTCGGAAGCTTGGCTCTTTATATGGTTTTTGTGCTAGGTCAGCAAAGTGTAAAAACATTTTTTAATATTTCAGGTGATATATTTTTTGTTAAGTTGAATAAAAAAAAACTGTGGGTAATCCCTAAGAATTAACAAGACAACAAACCTTAGAAAATAAATTTCTAAGGTTTTTTCTTATTATTAGCTAAAAAATAGAATGTCTTAGAGTCTTGACTATTTTATTCTTTTGGCTTACAATAGGTCAATAATAAGAATTGTCCCCTGCGACAAGAATGTTTTATGTCGGTAAAGCTGGAAAAATTAATCAATTTGATTAAGAAAACGGGGGATAGGCTTATTATTTATGATCCTACAGAAAACCTCGATCCTTATGTTATCATGGATCTAGAGGCTTACCAGGATTTATTAGGTAAAAAAGAGGTAACCTTGACAGAAAACGGTCTATCTGATACAATAAGTCGCGATGTTCAAAGTTGGCAAGAATTGAATAATATTGTTCAATCTAAGCCAAATATAAACAAGCTTGATTTATTAGAAACAGAAAGTGCAGAAGATCAAGCTGAAGAATTAGAAGATGAGACTACAGAATTAGTTAATGAATCTTCTTTTGAAACTTTATTAGAGAGTGTTTTGGTGGAGACAGAATCTGAAGCCATCGTTGATGGTAATGAGTTAAATATGGAAACCAAAATAGCTAGTGTTCCCTTTACTGACGTTGGCTCTATTTTAGAGCGTCGCGCTCAGGATTTGTCGGCTGGCAAATGGCATCCGGGTTCGGATGTCCGTCGCTTTAGTAGGCAATATAATAATAACAATTAATAAAATAATAAGAACGGTTGGCCGTCCCTTGAGACGAAACACTTTAGTTAGCTAAAGACCGTTAAAAAAATTAATATGGCAGACTTATTTGTTCGCTCTAAGCCACATGTGAACGTCGGTACTATCGGCCACGTTGATCACGGCAAAACTACTTTAACCGCAGCTATCTTAACAGTGTTAGGGGCTAAAGGTTTCGCTGCTACCAAAAAAGGTGTTGGTGAAATTGATGGTGCTCCTGAAGAAAAGGCTCGTGGTATTACTATCGCTACTGCTCATGTAGAGTATGAGACTGAAAAACGTCATTATGCTCACGTTGATTGTCCAGGTCACGCTGATTATATTAAAAATATGATTACTGGTGCTGCCCAAATGGACGGCGCTATCCTGGTAGTGTCGGCGACTGATGGTCCTATGCCTCAGACTCGTGAACATATTTTGTTGGCTCGTCAGGTTGGTGTGCCTCACATTGTTGTTTTCTTAAACAAGTGCGATGTTGTGGAAGATCAAGAATTAATCGACTTAGTGGAAGAAGAAGTTCGTGATTTGTTGAATAAATATGAATTCCCAGGAGCAACTACTCCAATTATTCGTGGTAGTGCTTTGAAAGCCTTGGAAGACCCAAATGGTGAATGGGGTAATAAGGTTATGGATTTAATGGCAGCTTTGGATGATTTTATACCAGAACCTGTTCGTGATACTGATAAGACTTTCTTAATGCCTATTGAAGACATTTTCTCCATTGAAGGTCGTGGTACTGTGGTTACCGGTCGTGTGGAACGTGGTATTATTAAAGTTGGTGAAGAAGTTGAAATTGTTGGTATTCATGATACTAAAAAAACTGTGGTAACTGGTATTGAAATGTTTAATAAATCTTTAGACCAAGGTCAAGCTGGTGATAATGCTGGTTTGTTATTACGCGGTGTTAAGAAAGAAGAAGTTGAACGTGGACAAGTTTTGGCTAAGATTGGAACAATTACTCCTCATACTGAATTTGAAGGTGAAATATACATCCTGACTCAAGTTGAAGGTGGTCGTCATAAACCTTTTTTCAAAGGTTATAAACCTCAGTTTTATATCCGTACAACTGATGTGACTGGTGAGATTGAATTACCAGAAGGTACCGAAATGGTCATGCCTGGTGATACGGTGAATTTGAAGATTAAGTTGATTGCTCCGATCGCTTTAGAAGATAAAATGCGTTTTGCTATTCGCGAAGGTGGTCGTACTGTTGGAGCTGGTGTGGTAGTTAAAATTATCAAATAACCATTTAGCCTCACTCTTAATTTAAGGGTGAGGTTATAATGCTTGTTTGCTTTTAAACAAGTGTCCGTCACGCAGACGAAAATTTAATAAACTATAATCTTCCAAGTCCATGACAGAGAAAAAAGTCAAAGATTCGGGCGAAGCGTTCAAGAGCCGAATCAGAATTAAAATCCGTTCTTATGATCATAAGATTATAGATCAGTCAACGCGTACTATCGTGGAGACGGTCAAAAGAAGCGGAGCTAAATTATACGGTCCGATTCCATTGCCGACCGAAATGAAAAAGTACACAGTTAACGCTTCGACTTTTGTTCATAAGAATTCTCGTGATCAATATGAAATGCGTATTCACAAAAGATTGGTAGATATTATTGAACCAACTGCGTCCACTGTTGAGGCTTTATCCGGATTGAATTTACCGGCCGGAGTCGATGTGGAAATTAAAATGTAATAATTGTTTGAAAAATTGAGTTCTGGTAAGTCACTTAGTTACTTCTTGCCGAGATGGCTGGAAAAGGATTAATGAGCTTAACTGGATAATTCAGAGGTAAATACAACACAAGAGAAAGTCTAAATACAATCCAAAATTAAAGCCCTAGAGATGGGTGGATTTTATTTATAACTGGTACTCTTGTATCCAGTTTTTATTAATTTAGAGAAGGTAAGTATATGAAATTCATTTTAGGTAAAAAACTTGAGATGACTCAGATCTGGGTCGGGGAGGAACGGAAAGCGGTAACCGCTATTGCCGTTGGACCTTGTACTGTTTTGCAAGTCAAGACCAAGGAAAACGACGGTTATAGAGCTGTTCAGTTGGGTTTTGCTCCAAAGAGTTCCAAAAATATCGCTAAGCCTCAATTGAAGCATATGCAGGGTGGAGCTTTTCGTTGGTTGCGTGAGTTTCGTTTGGATAAACCTGGTAAATGGGGGGAAATTTCAGAGGTAAAGATTGGTGATCAAATTACTATAGCTACTTTAGTGGTTGGTGATAAATTACGCTTAACGGGTACTGTTAAAGGTAGAGGTTTTGCTGGTGTAGTAAAACGTCATGGTTTTCATGGTCATAGTGCTACTCATGGTACTAAGGATCAAGAAAGAATGCCAGGCTCTATTGGTGCCGGTGGTGTCCAACATGTCTTTAAAGGCAAGCGGATGCCTGGTCGTATGGGCGGTAACCAAGTAACTTTTAAGGACGTTTTGATAGTAGCTATTGATGAAACAAAGAATGTTATTTATGTTGAAGGTGGTGTTCCTGGAAGTCGTGGTAGTTTAGTTAAACTGTTTGGCACTGGCGATTTGATTGTAAGCACTCCAGTTAGTAAGCTAGAAACATCTGGTGTTGAAGAAATTAAAGGTGAACCTACTCAGATTGAAATTAATGAAGAAACCGAAGTGGTCATTAAGGGTGAATCCGCCCAAGGTGAAATAAGCATCTCTACTGAAGATGAGATGGATAAAGAAGCTGTTCTGGAAACCCCAGAAGCCAAATAATTTACGGATAATAAGTATATCGATATGATTAAGTACCAAGTATACAATCAGGCCGGTAGTCCAGTCGGCGAATATGAATTGAACGACAAGGTGTTTGGTTTGTCCGTGAACGAATCATTACTACACCAAGCGGTAGTGACTCAGATGGCCAACATGCGCAAAGTTATTGCTCACACTAAAACTCGTGATGAAGTTTCTGGCAGTGGTAAAAAACCTTGGAAACAAAAAGGTACCGGTCGTGCTCGTATTGGTTCTGTTCGCAGTCCATTATGGCGTAGTGGTGGTATCGTGTTTGGTCCAAGCAAAGATCGTAATTTTAAAATGGAATTGAATAAGAAAATGGGTCGTCAAGCGATGTTAATGGCATTATCCGACAAGGTTGCTTCCCACCAACTAGCTTTACTAGATAAACTAGAAATAGTAGAATTCAAAACTAAAACCGCTGATACTATGTTAAAAACTTTAGCTAAGGCAGTTTGGCAGAGTGAAGAAATAGCTAAAAAGTCCACATTGATTATCAATGCTGGAAATGATGATAAAACCAAATATTCTTTACGCAATTTGAAACATGTTAAATTGATGAATCTGGATAACATTAACATTGTAGATCTATTGGGTCATGAAAATTTGATTTTAACCGTTGAGGCGGTTAAAAGCTTGGAAAGCCGAATAAAGTAACACAACTAATATGCCAATGTTTAAAAAAACTGAAGAAGACAATAAAACTAAAGCTGATAAGTTGGAGGTTACCACTGAAGGTACAGCTATGCAGGATTTGTATGCTAATAAAGTTGTTGGTAAAAAAACAACCGGTAAAGTGATGCATCCGTCTCGTGTGGCTAGCGCTAATCGCATTTTGGTTCGTCCAATGGTCACAGAAAAAGGCACAGCTTTGAACGGTTTAGGTAAATATCTGTTTACTGTTGATATTAAAACTAATAAAGTTGAGGTTGCTAAAGCTGTGGAGACTTTGTATGGAGTAAAACCAACTAGCGTCAATATAATTAATATGGAGGGTAAGTTTAAGAATTATGGCCATCGCCAAGGCCAACGTAAGGATTGGAAGAAAGCAATCGTGACTTTGCCGAAGGGTAAGACGATTGATGTTTACGAAGGAGTGTAATAATTTTATAAAGTTCGTAAAGTTAATAATTTATCAGGTCAAAGTCTAAAGCACTTTTAACTTGATGAACTTTAAGAACCTCAAGAACTAATATATATGCCAGTTAGAAAAGTCAAGCCAACTACCAATGGTCAGCGTCAGCTAAGCCATCAGGATTTTTCCGATATTACTAAGACTAGTCCGGAAAAAAGTTTGGTAATTATAAAAAAGCAACATGCTGGTCGTAACAATCAAGGTAAAATTACCGTTCGTCATCAAGGTGGTGGCGCTAAGAGATTTGTTCGTATCATTGATTTTAAACGTGATAAATTTAATGTAAAAGGCCTAGTCGCTTCGATTGAATATGATCCAAATCGTGGTCCGCGTATTGCTTTAATTAATTACCAAGATGGTGAAAAACGTTATATTATCGCACCAATCGGTTTAAAGGTTGGTGATGATGTGATGAGTAGTAAAGAATTAATTGAGATTAAGACAGGTAATGCTATGCCAGCGGCGTTTATTCCAGCAGGTATGGCTGTTCACAGTATTGAGTTAGTCCCAGGTGGTGGAGCTAAAATATGTCGTGGTGCTGGTAATGCAGCTTATGTGATGAGTGTAGAAAAGAAATTTGCACAAATAAAATTACCTTCTGGAGAAATTCGTTTGATAAAAAAAGAATGTTTAGTGACTGTTGGACAGGTTGGTAATGCTGATTTACGCCACTTATCAATTGGTAAAGCAGGGCGTTCTCGCCACTTGGGTATTCGCCCAACTGTTAGAGGTACGGCTATGAATCCTGTGGATCATCCACATGGTGGTGGTGAAGGTAATCAACCAATCGGTTTGAAACATCCGAAGACTAAGTGGGGTAAGAATGCCTATGGTGTACACACTCGTCGCGCCAAACGCGCTTCAACTCGTTTGATTGTTACTCGTCGCAAGAAATAATACTAAAAGCATATGACAAGAAGTTTAAAAAAGGGCCCCTATGTTAATGAACGGCTGATCAAAAAGTTAGCCACTGCCAAACCTGGCACCCCAATCAAGACTTGGGATCGTTCCTGTACGGTTACTCCTGAAATGGTTGGTTTCACTTTTGGTGTGCACAATGGTCGTGTTCATACTGCCGTGACCATTCATGAAAATATGGTTGGCCATAAGCTGGGGGAATTTTCTCCAACTCGTAAGTTTTTAGGTCACGGAGGTAAAATGGCCAAAACACAGGCTGGTGCCAAGAAGTAATTAATTTTGATTATATGGAAGTTAAAGCTCAATTGAGATATTTAAGAATGTCTCCCCGCAAGGTTCGCTTGGTGGCTGGTTTGGTGCGTGGTAAAAAAATTCAACCCGCTTTAGATCAATTGAAGTTCGCTGGTAAAGCGGCCGCTAAGCCAGTTTCTAAATTGGTTTCAGCTGCCTTAGCTAATGCGATCAATAATTTTGGTTTGACAGCAGATAACTTACTGGTTAAAGAAATTTCAGTGGATCAGGGGCCAACTTTAAAACGTTGGATGCCTCGTGCTCATGGTCGTGCTACTCCGATTATGAAAAAGACCAGTCACATTAACGTTATTTTATCTGAAATTAAAGATAGTGGTATTAAAGAGGGTAAAAAAGTTAAAATAGAAGCTCCGGTCAAGTTGAGTGGTAAACCAATGGAAGATGAAGGAATTAAAATTGTCAATAAAGATGCCGAAGTTGAAGATAGCGGCTCTGAGGTTAAGAATGAAGGCAAAGGTGTTAATGTCGCTAAGGGCGGAGGCACTGTTAGTAAAGGGTTTACTCATAAAGTTTTTAGACGCAAAAGCGGTTAATTAATAGGCACATCAATATGGCGAAAAAAGTTAATCCCAAAGTCTTGAGAATTGGCATCACTCGTAGCTGGCCATCGCGCTGGTTTTCGGAGCAGAAGTCTTATATTCCCAAGCTAAAGCAAGATCTCGCAGTGCGTGGTTATCTTATGGCTACTTATAAAGAAGCTGGAGTGGATAAGGTGGAAATTGAACGCAATTCTAATAATAAGTTATTTATAAATATCTTTACAGCTAAACCTGGTCTGTTGATTGGTCGAGGTGGGGCGGGTATTGAAGATTTAAAGAAAAAGTTGCACACCAAATTTTTAAAAACTTTCCGTTTGAACGAAATCAACATTAGTATTAACGAAGTAAGTAGGCCTAATTTATCAGCTGAAGTTTTGGCACAAGCCATGGTTTTAGATATTGAAAAGCGTGTGCCTTTCAAGAAAGCTATGAAGCAGATTATTGGTCGGGCTGAACGCGCTGGAGCTTTAGGTATTAAAGTGATGGTTAGTGGTCGATTGAATGGTGCGGAAATTGCTCGCGATGAGCATTTGATATCTGGTAAACTGCCTTTGTCTACTTTACGTGCTGATATTGATTATGCAGGTAACACAGCTCATACCACTTACGGAGCTATTGGTATCAAGGTTTGGATTTATAGAGGTGAAGTTTTTGATAAGTCGCTGGATCAGGCGGCTCCTAAGAAGTAAACGTATGTTGAGTCCCAAAAAAACTAAATATCGTAAATCACATAAATTGGGTCATGGCGGTCATGCTACTCAAAAGATTTTCTTAGCTTTCGGTAGTTATGGTATGAAAAGCATGGAAACCTGTTGGGTGACAGCTCGTCAGATTGAATCCGCTCGCCGTGTATTATCTCGTGAAATGGATCGTGCTGGTAAGATGTGGATTCGCATATTCCCTGATGCGCCAGTAACTATTAAGGGTGGAGAAATCCCTATGGGTAAAGGTAAGGGCGCCGTTGATCACTATGTGGCCAAAATTAAGGCTGGTACTATTATGTTTGAGTTGGATGGTTTGCCTGAAGCTGAAGCTAAGAGAGCTGTAACTTTGGCGGCTCATAAGTTGCCGGTTAAATGCTTGTTTGTCAAAAAATAATTTAGCTGACAAAAATATGAAATTTAAAGAAATACAAAAAATGTCCGTTAGTGAAGCTCAGCATACTCTAGCTGCTACCCGAACTAAATTACGCGAGTTACGCTTTAAGACAGCTAGTGGTCAATTAAAAGACATCCGCGAAATTCGTGAACAACGCAAGATTGTGGCGCGTGTTCTAACTAATTTAAAACTAACTAATCAAAAATAAGGTCTATGGCTACTACAAAAAAATCAGTTACTGTCAAAACCAAAGTGGTGAAGCCCGTAATTGTTAAAACTGCTGCCAAACCTTCTGTTAAAGAAGCCAAGATCGACAAAATAATTAAAAAATTTGTTGGCGTGGTAGTAAGTGATAAAATGGATAAGACGATTGTGGTAAAAGTTGATAGTATTAAAATTCATCCTAAGTATCACAAACGTTACGCCGTGTCTCGTAAATATAAAGTGCACGACGAAGACAACCGCTGTCATGTTGGTGAACAGGTTACATTTATAGCCTGTCGCCCAATGTCTAAGGACAAGAAGTGGCGTGTGTTAGCTGGCCGTTAAGCTTTTACTTATTAATTTCAGGATATATGATTCAAGTCCAATCAATGCTGAAAGTAGCCGATAATACCGGAGCTAAGACATGTAAATGTATCCGAGTATTAGGTGGTTACAAGAAGCGTTATGCCGGAGTCGGTGATAAAATTATCATCGTGGTCAAGTCGGCCGCCCCGCATATGACAATTAAAAAAGCTGATGTTTTGTTGGCAGTAGTTGTTCGTACCAAGAAAGAAATTACTCGGTCCGATGGTACCTACTTGCGCTTCAATGAAAACGCTTGTGTGGTAATCGATAAGAAAAATAGTGAACCAAAAGGTAGCCGTATTTTTGGTCCGATTCCACGCGAGGTGCGTAAAGCCGGTTTCGTCAAGATTGCTTCTTTGGCTCCGGAAGTTTTATAAAGATCTAAACCAAGTTTATGAAAATAAAAACTAACGACCAAGTGAAGATTATTGCTGGTAAAGACAACGGCAAGGCTGGTAAAGTTCTGCAAGTGTTTAAGCAACAAGATCGTTTAAGTATTGAAGGCTTAAATTTATTGGTGAAACATATGCGTCCTCGTCGTTCTGGCGAAAAAGGTCAACGCATTGAGTTTCCAGCTCCTTTGAATGTTTCTAATGTAATGCTAGTTTGCCCGAAATGTGGTAAGCCAACTCGTGTTTCTTTTGAGTTGCCTAAAGATGAAACCGGCAAGACTCATAAGGTTCGCGCTTGTAAGCGCTGCAAAAATTTAATTGATTAAAAGTATGAATGTTTTTACTGCCTACAAAGAAAAAGCGGTGCCGCAGCTAACTGAGCGCTTTGCTTATAAGAACGTCATGGCGGTGCCAAAGGTTACTAAAGTAACTATTAATGTTGGTGTCGGTCGAATGACTAAAGATAAGAAATATATCGAAGATGTGGTGAGTACCATCACACGTATTACTGGTCAAAAGCCAGTAATCGCTAAGTCTAAAAAATCTATTTCTGCTTTTAAGGTAAAAGAGGGTGATCCTATTGGTGTAGTGGCAACTTTACACGGTTCTCGAATGTGGGATTTTTTGGATAAGCTTGTAAATATCACTTTCCCTCGGGTCCGAGACTTTCGTGGAATTAGCCCAAAATTGGTGGATAGTGCTGGAAATTTATCGATTGGTTTTAAAGAACAAATTGCTTTTCCAGAAGTTATGTTGGATCAGGCTGAATTTTACCATGGGTTAGAAGTGAATATTACAACTACCGCACATGATACTGAAACTGGGTTGGCTTTGTTCACTGCTTTAGGATTTCCTTTCCAGAAGGAAACAGCCAAAAAAGATAATTCTAACGTTTAAATAAGAATATATGGCAAGAAAAGCATTAATCGTTAAGGCTAATAAAAAGCCTAAGTTCTCTACTCGAATCGTGCGTCGTTGTTGGCGTTGTGGCCGTAATCATGGCTACATTAGAGATTTTGACTTGTGCCGCATCTGTTTTAGAGAATTAGCTAATAACGCTGATTTGCCAGGTGTGACTAAATCTAGCTGGTAAATAATAAATCCGCCTTAAGTGGATGAATTATCTAAGCAAATAAGTTTTAAAGTTTTAAGTATAAGTATAAAGTTATGACCGATCCAATAGCAGACATGTTAACTCGCATTCGCAATGCTTCTGCAATTGGCAAGCCGGAGGTGGTGTTGCCGATGAGCAAAATTAAATTTGCTATTGCTAAAATCCTTGAACAGAACCATTGGGTGGAGAAAGTTGAAAAAGTTGAGAGCATTGTAGGCCAAGATTTCAAGATTGTCTTGAAATATGAGGCCGGTCGCCCAGCGATTACTTCTTTGACTCGTATTTCCAAGCCAAGCCGTCGCGTTTATGCTGATAAGTATAATTTGCCTCGAGTTCTGAATAACTATGGCGTGGCGATTATTTCCACAAGCCAGGGTTTAATGACTAACAAGGAAGCAGGCAAAAAGGGCATGGGGGGTGAAGTGATTTGCGAAATATATTAAATAAGCAGGGGCTGACCTAACGGGTGATAATTTTAATCACGCGACTTAAGCCCTGATACCAATATGTCAAGATTAGGAAAATTACCGATTGCAATTCCTGCCGGTGTAACTGTTCGTATGGACGGCCGTGTTGTTGTTGTCAAAGGTCCAAAAGCTGAGTTACGCCAAGAAGTTAATGAGTTAATTAAGGTAGAAATTACTGATAATGAAATTAAAGTGTCTCCAGTTGATACTGGAGTTAAAGAATCAGCAGCTTTTTGGGGTTTATATCGTAGTTTATTAAATAATATGGTTTCTGGTGTGGTAAAAGAGTTTGAAAAAAAATTAGAGATAAACGGTGTTGGTTATAAAGTGGCTGGTGGCGGATCTAAGTTAACACTAGCTTTAGGTTTTTCTCATCCGGTAGAATTTGTGCTGCCAGAAGGAGTGACCTCTGTAGTAGAAGGTAAGTTTATTACTGTTAGTGGAGCTGATAAGCAAGCTGTTGGTGAAACGGCTGCTTGTATTCGACGTTTGAAAAAGCCAGAGCCTTATAAGGGTAAGGGTATTAAATATGTAGATGAGGTGTTACGCCGTAAGGCAGGTAAGACCTCCGCGAAGTAAGTTAGTAAAGTTCGTAAAGTTCATAAAGTTTGTAAAGAAAATATCTTTTGAAACATCCATTGAACTTTATAAACTTTCAACTTTATAAACTTTTAACTAACGAGTATGAAGAACAAGGAAGTCATTAAGCAAGTGAAAAAGGAGCGCCGCGCGAAGAGGGTTAGAGCCAAGATTTCCGGCACCTCAGAGCGCCCGCGTCTATCTGTGTTTCGTTCCAATCGTAATCTGTTTGTGCAGATTGTAGATGATAGTTCTGGCCGTACTTTGGTCAGTGCGCACACAGCTCAATTAGCTGGTAAATTGGCTAAGGGCGATGCGTCTTTGGAATTAGGCAAAGAATTGGCCAAGCGCGCCTTGGAAAAAGGCATTAAGAGCGTGGTATTTGACCGAGGTGGTAATTTATATCATGGCCGGATTAAAGCCGTAGCCGATGGCGCACGTGCCGGAGGTTTGGAATTTTAATTTTAACTCAATTTTATGACGGAAACAGCGAAACAAAATAATCGTCCAACTTCTGCCGCTAGAGGTGGTGTTAGAGATGGTGCTAAACCTGGTGGTCAGCAGTTTAATGATAAAAATCGTCGTCGCAGTGGCGGTGGAGGTGGTCGTGGTCGCACAGCTCAGGCTGAAACCGAATTTGATCAAAAGATTTTGGATTTAGCTCGCGTGACTCGTGTGATGGCTGGTGGTAAAAGAATGCGTTTTCGCGCTTGTTTGGCTATTGGTAACCACAAAGGTAAGGTGGCTATTGGCTTGGCTAAAGGTGTTGATGTGACAGCTGCTATTACCAAAGCTTTTAATCAGGCTAAAAAGAAATTGATTGAGGTGCCAATTACTAATGGTACTATTCCTCATCAAGTTGAATTAAAATTTAAAGCCTCTCACATCATTTTAAAACCAGCTCAGGTTGGTCACGGTGTACGTTGTGGTGGTGTGGTGAGAGTTTTAGCTGAAATGGCTGGTATTAGTGATTTGTCTGGTAAAATGCTAGGCACAAATAATAATGTGGCCAATGCTAAATGTATGATGCTTGCTTTGGCTGACTTACGCCAACCAAGAACTTCAGCTAAAAAATTAGCCGCTGCTAAAGTTGCTACTCAAGTTACTGAAGTTGCCGGTGTTGAAACAGTCGAAAATAAAGCTGAAAGCTTTACAACTGCTCAAAAACCGCGCACTCCACGTATTAAACCAGCTAACGCTTAGTTTTTAAACCAAAAAAATATATGTCAGTGTCTCTAAACAATTTACGTCCAGCTGGTGGCTCTACTCATCGTCCGAAACGTGTCGGTCGTGGTAATGCTTCTGGTCATGGTACTTATTCCACTCGTGGTATGAAAGGTCAGAAATCTCGTTCTGGTGTTTCAAATTTAAAACGTTTGGGCTTAAAGAAAATGTTGTTGTCTGTGCCAAAGACCCGTGGTTTCAAATCTTTACAGGCTAAAAACGCAGCTGTTAATTTAGCCGATTTAAACGGTTTTAAACCTGGAGCTATTATTAGTGCCAAGACTTTAACGGCAGCTGGTTTGGTTAAGAAAGCCGATATGCGCGTCAAAATCTTAGCTAAAGGAAAATTGACCGTAGAGGGCTTGGTGTTTAGTAAGGTTTTAATGAGTACTGTGGCAGCTGAGGCTATCAAACAAGCTAAGGGTGTAATTAAAAATTAATTTCCACAAATATGATGGAAAAAATAAGACAGATTTGGAAGGTAAAAGATTTGCGTCTTAGCATTGCGTTTGTCTTGGCGATGCTTTTAATTTTCCGTTTAGCGGCTCATGTACCAATTCCCGGTGTGGATGCTCTAGCACTTAAAGAATTTTTTGCTGGTAATCAGGTTTTAGGTTTAATGAGCTTATTGACTGGCGGTGGCATGGAAAATTTTTCTATCGTAATGCTTGGTGTCGGTCCTTATATTACATCTTCAATCATTTTTCAATTACTCGCTATGATTATTCCAGCAATGGAAGAAATGAATAAGGAAGAAGCCGGAAGACAAAAGGTAATGATGTGGTCTCGCTGGGCAACTGTACCAATTTCTATGGTTCAGTCCTATGGTATGATTACTTTGATTCAAAATTCTTCAGGTGGTATTATTGGTGGTTTTTCTTGGATGGATAAATTGGCTGCTATGATTACTATTACTGCTGGTACCATTCTTTTGATGTGGTTAGGTGAATTGATTTCCGAAAAGAAAATTGGAAATGGTATTTCTTTTTTGATTTTTGCTGGCATTGTGGCTGGTTTACCTACAGCTATTCAAAATTTGGCTGCCACTTATGATCCGACCATGTTGCCAACCATTATTGCTTATGTAGTGGTAGCTATTTTGACTGTAGTGGGCGTGGTTATAATCAATGAAGGTCAACGTAATATTCCTGTGCAGTACGCTCGTCAAATTCACGGTAATCGTGCTTTCGGTGGTGCTAGCTCTCATTTACCAATTAGAGTTAATATGGCTGGCGTGATGCCAATTATCTTTGCGGTTTCGATTGTAATGTTTCCGCAGATGGCAGCACAATTTTTTCAGAATGCTAAGTCGGTTTGGTTAAGCCATGCTGCTCAGTGGTTTTTAGCGGCTTTGGCTAATCAATGGGTTTACGGTATCATGTACTTTATTCTGGTTTTTGGCTTTACTTATTTTTATACTGAAGTTATTTTCCACCCAAAACAAATTGCCGAGAATTTACAGAAGCAAGGCGGTTTTATCCCAGGCATTCGCCCAGGTCGTCACACTTCCGATTATTTGTATGCCACTTCAAATAAGGTTATTTTTACCGGGGCTTTGTCTTTAGCAATTTTGGCTATAATGCCAATAATTGTGACTGGCGTGTCTGGTATTCCTTCGATGACTATTGGCGGCACTAGTATTTTAATTGTAGTTAGCGTAGTTATTGAGACGGTTAAACAGATTGAGGCACAGTTGTCCATGCGTGAATATGATATGTGATTAAGTTCATAAAGTTTATCAAGTTTGTAAAGTTAATTTGTAGATAGAAGAAACGATTCGGATGATCCGGGTCGTTTTTTTACTTTCGGTGCTTTGTGTGGTATTATTTGGGTATCAAAAATGTAACTCAGATACCTGCCTTCGCAGGTATAAAATAAATATGGGATTTTTAGGAGATTTAGGCGGGACCTTGGGTTTTAATCAAATGCCTAGTGGTGAAAATAGAGATATAAAAAGAGTGTTCAATCCATATGAAGAACATACTTTTTTAGCTTTGCAGAATCAATTAAAACAATTAATGCCAGAAGCACGAATAAAAGTTGTGCAAGCTCTACAAACTGAAGGGCTGTGGGGTAAGGTGACATCTAGCTCGCGTGTAATAGATGCGGTGACTAAAAATTGTGGTCCTGGTATGGCTCGTTTAGTACAACAAAAAGTTTTAACTAAGGGTGTTTTACTACGACTAACGCCAGAACAAATTAAACGTAATATAGCTTATTCTCGTTATATGATTAAGCGTAATGAAGAAAAGGGTTTGAACGGCAATGGAATAAAACCAATAGAATATCAAACAGCTGGCGGGAACCAGCTAGATCGAAAATCTGGAGCTTTAGACAATGGTCAAAAACCGGAGACTTCGATGACGAAGCGACCGATGTCATTTTAATATTATGCCTAAACATATTTATTTATTTTTTGGACCGCCAGGTTCAGGAAAGGGAACGCAAAGCGACAGAATTGGCAAAGATTTTAAATTGCCGGTGATTTCTACTGGTGAACTTTTAAGACATGAAGAAACTATTAAAAGTGCTTTAGGTAAGAGGGTGGCTAAGTTAATTGATCAAGGTAAATTGGTGTCGGACGCTACCATCCATGAATTAATTAAACAAAGATTGTCCTTGAAGGATACGGCTAAGGGTTTTATTTTAGACGGTTATCCGAGAGATGCTGAACAATTGAAAGATTTGATGTCTATGTTAAAGAAGACTGATAAGATTATAGCTGTGGAAATTAAAATACCCGATAAAGAAGTGATTAATCGGTTGAGTGGTAGGCGAGTTTGTGATTGTGGAGCGACTTATCACATTGTTTATAATCCCCCTAAAGTAGCTGGTAGGTGTGATGTGTGTGGTAAAAAATTATATATCAGGCACGATGATAAGCCAGAAATTATAAAAAAACGTTTGGTTGATTATAAATTAGCTTCTGGGCCACTCTTGAAGTATGCTCATCAAGCGCACAATTTGATTAGTATTGACGGGACAGCTTCGGTGGAGCATATTTATGAGGATTTATTAAAGAGATTAGAGAATCAAGAATGAGTTTGTAAGGTTTGTAAAGTTCATAAAGCTTATAAAGTTAGAATGCGGGAATGGAGGTAAATGCGATAACTATTGCATTTTTACTAAAAACCATTAAAATACTGAGATATGTCTAAATATATTAAAACATTAGAGCAAATAGAAGGAATTCGTAAAAGCTGTCATGAAATGGCGGTAATTTTTGATAAATTAATCCCCTTAGTAAAGCCAGGTTTAGATATTGGTGATTTAGAGTCTGTGGCTTGTAAATTAATAGCAGAAGTTGGTGGCAGGCCAGCTTTTAAGGGCTATAAAACACATAAAAGTGCAGTACCTTTTCCTTCGGCTTTGTGTGTCTCAGTTAATAATGAAATTGTTCATGGTGTAGCAATACCTGGACGCATTTTGTATAACGGTGATATTGTCGGGGTTGATGTCGGTATGGAGCTGGGTGGTTATTATAGTGATATGGCTAGAACTCTGCCGGTTGGTGAGATTAGCCCAAAAGCGCAAAAACTTTTAGAGGTTACTGAGAGAGCCTTGTATTTAGGTATTGATCAAATGAAAGCAGGAAATACTTTGGATGATGTTGGCTTAGCTATTCAGCGCTTTGTGGAACCAAACGGTTTTTCGGTAGTTCGAGAATTAGTTGGTCATGGTGTTGGTTTGGATGTCCACGAAGAGCCACAAGTACCTCATTATGGTATTAAGGAAGCGGGGCTACCTAATGTGAGGTTACAGGCTGGTATGGTTTTAGCTTTAGAACCGATGGTTAATGAAGGAGATTGGCATATTAAACTAGGTAAAGATGGCTTCGCTTTCGTGACTAAAGATGGTAAATTATCGGCGCATTTTGAAAATACAGTGTTGATTACAGAAGAGGGGCCGGAGATACTGACAATGTAATGTTAAAACAATTTCAAATTTCTAAATAATTTCTTAAAATATAAAGTAATTTTTTAAAAAATTAAAATTTTCCTCGTTTATTTAAAAATTAAAAATTATTTCAATGTTTAATAATAGTGAGCCGGTTTTTTATCTTGGGGTAGATTGGGGGACGGCAAAAATTGGTTTGGCTACTGCAGACAGTGTTAATAAAATGGCGACGCCTTTAACAGTGGTTAAAACTTTAGAGGAGGTAATCGCAATTATTAAACGGGAGGATATTTCTGTGTTGGTGGTCGGTAAGCCTGTTCATATGGGTGGGGGGCAACTTACTTTTACCAAGGGCTTTGCAGAGTTTGTAACTAAGTTGAGCTTGAAGAGCGGCCTGGATATTCATTATATTGATGAGCGTTTAACCAGTAAACAGGCACAAGGGCTAGAGGGGGATAAAAAAAACAAAGCTAAGGAAGATGCTATCGCAGCGATGTTAATTCTGCAAACTTTTCTAGATAGAAGTTAATTCATAAAATCTGAAGTGTTCTTAGATATAGATTTTTTCAAACCAGCTTAAAATCTGGCAATTTAATAGCAAAATATGGTTCGACTGTTCCGCAACTCGTGATAAATCTGGATTAATTTTTAGAGGAATTGATTTATTACTCAAACATGCGGTTATATACTCTCCTAATTTTACTATTAAATTGAAACAATTTTAAAGGTTATTAAAAATCTATATCTTAGACCAGAATTAAGAAAAAATAAAAATTATTTCAGAGCTTCTATGGAGCAGACATTTATTGCCAATGGAATTGTGTTAGATAAACAGCCTTGGGGGGAACGAGATTCTAAGGTTTTTTTGTACACCCGCGAGCGTGGCAGATTAGATGTTGTAGCACGTGGCAGTCGAGCGATTCTGTCTAAATTAAATGGGCATCTAGAGCCTTTTAATAGTGTAGAGCTGATGATTATTCGCGGTCGTAATCAAGATTATGTTGGTGGGGCTATTAGTCGTGGGATCCGTTATAATTTAATTAGTGATTTGCGACGTTTAGCCTCAGCTGGAAGAGTTTTAAATAAAGTCAGAAAGGCTATTTGGCCAAGTGACGCTGATCCTATTTTGTATGATGCTTTGGAAAATGTTTTAGATTTATTAAATCATCAGGAATCTAAACCAGTAGAATGGCCACTTGTAGCCTTGGGGGCGGAAATTAGGCTATTGTCATCACTGGGTTTTGTTATAGATACTGATAACTGTCAATTATGTGCGGCGGAATTAATTAAAGGAGCTTATCAACGGGTGTCCGGGGAGTTGGTGTGTCCAACTTGTGCTAGAGTTATGCCTGAAGAATGCTTGGTGGTTAATCCTATTATTTTAGCTAATCTTAGAGTAATTTATAAAGAAAAACCAATGATGTGGCCAAAGCTTTGGCAAATATCAGGATCATCGGCTGGTGATTTAAGCCGGATGATCGAGAGATTGTCTTTTTATAGAAATTAAAATTAGCTTGATTTTAGGTTGGTAATTTGATAACATATAAGTTCATAAAGTTAAAAGAAGGGGATTGAAACGATTTTAAAGGTTATCAAAAATTCATAGCCCGAACTAGACTAATATTAAAAATTTTAAATATTTATTGCAGTAGGGTTATTACTACTGCTTGGAGAGATTTCAGCTTTCGCTGAGATAAAAATAAAAATATGCTGAGAAGTCATAACTGTGGGGAATTAACCACGCAACATTTAGGACAAGAGGTAGAATTGGCTGGCTGGATTCATAGTTATCGGAATCTTGGCGGTTTGTTGTTTTTAGATTTGCGTGATCGTTATGGCTTGACACAACTAACGATTTCTCCAGAATCAGCTGAATTATTAGTACAAGCTAGTAAATTACGACAGGAATGGGTGATAGGCGTTAAAGGTACAGTACAGGCACGACCAGAAACGATGGTTAATAAAAATATGGCCACCGGAGCTATTGAAGTGGCGGTGACGGAATTAGTGATTCATAGCCGAGCGGAAGAATTGCCATTTCCGATTGCTAATGAAAAAATCTTAGCTGAAACAGCCGAGGCTTTGCGTTTAAAATATCGTTTTTTGGATTTGCGTCGACCAAAGTTGCAGGAGATGTTGGCTAAAAAAGCTAAGTTTATTCAGTATATTCGTCAATATTTTATTGAGCGAGATTTTGTAGAAATTTCCACACCGATTTTAGCTAACTCTAGCCCAGAAGGGGCAAGAGATTTTTTAATTCCTAGTCGTTTGTTTCCTGGTAAGTTCTATGCTTTACCTCAAGCACCGCAACAGTTTAAACAGCTTTTAATGGTAGCTGGTATGGATCGGTATTTTCAGGTGGCGCCATGTTTTCGTGATGAAGACACGAGAGTGGATCGACATTATGGAGAGTTTTATCAATTGGATATGGAAATGAGTTTTGTTGATCAAGAAGATATTTTTGCGGTAATGGAACCTTTGATGGTTGATTTGACTGAACGGTTTTCTGAGAAAAAAATTATTAAAATGGGGTCTAATAATCGTTTTATACGTTTGTCTTGGCGTCAGGCGATGACAGAATATGGTTCTGATAAGCCAGATATTCGTTATGAATTAAAAATAAAAGCGTTAACTGAAATTTTTTCTAGAACTTCTTTTAGTGTCTTTGCTGAAAGTTTGGCCAGTGGTGGAGTAATTCACGCTTTGAAAATAGAAGGTGGGGCGAAGCTGACTCGTAAACAGTTAGATGTTTTAATTGATTTAGCTAAACGCCGAGGACTTGGGGGCTTGGCTACTTTTGGTTTAGACACGGCAGGGGAAATTAAATCTAGTTTTGCTAAGTTTTTGGGTGATTCGGAAATTTCGAGCATTAAGCATGAATTAAAATTGGAACCTGGTGATATGGCTTTGTTTGCTTCTGGTGATTGGCTGACTGTTTGTAAGGCTTTGGGTGCGGTGCGTATTGCAATCGCTAACGAATTAAATTTGATTGATAACAATTTGGCAGCGTGGCTCTGGATTGTGGATTATCCGATGTTTGAAGATTCAGAATTGGAGCCGGGCCGGATTGATTTTGGCCATAACCCATTTTCAATGCCACAGGGTGGAATGGAAGCGTTAGAGACTCAAAAACCGTTAGAGATTTTAGCTTATCAATATGACTTGGTATTAAATGGTTTTGAAATTTCTTCCGGTGCGGTGCGTAATCATAATCCGGAAGTGATGTATAAAGCTTTTGAAATTGCTGGCTATGGACACGAAGAAGTGGATCGCCGTTTTGGTGCTATGATTAGTGCTTTTAAATATGGTGCGCCACCACATGCTGGTAATGCGCCAGGTATTGATCGCTTACTAATGGTTTTGAATGATTGGGATTCTATTCGTGATATCTATGCTTTCCCAAAAGATGGGCAGGGCCGAGATGTGATGATGGATAGCCCATCGGAGGTGGATGAGAAGCAGTTAAATGAACTCAAGATTAAGAATGTCGGATAAGAATTTCCAATTTCCAATGTCAAATCAATAAATTAATGACAAAATGTCAAAAGAACATAATAAATAAAAGAATTATTTTTGGTATTTATATTTTATGAAAGTTGCGTTATTGGCTTCGGCCGTTAATAGTCATGAAGTTGCTTTTCGGGATGTTTTAGCTGAGAAAATCAGAGTGTTGGGAGCTGAAATAATTTTTTGGGAAGGTACTGATTTGAAAGTTCCTGATATTGATGTGCTTACCGTATTATTAGATGGCAGACCGTTGAGTGCAATCGACAATATTCGTTTAGGTTTATTTCGCCAAATGGCTGACATGGGTAAGCGTAAGCCGAAACAATTAATTGTGGCTTATGAATATGCTAAAAAAGCTGGTGATGAATATAAAGATCTAAAAATCTTTGAACACATAGCTGGAACAGAACGTAATTTTATTTATTGCTTGAAAGATTATATATTTTTTGCTAACCAACATGGTGTTAAATGAACAAAGTCGAGGACTTAGAACTTGGCTAGAGATAGACAAGCAGCGGTTAGCTAATAACTATCAAGTTTTGAGGCGTTTGCTAAAACCGGAAGTAAAATTTTTGGCGGTGGTGAAATCTAACGCCTATGGGCATGGATTAATTGATTATGCGCTAGCGGTGGAAGCAATGGGCGCTGATTATATTGGCGTAGATTCGGTTTTGGAAGGTTTTCATGTTAGAGAAGCAGGGGTCAAGGCGCCGATTTTAGTTTTGGGGCATACACTGGTAGTGAATGCCCTTGAAGCGGCTGAGAAAAACATCGCTCTTACTGTGTCTAATTTTGAAGGTTTGCGTGCAATTGCTGAGAGCGGAGTTAAGGGGCTTAAAATACATTTAAAATTTGATACTGGGATGTGCCGACAAGGATTTTTTGTCAATGAAGCGACAGCAGTATTAGATGAGTTTTTAAAATATGATAATTTAATTTTGGACGGGGTTTATACACACTTTGCCGGAGCGAAAAATCCGTCTTTTCCGACTGGGACGCAACAGCAAATTGATCAATTTGAAGAAGTTTTAGCGGAAATTAAGAAAAGAGGTTTGAAACCGATTCGTCATGCCTCGGCTAGCTCTGGAGCAATTGTGTTTCCAAAAGCGCACTATGATATGGTGCGCTTTGGCATTGCTTTGATGGGGCTTTGGCCGTCTCGTGAAGTGGAATATGCTTATGTTAATAAATTAAACTTACAGCCGATTTTAACTTGGAAGACGATTGTGGCGGAGGTAAAGACGGTGCCGGCTGGCAGTCGGGTGGGTTATGATGGAGTGGAACTTTTAGAACGAGAAACCAGATTGGCGGTCTTGCCGATTGGTTATTGGCATGGCTATGATCGCAGTTTGTCTGGCCTGGGGCGCGTGATTATTAATGGTCACCGGGCACGAGTGCTGGGGCGAGTGTCGATGGATATGATTGTGGTGGATATTACCGATGCGCCGGATGTGGCGATTGGTACGGAGGTGGTGCTTTTAGGTGAGCAAGGAGAGGTTAGCGTGACAGCTGATGAACTGGCTGATTTGTCAGCTAGCTCTAATTATGAGTTGGTGACTCGCTTAAATCCACTGATTAAGAGGTTGTATTTATAACCTTGTTTTTGTCCTTCTTTTTTGATACGGATTTTTTTCAACCAAAGTAAAACCTGGCGATTCAATTTGACAAAATTAGCGTCAATGTGCCATAACTCGGAGAAAATCTTGATTGATTCTTCATAAGAATCAATTTGTTCCTCAGGTAAATGGTCGCAAATTTCCTTATTTTGTCACTGAATTGAAACGGTTTTGCAGGTTTACAAAAATCCATATCGTGGCTATAAGGATAAATAAACTGATTTTGCGGTTAAAAACGTGAAAAATTGTGATATTGTAGCTTTGTTTTAACGGGTTGTAACAAAAATTTGTCTCATTTTTCCACATCGCTTTTACTCTCATCGAGCTCCTGATAGTCATCGCCATCATTGGCGTTTTGGCGACTTTAGCGACCGTGGCGGTATCTTCGGCTCGGGGCAGAGCTCGCGATGCCAAACGGGTGAGCGACCTCAAACAAATTTCGACCGCTCTCGAAATGTATTATGCCGATTATTTCAGCTACCCTAACTTAATTACCCCAGGTCAGGCGTTAACTTCGCCAGATGGCTTTAAGACTTATATGTCTAAAGTGCCTAATAACCCGACTCCTTGGGCCGAAGATGCTTGTACCTCAGGCTCTGATTATGTTTATA
>Ga0210041_1001125_pt1 | contig 26855 bp, 25 predicted proteins | sample CryGeymeta201503_FD_183973 | JGI IMG/M metagenome (GOLD analysis project Ga0210041, IMG submission 183973) | Groundwater microbial communities from Crystal Geyser aquifers in Utah, USA - Crystal Geyser metaG 2015-03 (SPAdes) (version 2) | ecosystem: Environmental > Aquatic > Deep subsurface >... | reverse complement strand
GTAATCAAGGTTCCACTCCTCTTCATCTATATATAGTGCCGATGCGATTCCTCCCCATCTTAATATGAATTTTGCCGCTTCTGCTTTTGTGAGGCTGTTTCCTCCGTTAAATTCCGGATGTTCTCCTGACGTGTCTATGAGTCCAAGTTCTGCTGCTTTGTTGGCGTAAGGTGCGTACCATTCGTCTCCGGTAAGGTCGCCGAAATAATTTATTTGATCCTCTTCTGGCTGAAATCCTGAATTTGCAAGAAGCATCTTGAAAAATGCAGCTTTTGTGACAGATTCTTCTGGGTTAAAGTTGGTGCCTGATACGATGGCTCCGGTGTTTTCGAGATAATAGATAGCATCATAATATTCGCTTTCTTCCGGTACGTCTTCGAAGCTAGCTAATGCTTGAATAGGCATCAATAATAGTGCGCCGAGGACTAATATGGATATTGTTTTTTTCATGTTGTTTTGTAGTTAGTGTGCTTAAGGCTTATATATTATTCGGGCTTTTTCTGCAATGAAGCACAAAAAAATTTATGTACTATGCTTCTTCGGTGTTATAATTCGCCAGAGAATAAAATAAAAATATAAATGTATGGCTGACGATTTGTCTCCTCAGGTCCCTGGGCGCAGTTTTAATTGGTCACTACTTGTCAGATTTTTAATGTTCTTTGTTGTTGCTGGATTTTTATTCGTCTTGTTCTTTTGGGTTACGTTCTTGAGGGCTATAGATGTCGATACTGAGCTGAAAACTGAGGCCACTATGAGCAATGGGGAAAAATTTTCCACTCAGAGTTATGATGTTGCCGGTGATGATCTTGAAATAACTTTTGATGGTGTTGATGTGATGCGTTTTGTCTCCGGTAGTTCATTCGATGTCTTGGAGATTTCAGAAGAGGATGGTTTTTATACAGTGTCACTAAATCTTGTCGATGGTGGTGTGTGGGTCGCTAATATGGGCGGCGTTCTTGATGTTATGGTTATTGCCGGTGATTTTATGTTTAGGAATATTGATGGTTATTACTATATAGGCAAAGTTGATAGCGATGTTTTCGCTTATTCATACAGGCATCATTTAAGTGTTCATTTTCTGGACGGCGAGAATAATTCCCTGAACAGTTATTCATTGCCAGAAGGGTATTATGTCCAGCTGGAAGATGGGACAGTCTCTTCTGTAGTCTCTGGGCTGCGTTATGCCAAATTGGTCAAAGAGTATCCTTTCTATAGTATTACTGACGATCAGTCGCTTGCTTTCTGGGGTGGTTATGCTGCAGAAGACGACTCAAGGTATAGGAATTTATTGTCCGACTTTGAATCTTTGGTTAGGCAGCATTATGGATCTTATATGAGTGATTCCGATGGTTACTCTTTTGTTGATGGAATAGTGTCATTTTTGCGCGAATATTTGACTTTTTCTGATGCAAAGAAGCAGGAATGGGCTGAACAAGATACGCTTACTTATCTTAACCAAGCTTTGTATCTGAGTGTTAAGGGTGAGCAAGACGATGCTTTGGAGAAGTTGGTGCTTCTGGAACAAGGTAGTATCATTTCTGATGAATACGCGTCATATCTTAATTATTTGAACGTTGTTTTGAATAATTCACTTTATGGCGATGATCTATATCCAGTTAAAAGTTATTTGCGCAATCTTCTTTATGGAAATACGGATGAAGGCAATATTATTGTTTTAAGCCAGATGCTTGCCGAGATGTATGATCTGGTTGGAAATGGTGATGTTGCTTCAGCTAAGCAGGCTTTTGCTGAGTATGAGAGGGGATGGTGGGATTTCTTGGGTATGTCTGTGACGGATTTGAGTCAGTTCCGTACAGATATTAGTGAAGAGAGGGAGCTTTTGTCTGTTCTTTTGCTTCAGGAAGATGGTTTCTATGATGCTACTTATTTTTCTCTTCTTGGTGAATTTGAGCAGGCTATTTTCCGAGTCGCTATTTCCGGGTCTGACTTGGACGAAGAGAGGCAGGCTTTTGTTTCTAGCAAAATCAAGGTAGTGAATCAGCTTGAGTCTTTGCTTGCCGTTAACGGTATAGATGTTGATGATGCTACTGATCTGATGATTCTGCTTCTTGATGACGCGGAAGCTCTTATGGATGAAATAACTTCAGAGGCTGCAATACTTTCGTATTTTGAGTCTGAGATTGATGAAGGGTGGCTGGTGACTCAGTTTATTAACTCTGTCGAATATTCCAGTTTAGGTGGTAGTTTTGATGAGAAGTTTTCTGAATTCTTGAAAAAGGAGCAGGATATAGAGGAGCTCAAGTCTTATTTGCAAAGCCTGCACCTCGGATCTTCCGAAGATGGTGAGTTGACTCTTAGTGAGGCGAAAAAGCTTGTCTATGCATCTTTTGATGCTGCCGGAGTCTCTTACACGGCTATTGTATCTGTTGGAGACAGCGGTTATAGGCTTTTTGAAATACAAGGAGGCGAGGTTTCCGGCATCTCATTTTCGGCGAAATATGACAGGGAGAGTGAGCTTATCTACGATCTGCAGGCTGAAGGTATCAGTTTTACGACCGGTGTTCATTTGAATAGTTTGGGTGAAGTATTATTCGGACTCACTGACTTCGGCAACAGCAGCGATATTGAAACTGAGAGTAGCACTGGTGATAATCCGAGTGACTGGAGTTATTCCGAGGAGGTTGCAATTTCTCTTCTCGTAGATTATTTGGGTGAGTTTGGTATAAAAATTTCTGATGCAAATGTTGTGTCTGTTGATGTAGAGGGAGATTTATTCTCTCTGGAAGGAGTAGATTTGGCCGGTTCCCAAGTTGACTTTGTCGTGTGGGCTGGCGAAGACATAGTTACATACGTGAGCGTTGATGGAGTTTCTATTGATGGTGAATACAAGACTTTCGAGCTCGAAAGTCTTGTCAAAGATTCTTTATCTAACTAGCTTTTTGTTTTTTTAGCTACTGTGCTAGAATGGCGCAGGTCTATTTTTTTTAAACATAAATACACATATGGCTGATAATAAAGGATATAGTGCCGATAATATCACCGTGTTGGAGGGGCTTCAGGCTGTACGTAAGCGTCCCGGAATGTACATCGGTACTACTGATATTGCGGGGTTGCACCACCTGATTTGGGAGATCGTTGATAATGCTATTGACGAAGCTATGGGTGGGCATTGTGAGAATATCGTTGTTGTAATCCATGCCGATGGTTCCTTGTCGGTTGATGATGATGGTCGTGGTATCCCTGTTGATAAACACTCTCGTACCGGTAAATCCGCCTTGGAGACCGTACTTACTGTCTTGCATGCAGGAGGTAAGTTTGGAGAAGGTGGAGGTTATAAAGTCTCAGGTGGTCTACATGGAGTCGGAGTCTCTGTTGTTAATGCTCTTTCGACCAGCTTGAAAGCTGAGATTTATCGTGATGGGAAAGTTTATTTCCAAGAATATAGCAGGGGTGATGCCCTATGTGAGCTTAAGGTTATCGGGAAAACTGATCGCACAGGTACTAAGATTACATTTACGCCTGATCCGGAAATCTTCGAGTTGGTTGACTTCAAGTGGGATATTGTGATGAACAGACTGAGGCAACAGGCTTATTTGACGAAGGGTGTGACTATTAAAGTCGTTGACGAAAGAGAGGACAAAAAATACGAATTCCATTTCGAGGGTGGAATTAAATCTTATGTCAGGCATATAAACAAGAATAAGGAGGCGATAGGTAATGAGATAGTTTATATAGAAAGAGAAGTCCCTGAAGGCTCTATTGAGGTTGCTTTGCAGTATACTCAGGCTTTTCAGGAGACTGTTTATACTTTTGCTAACAATATTCATACTACCGAGGGTGGTATGCATTTGACTGGTTTTAGATCAGCATTGACCAGAGTTGTTAACTCTTATGCTCGCAAGAACGATCTTCTTAAGGAAAAAGACGACAATCTCACTTCTGATGACGTTCGCGAAGGCCTTACTGCAATTATCTCTGTTAAGCTGGCTGATCCACAGTTCGAAGGACAGACAAAGAGTAAGCTTGGTAATGCTGAGATGAGAACTGCCGTTGAGACAGTTTTTGGTGAGGCTTTTATGCAGTTCTTGGAGGAGCATCCTGCTGAAGGACGCGGAGTTGTTGGCAAATGCGCCCTTGCCGCAAGAGCTCGTTTGGCTGCTCGCGCTGCTCGTGACACTGTTATTAGGAAAGGCGCCTTGGAAGGTATGACTCTTCCCGGTAAATTAGCCGACTGTTCTACCAGAGATGCTTCTATCTCAGAGCTCTTCATAGTTGAGGGTGATAGTGCCGGTGGTAGCGCAAAACAAGGTCGTAATCGCGAGTTCCAGGCTATTTTACCGCTTAGAGGTAAAATCCTTAATGTAGAGCAGGCTAGATTGGATAAAATCCTAGCTAATAATGAAATTAAAGCTCTTATAATCGCTATTGGTGTCGGCGTGAGCGAGACTTTTGATTTGACGAAGCTCCGTTACAATAAAATTGTTATTATGACAGATGCTGACGTGGATGGAGCTCATATCAGGACTCTGCTACTTACATTATTCTTCCGTTATTTCAAGCCTCTGATAGAAGGTGGGCATTTGCATATAGCTCAACCTCCTTTGTACAAAATTACTCAAGGCAGTAAGACGGCTTATGCTTATCACGATGAAGAGAAGGAAGAATTCATGAAAAGTCTTGACTCGGATAAGAAAATATCTGTGCAGAGATACAAAGGTCTTGGTGAGATGAACCCTGATCAGCTTTGGGAGACAACGATGGATCCTGACAGACGCAGCATGCTTCGAGTGACTATTGACGATGCTGAGAGGGCTGACAAGGTTTTTGATACTCTTATGGGGTCCGAAGTTGCTCCTAGGAAGAAGTTTATCCAGACTCATGCAAAAAGAGTAAGAAATCTGGATATTTAGTTGCCCAAGTCCTTCGCACATTGCTACTTTGAAAAAATAAATATTTTTTAACACTGTCTCCAGTATGAATAGAATTTTAAAATCAGGGTTTGTAGTCATTCTCATTGCGAGTCTATTGCCTCTTGCGGGTTGTTTCGGACTAGGGGAAACGCCAGATCTTGCTCGTAGCTTTTTTCAAATGATTGCAGATGGCGATATGGAAGGGGCGTACGACTCTACAGGTGATATGTTCAAAGAGTATACATCTTATGATGATTTTGTGGTTCTTTCCGAAACGGCTGAACTTGCCAGTTATCTTGATTTCCAATCTAGTGGGTTTGAGTATAGCACCGAAGATGGTTACACAATTCAGACTTTGACGGGTGATTGGTATGATACGGATGGATACTATTACCCTTTAGAAGTGTATTTTGTTGAGGTTGATGATGAGTGGACGCTGGTTGGGTTTTACTTCACGGAATAGGTATTAAGTCGCCTTGATTATGATTCTCTAAGAAGCCCCGCTTGAAGCGGGGCTTCTTTAATGGTATAATTATAGGATATAAAAATCATGTAATGGATATCTTTTGTAACATAAATGATGATGATGAACTCTCTTTCGAAAGTGTTTTAGAGCCTTCGGAAGACCTGTTTGTTGCAACTTTGAAGGAGTTTCGGAAGACGATTAGCCTCCTTAATGAGAAAGCTTCAGGTGTTGCTACTTATATCTTTCAAAAGATGGAAGGTGATCATTGGGTTCTCCAAGAGGATATACATGATGACGATGAGTTCGATTGTGCTATCTTTCGTGTCATCGAGGGTAATGTTTATGCTTTGTCGATGGATGTGATGAAATTCTTCAAGAAAGCGCTTAAGAAGTTTTAGCGATTTTGTTGACATTCGAGGTTATTTCAGTAGACTTGCTCTGTTTTTTATAAAACTTAATATGAATAGAAAGGAGGCTAGTTTACTATGATTGGTGTACAGAAGCATAAAAACAATAAGAAGGTTTCTAACGATAGACTTGTTAATATTTTCAACAAAGTTGTCTCGAAGAGTCGTGTTCTTATGGAATCTAAGAAACGTAGATTCAGAGCTAAAGATAAGAGCAAGATACAACAGAGAGAATACGCTGTTGTAAGCGATCGTTACAGAACTGAGAGAGCTAAGAAGAAGCATTATTAGCCATTAGGAATAAGTTATTATTCAGTAGCAGCTGATGTTATGCGTATTTTTGATGTTCTCAGTAAGGCTAAGAATGATAAGAAGCTTCTTGAAGCGGAGCTTCTTTTGGCTTATATACTCGGCAAAGGTAAGGAGTGGGTTATTGCGCATAGCGATGACGACGTATCCGTTGATGATATGAAGAAGTTCCATGATTTATGGATCAGGCTTGCTGCTGGCGAGCCATTGGCTTATATAGTCGGCTGTAAGGAGTTCTATGGTTTGAATTTTCTGGTTGATAATCGCGTCCTAATACCACGTCCTGAGACAGAATTCTTGGTCGAAGAAGTCCTTAGACTTAGCCGGCTAGATCGTTTTGCGAGTAAAAAAAGTGTTCAAGTTGTTGATGTTGGGACAGGGTGTGGTGCTGTAGCGTGTTCGCTTGCTAAATCGTCAGATGTCTTAGCTGTGTGTGCGGTCGATGTGAGTCAGGATGCTTGTGATGTTGCACTTAAGAATGCTTCTAACCTTGGTTGCAAGATTGATGTTATATGTGGCGACTTACTTGGACCTGTAAAAGACAGGAGTTTCGACATCATTGTTGCGAATTTGCCTTACATTGGGATTGAGAAATTCGATTTTGTCGCTGATGATGTTGCTAAATATGAGCCTGATGTCGCGCTCTATGGTGGAAGTGATGGTCTTAGGCTTTATGAAAGAATGTTTGCCCAAATATTGGAGTATGGGATGGCACCTAGGTATATTCTTGGCGAGTTTGGGTTTCTTCAAGCGGAAGCTTTGAGGGAGCTTGTAATTCGATTTTTTCCGAATTCTAACCTTGAGATCAAACAGGATTTGTCAGGACTCGATCGTAACTTTATAATTACATCACTATGATAGACGAAGCACAAAAGTCGAAATTGCAAGGCATTGAAGATCAATCTATTGAGATAGAGGGCAAGCTTGCTGATCCTAACGTGATTTCTAATCAGGTGGAATATACAAAATTGGCTCGCAGGAGGAAGGAGCTTTCCGCCGTAGTTGCCTTGTTCCGTGAGTTCAAAGAGGTTTGTAAGATCATTGAAGATTCAGAAGAGATGCTTGAATCTGAGGCTGATGAAGAGATGCGTGAAATGATAAAGGAGGAACTTAAGTTGGCCAAGGAGCGTATTGTCGGCTTGGAGGATGATCTAAGAGTTGAGCTTTTGCCTAAGGATCCTAACGATTCCAAAAATTGTATTATGGAGATTAGAGCTGGTGCCGGAGGAGAGGAAGCTTCGATTTTTGGTGAGGAGCTCATGCGTATGTATATGAAATTTGCTGAACGTGACGGATTTAAGATTGAACTGCTTTCGAAAAACGAGAGCGATCATGGTATCAAAGAGGCTACCTTCAAAATTGATGGAGATGGCGCTTACGGCAGAATGAAATATGAGAGTGGTGTTCATCGTGTTCAACGTATACCTGCTACTGAGAGCCAGGGGAGGGTGCATACTTCCGCTGCTTCAGTCGTTGTCCTGCCTGAAGCCGAGGAGGTCGATATTGAGGTAAAAGACGAAGATTTGCGTATTGATGTCTTCCGTGCACAGGGTTGTGGTGGTCAAAGCGTTAATACTACCGATTCCGCTGTTAGGATTACCCATATGCCTACAGGTGTTGTCGTCTCGTGTCAGGATGAAAAGTCTCAGCTCAAGAATAAGATTAAGGCTATGAGTATTCTAAGGTCACGTCTATATGCTGCCGAAGAAGAGAAGCGTTCCAAAGAGCTTGGAGAGGCGCGTCTGGCGCAAATAGGTAGCGGAGATCGTAGCGATAAAATCAGAACTTACAATTTCCCTCAAGACAGGGTTACCGATCATCGTATTAAGGCTAATTTCAGTAATTTGCCAAAGATTATGGATGGTTATATCGAAGAGATCATCGATAAGCTTACTCTCGAGGATCAGGCGATGAGGATGAGAGGGTGACGACGGATATATGATTTGTCTCTCAAACGGCTTCGCTTACTCATTATTTCGCGCTAGCATGTACGCGCTCAATAAATGTGTAGCGCTGCAGATGTTTGATCGACAAATCATATATCCGTTTTATTGTTTGAATTCTCTCAAACGGCTTCACTTTATTTTCCTGCGGATTTGAAGGCTTGTTCCCACTCTTCGTATTTGGATGATAGTGCGAATTTCAGGTCTGTGCCGTCCCTGAGCTTGATGCCTAATACTTTTTTGTTTAGGCCGTATTGAGCATTTTCGTAACTTGCAATGTCGTTTAATGGTATGTCGAATACCACTCCTCCTCTTAATGCTTGAAACAGCATGCCTATTAATCCGAAAAATATATTCGGATTCTTTGACCAAACCAATCGCTTGGTGGTCAGATACATCTGTCCGAACTGCACGTGCAATTTGCTTTTGATGTAGCTTACCATCTCTTCCCGAAGCAGATTCTCGTCTTGTTGTAGCTCGAATTTTGTAGCCATAGATATGTTTATTATGATTTCAGAGAGTCCTTAGTTCTTTCGGCATATCCATTGTAGTTGCTATAGCCTCCAAAAGCGAGTTGGATGCCAGTCTGTTAGCTCCGTGGAGACCTGTTCTTGCTGTTTCTCCGTAAGCGTATAGTCCCGGCAAAGATGTTCTGCCGCAAATATCTGTTGCAATTCCTCCGCATAGGTAATGAGCTGCTGGTTCTATTGGTATCGGTTCTTTTGTAAGATCGAACCCGTATTTTTTTAGAGTACTGTATACGTGGGAAAAAGTTGCTTTGGTTTTTGCCTTGTCTTTGTGAGTGAAGTCTAGGAATACTTTGTGTCCTGAATTCCGTTTCTTGTTGATTGCGGAGCAAACGATGTCTCTTGGTGCGAGTTCGTCTATGAATCTGGCACCGTTCTCGTCGATTATGCGTGCTCCTTCGCCTCTGAGGGCCTCTGTTAGTAGAAATGTTGGTTTTCCCGGCGCACTTAGAGCTGTAGGGTGAAACTGGATGTATTTCATGTCCATGAGTTTGGCGCCTACAGCTTTGGACATGTCTATGCCATCTCCTGTTGAGACTTCCGGGTTTGTTGTTGCTTGGAATTTCCTCCCTATGCCGCCTGTGGCGAGAATAGTCGCTTTTGCGGCGATTCGCAGTGTGCAATTTTTTTGTTCACAAATTGCGTGGCAGCCTGTGATCTTGCCATTTTTCTTGGTTAATTTTGTGGCGCGTGTGTGCTCAAGGATGTGGATGTTTTTGATTTTGCGCACTTGCTTTATGAGTGCTTTTTCTATTGCATCTCCGGTGTGGTCGCCGACATGACTGATACGTCTTTCGCTGTGGCCACCCTCTCTGTGTAGAGTTTTGTCAAAATTCACTCCGATCGAAGCGAGGTGTCTTATGACCGCAGGGCCTTTTTCTATTATATACTTTACGGCAGACTTCTTGTTCGTGTAGTGGCCGGCTTTGAGAGTGTCTTCTATGTGCTTGCCTACGCTGTCTTTTTTGCTTGTGACTGCTGCTACTCCGCCTTGTGCCATCTCCGTTGCGCTGTCTGAGATTTTTTTCTTTGTAATCAAAAGGACTTCCCCATATTGAGATGCTGTGATGGCGAAGTTCAGTCCTGCTGCGCCAGATCCTATGACTAAAAATTTAACGGATCGTGATTCCGATTTCATGGTAGTAAGGGAAGTATTTTTGAACCTCGGCTAAAAATTTATCTGCAAGCTTGGCTGAATATGCGTTGTTTTGACCTTTTTCCATCTGATTACATAGTTTTGATGTCCAATCTTCTACTATGTGTTGAATCTCTTTCCCCTCATTATCAAATAGTGATTTGTGTTTCCTCTTATCTTGTCCGTAATCTTGGTTGAGTAGCATGAATTTCATCATTTTCTCCTGATGCGTCTGAAACATTTCTTCGACATATTTTTTGTATTTCGGAGTTGCCATGAGTTTTCCTGAAGTTAGATTTTTTACTTTCCTGTTTGAATTATAGCTTTTTCAGATTTCTTTTGGTAGTCTTTCTTTCGATTTACTTGGAATAAATCTAAACAATATGAATTTACCTGTACTGGTCGCCCCTGGTGGCGACTTTCAGAAGCTGCGCTATGCTTTCACTTATGGCGCCGATGAGGTCTATGTTGGCACGTCCGCTTTTTCACTCAGGTCTAAGACGTCTAAGATGCAACAAGAAGAGATCCTAAAAGGTAAGGCTTATGCAGATAAGATAGGCAAGAAGCTTAATATTGCTGTAAATATCTATCCGCGTAACAACAAAATAGCTGGGATTTACAAGCACATAGAGTGGCTTCGTGATGAGGTTAAGCCTCATGCCATTATTGCCGCTGATGCTGGTGTTATTTCGATAATAAAAGAAGTCTGGCCCGATGCTAGGATCCATCTTTCCGTTCAAGCCAATAATGTCAACTGGAAGAGTGTTGAGTTTTGGCATAAGCAAGGCGTTAAGCGTGTCATTCTCTCCAGAGAGCTGCATATTGATGACATTCGTGAGATCAAGAAGAGAGTTCCTACAGTCGAGATCGAGGTGTTTGTCCACGGAGCTATATGTATGGCTTATAGTGGGCGATGTTTGATTTCGAATTACATGACGTATCGAGACCCAAACCAAGGAGCTTGTGCGCATTCTTGCAGGTTTAAATATAAACTGCTCGAAGAGCCGAATAATCTAGGCGTTCTGGAGGATTTGAATGAGAAAAATCTTGTGGCAGAAGAGAGCTTGCGACCCGGAGAATATATGCCAATTACAGAGGACGAGCATGGTACATACCTGATGAATTCGCGTGATATGTGCCTTCTTCCTTACTTGAAAGAGCTTATTGATGCAGGTGTAGATGGACTTAAAATCGAAGGTCGCAGTAAGACAGTATACTATGCTGCTTGTGTTGTGCGTCTCTATAAGCAGGCTCTTAATGATATAGCTGCTGGTAAACCTTTTGACGAGTCGTTGATGGAAGAGGCTTATAAGATATCTTCTCGAGGTTATACTCCCGGATTTTTGTTTGGTGACTTGAAAGAGTATTCAATGCGTTACGAGGCTAACTCTTCTATAGCTAAGGCGAAATTTATTGGCATTATTGGAGAAGAGGTCGCTCCCGGTGAATACTTGGTAAACATCAAGAATCGTCTTGAAGTTGGTACTGATATCGAAGTCGTCATGCCTGATCGTATAGTTAGTACTAAGGTTACTACTTTCCGCAAAGAAGACGGCTCAGAAGTTGATACCGTACATGGTGGGGCAGGGGATAGAGTGTTTGTACTCGGCGAGAAAGGGCTTAGTGGAGGTTTGGCGCGGGTACTCTCTCAATAATCTCATCAGCTTTTGAAGTTGGGTCTAGATCAATGCTGTTGTCGTAAGTTAGGTCTGCATTTGCAAGGTAAATATCTTTTCGTTCGCTCCAAAGAGTCTCGAGTTCTTCCTTGAGGCTCTTAAGGTTTGTTAGTGGTGGGCGATTTTTGTCGAATGCAATCCGTTCTTCGAGTTTTTCTATGGTTGCCGTTAGGAGTATGACGAATCCAGTGCTTTTTAATTTCTTTGCGTTCTCAGGGTCTATAAAAGTCCCTCCGCCGGTTGCGATTACGAGGTTGTTTTTTTTGCTGATTTCTTCGGCAGCCTGTGATTCGAGATCTCGGAAATGCGACCATCCGTGTTCGTCGACTAGTTGTGCAATTTTTTTGTTCGCTAATCGTTCGATGTAGCTATCCAGGTCAACAAACTCGCGTCCCAGTTTCGTTGCTATGAGTTTCCCGAGTGTGCTTTTTCCGCTACCCCTCATACCTGTTAATATAATGTTCATATGCTTTTAGTAAAATTATTGCTAATAATGTCGTGATAGCTCCTATGATAATTGGTATCTGATGTCCGTAAGCTTCTCCCAGTGGGCCAAACACAAACGAACTTAGTGCCATTGCTGATGTTTGAGTGAGCGTTATTAGTCCGGAATTGCCGCCTATTCTTTCTTTCTTGAAGAATTGGGAAACCCCTGTATAGAGGAATACGAACATGAATGCGTCTCCTGCTTCGTGTACTGCTCTTCCTATGAACGATATAGCGACTAGTGGATATAGCATGACTAAATATCCTACTGCCGACATAAGTAGTCCGATTGTCACTATTTTTCGCATTTTTACTCCATTTTCTATCATCCTGTTGGCGATTCTGACAGATATGAACATGAACACTATAGCTGATCCGATGTACAGCCCCATTTGAGGGAATGAGAGTCCTAGTACTTCTTTGAGGAATGGTCCATATGAGGTGAATTCGGATCCCATGTGTATTGCAAATGAGAATATGATTGCCATGAAAAGCAAAACGTGTGGCCTGCATATGTCTTTGCCGTAAGTTTTTGTGTCGAATTTCCATGTCTCGGTATTTGGAAGGAAGGTAGATAAGATAAGTAGGGTCACCAGCATGCCGCATATGACGATTAAGTATTTTTGGAAATCCATATAGCCGAGCAGATTGCCACTGAATATAGCTCCTAGGCCTGCTCCTAGCAGAGAGTAGCTTACATATGTCTTGATTCTGTGCGTGGGGCTTTCTTCGCCTGATGTTTTGTAAAACAAGCTGTCTATCGAGATACCATGTAGATTGCCTCCCAGTCCTCCTATGAAAAACAGTATTAATATGAATGGAAAGTGTTGCGTTTGGCTTAGCAGTGCCATCTCTATGATGAGAAGCATGAGTCCGATTTGAATGATGCGTTTTGATGTCATTCTGTCGTTGCTGAGTCCGGTTGGCAGTGTTACGAATAGTCCTGTGATCGTAACGACTGCGAATAGTAATCCTATTTGCGAGCCTGATAATCCTATGCTTGCAAAATATATTGCCCAATAAAAAGCCACTGAGTTCATTATGAACTTGTATATTGTCTGAATGACTGTAATGAGCGTGAGTGAGCTTTTCATCTATGAGGTGGCTTTTTGAAAATCTTCCCAGAAGTTCTTGTAAGTTTTTGATACGCACTGTGGACCTGCGATCTCTATCTCAGGTATGCGTGATTTTAGGACTGCGGCGCACATTGCCATGCGATGGTCGTCATAAGTTTCGATTGTGGCTCCGTGCAGATCATTTCTGCCGTGGATTATGAGTCCGTCTTCGGCTTCTCGAACTTTTGCTCCTGTCTTTGATAGCTCTTTTGAAAGTGCAGCGAGCCTGTCAGTTTCTTTGTATCTTAGGTTGTGTAGGCCGGTTAGAGTGCTTTGCCCATTAGCGAAGCAGCATAATGTTGCCAGTGTCATTGCCGAATCAGGGAGCTCCTTTAGATCAACATTGCCAAGTGGTTTTAGCTCTTTGGGACCTATCACTTGTATTCCTTCTTGGTCTTCTATGACCCTGCATCCCATCTTTGCCATATAATCCAGGGCTAGTATGTCTGCTTGCAGGCTTTTACGGGTTAGATTGAGTACTTTGACGTCAAATCCCAGTGCTCCCAGTGCAAAGAAGTAACTTGCGCTGGATGCGTCGGTTTCGATTGCGTATGGACTCGCGAAATTCTCTATCATGCTCTTCGTCATCTCTATGTAAGGCTCTGATACTGTCTGTCTTGTGATGATAATCTCCGGATTGCCGAGTAGGGGAGAGGCGAGCATGATTGCCGATATGTATTGACTGCTTATTTCCGATGAGATTTCTATCTTTTGTGGTTTTATGCTTGGATCTCCGTGGACTATCAGTGGAGGGCAGTAGTCATTTGATTCTATGTCAAAGCCAATAGAAGTAAGAGCTTCTATTAAGTCTTTCATTGGTCTTTCTTGCATTCTTTTGTTCCCTGTAATGATCGACGTAAATGGTTGAGTCGCCAGTATGGGTGTCAAAAATCGCATGGCTGTTCCTGCCAGTCCGATGTCTAGCGTTTTCGAAGGCTTTGCAAAGCGGCCTCCAGAGCCTTGAATTACGATTTCTGTGCTATTTTTTTGTTCAATAAGTACCCCTAGTTCTCGTAGTGCATTTATGAGATTACGGCTATCATCACAGTCCAGAATGTTAAGTAGCCTCGTTTCTCCTTCCCGTAAAGCCGCAAGAATCAATGCTCTGTTCATGTAACTCTTAGATGATGGTACGTTGATCTTATTAGTCATACTTCAGCTTGTTTGTTGTTTGTGCTTTCCCGATTTCATTGACTATGACGAATGTTGTCTTTCCGCTTATGTTTTTTTTGTCGCGCGCTATGAGTTCTTTTACTTTCTCTCTGCTGATGTTTCGTGGAATCTGTGTTGGCAAACCGTACAGTTTAAGTAGTTCTGCGATTTCCTCTGTATTTTTGGCTTTGGAGAGGAGGTTGACTTGATGCATCCCTATGGAGACAGCTTCGCCATGACTTATCTTGTAATTTGATGCTTGCTCTATGGCATGGCCGATCGTGTGACCGTAGTTAAGTAGCATGCGTAAGCCTTTTTCTTTCTCGTCTTTTTCTACTATGGCGATTTTGACCGCCGACGACTGAGTAATTAATTTGTTCAAGATGGCGGTGTCTTTTGCAAGGATTTTCTTGCGATTTTTCTTGAGGAAATCGAATAGCTTTGGATCTCTGATGCATGCATGTTTGATTGATTCCGCTACGCCGTTTAGGAGCTCTTTCTTGGGTAGGGTATTCAGGAATTCAGGGTCAATTAGTGTGGTTATAGGCTGCAAAAATGTGCCTACGAGGTTTTTCCCGTTTGGAAGGTTGACTCCTGTTTTGCCGCCGATACTTGAGTCGACCATCGATAGCAGTGTAGTTGGCATTTGGATGTATGGAATCCCTCTCATGTAAACAGAGGCAAGGAATCCTGTGAAATCTCCTATTACGCCTCCGCCCAGAGCAATGAGACAGCTTCCGCGGTCAAGACCTAGATTAGCAAGTCTTTCTGCTGCTATTTCGATATTTTTGAGCTTCTTTAGGTCTTCTCCTGCCGGTTTGACTATGACGTCTATATCGTCAGGTAGATCTTTTCCGTAATGTTTGTAAACATTCTCATCCGTGATGATACAGTACCAATTTCTGCCAAGTTGTTTTAAAACTTGTTTGAGATCTTTAAGTAAACCTGTTTTTATTTGGACTGTGACTTTCATTTAATTAGTATTAACTGTTCTTCCGACTGCTGCAGCTACCGGACCCATCTTGAGAATTAAATCCGAGAACTCTTCAGGTGTAATAGATTGATCTCCATCAGATAGTGCTTCCTCTGGGTTTGGATGGACTTCTATTATGAGACCGTCAGCTCCTGCGGCTATCGATGCAAGGGATGCCGGTTTGACCAAGCTGGCTATACCTGTTGCGTGACTAGGGTCTACTATAAGCGGCAAATGGCTTAGTTCTTTTATGCGTGCTACTGCCCCTATGGAAAGAGTATTTCGCATATCGTCTTCGTAAGTCCTGATTCCACGTTCGCATAATATCACTTCGCCGTTTCCTCCTGATAGTAAGTATTCCGCCGCAAGCAAGAATTCTTTCATAGTTGCACATAGTCCTCGTTTGAGCATTACGGGTTTCCTGATTTTGGAAAGCTCTCTGAGGAGTGTGAAATTCTGCATGTTGCGTGCGCCAATCTGAAGTATGTCTGTGTATTTCATTACTGTGTCGATATGGCGTGCGTCCATGATCTCCGTAATCATTATCATGTTGTTGGCGTCTGCCGCTTTGCGCATCATCTTGAGTCCTTCCTCTTTGTGTCCTTCGAAAGAGTATGGCCCTGTCCTGGGTTTGTAAGCTCCTCCTCTGAGGATTTTTGCTCCGGCTTTTGATACCGCCCTTGCGGTTACGTCCATCTGTTCCTGGCTTTCGACACTGCAAGGTCCTGCCATGATGGCGATCTCTTCGCCTCCGATTTTTACTCCTTTGACGTCGATTATTGTCGCTTCCGGTTTGCTCTCTCGTGATGCGAGTTTATAGGGTTGGAGGACAGGCATAACTTGTCCTACGCTTGGCATTGCACGTAAGTGACCGATGTCGAGTTTGCGTTCGTCTCCGATTACGGCGATTACAGTACGTTCGACGCCGTATAGTGGCACCGGTTCGAAACCTTGTTTTTGCAGCTCTGTAATAATATGGTCTGCGTGCTCCCTTGGAGCGTATCTTTTCATTACGATAATCATTTTAGTAGGGGATAGGGTATAGGGTATAGGGTGTAGGGACTGGTGGGGCGATTTTCAAAATACCTTCAGAAGGGGCCTTTAGCAAACAGATTGCCGTCTATGGTTTCATCCATTTTCGTTGTTTTTTAAGGAATAAAAAAAGTCCTCATAAATTCTTAGCATGAGGGTTGGCGGAGCGGTATAAAGTCGTTACCCTATGCTAAAAATTAGTAAAATAAAAGTAAGCCCAGACGAACGGCAAATTTTGACTTACTTTTTGCATGAGGTTTTGATAAATTCGATAAGACTTTACCGCTGAAATTTTTAATTGTCAAATTCATGGTTATAGATACGCATGCTCATCTTGATTTCCATCAGTTTGACGAAGATCGTGACGAAGTGATTAAGCGTGCAATTGATGCAGGAGTTGAGAGGATTGTTTGTTGTGGTTGCGACACAGAGTCGTCTAAGAGATGTATCGATTTGGCGAAGCAGTATGACCTGATTGATGCGACTGTCGGGATTCATCCGAGCGACGCAGATCAATGGAACGATGAAGTTGCGAACAATTTTGTTGTTCAAAGTGCTCTAAGTGAGGTGGTTGCGATAGGGGAGATAGGGCTTGATTATTACCGTATGAGGCATTCTGAAGATATGCAGAAGAAGGCTTTTCGCGAGCAGCTTGCTTTGGCCAAGGAGGTCGGTTTGCCTGTTATTATCCATACGAGAGACTCTGCTCGTGATGTGTATGATTTACTCATTGAGTCAGGTTTGGAGCGTGTGACGTTGCACTGTTTTAACGAATCTCTTGAGTTCGCCGAAAAAGCGTGGGCCAGAGGCTGGAAGCTCGGGTTTGGTGGTACTATCACTTATCCGAAGAACGAAGAGCTGCGCAAGGTTGTTGCTGCCGCGCCCGAAGGCTTGTTTGTGCTTGAGACCGATTGTCCTTTCTTGCCTCCGCAAAGTCATCGAGGCGAGAGAAATGAGCCTGCGTTTATTACTGAAGTTGCTGCGGTCGTTTCCGATATTAGGCGTTATCAAGAGTGATTTTATCTGTTTCCTGAATCTGCCACCTGAAATGCGTCGGATAGATTGCTGGTCAAAACCCTTCGTGTCATCTCTTTGCCTTGGGCGTCTTTGTATTGTTCATGTGGTGCTATGATGCCGTTGTTTGTGTGCGCTTCCAGGTATAGAAATTGAAATTCCACTGGGAAAGACAAGATAGCTCCGTCATCTGTTTCTATTGGCATATCAAATGTAATGTGAATTGCCGTGTACCCCCCAAATGAATAAGGGTTATCGTCATCCTGTGTCATTTCGCTTGATAATTGGTTGAACATCTCTTCCGCTTCTTCTGTATCTCCTTCAAAGATTATGGATTCAAGCGCCTTTGCGTCGATCATCTTGTTTTTGCCTTCGCCGACATCGATATTGATTGACGGCAAAGGTGCATTACCGTGAAAGAACATCTTGTGTATGAGTCTTAATACATCAAGTGCTGTGCGTGTTATAAATCGTCCGCCTATGTGATCCGTGACTTCATTTGCTCTGTTACTGGGTTTTATCAGTAGTTTTGTAACAGTGCTGTCTTGTGTCTTCGGACGAGTGGTGTACTCCACTAAGTTGACCGCTTCGTCTCCAGGATGTCCGGTTTGGAATATGAATCCATGTCCTTTTGTTTTAGTTTTGATATGTTTGTTTGCAAAATCATCCAGTGCTCGATTCGCGTTTGGAATCAATGACAATTTCGGATCTGTTTTGATGAAATTTATTACTGCCATTATACGCAATAATCCGCATGCTTGAGGTACAAGTAATTTCCTGTCTTGTCCGGCCGCTACTTTGAATAAAGTGTGGACTCCATCCATTGATCTTTTTCTAAGATTCGCATGTACTGTTTGACTACTTCTCCCTACATTTCTATCGAAATAATCAATCGCTTCTTGCATGATTTGTATTATAAACTCCGCATGTTTCTCGTTTGATGGATCTCTCTTAAGGCTTCTTAAAAACTGATCTATCTCCTGATCCGTTGTGCGTCCCAGAGTTGTGGCATCTAGCATGGAAATAGTATTCGGATCCTCTTTTGTTACGATATCGTCCGCTGCGTTCATGGCTCGATCTGCTGTTTCTTGTATTGCTTGTCTTAATGAGTCAATCTTGTCTGGATCTATCTCCATTATATCTTGTATAGCAGGCAGTAACGCGTCGCTTAGCAGATCTCTTAATGTTTGCCTGGTCGCTGCAACATCGGTACTTCCGGTGTCTCCAAGTGCCCTTCTAAACAAAGTGCCTCTGACTGCTTTTGCGTTCTCGTTTCTCGCGAATTCCTCGAAACGTTCTTGAGTTGATGGTTTTTTGCCCATGTGTATTATGGTCGTGATTATGTATTGAAAGTTTTATTGCCGAAGAAGCATATTAAAACAGAAGATGCGAAGTGTGTCAATTCTTTGGCGTACTATTTAAGTCCCATCTTCTCGACTTGTTTTGTTATGTCGGAAAGGCGCTTGTTCTCGATGATTTCGCCAGTTAGGCTCATCTCTCCTACTGCAATGCGGCTCTTTGGTATTGGAAGGCGTCTGTATGATGATATTAAGGCTTCTATGACCGCTTGGTCCGTTATGGGGTCTCTTACTCGTATACCCTCTGTTATGTTGATGTAGACGTCATAATTGCTCAGGTCTGTTTTGAAGTGTTTTTGCAGTACTGCTATTAGGAGGTTAAGACGGTTTAAGTCATATCCTGATGTTGTGCGTTTCGGGTATCCGAAATGGGTTTGGTTCACAAGTGCCTGTATTTCTACGATGATTGGGCGTGTGCCTTCGACTATTATGCTTAGGATTGATCCGACCTTGTCGTCTTTTCTGTGAGCAAGAATTTCTGCTGATGGGTTCGGGCACTCTGTGAGTCCTTTTGGTGTCATCTTGAAGATGCCGATTTCGCTTGTCGAGCCAAATCTGTTCTTATAAGTGCGTAATATACGCAAGTCATGGTATCTGTCGCCTTCGAAGTGCAAGACTGCGTCTACGAGATGTTCGAGAGTTTTTGGTCCTGCCAGTGTGCCGTCCTTGGTGACGTGTCCTACTATTATTGTTGTTACGTTGTTCCTCTTGCAGTAACCGAGCAACTCTTCTGTGCAGTATCGCACCTGCGAGGTTGAGCCCGAAGTGCTCATAATACCGTCTGTGCTAATGACTTGGATCGAGTCGATTATTAGGAAATCAGGTTTCTCTGCTTCTATTGTGGCAAGAATTTTCTCAAGATTGGATTCGTTGACTATCTGTATGTTCTTTGATGTTGTGCCAAGTCGATTGGCCCTCTCTTGAAGTTGATATTCAGACTCTTCGCCTGAAATTATTAGTGTTTTCTTTTCTTGCTCTGCTACTGATTGTGCTATTTGAAGAGTTAGAGTCGATTTCCCGATTCCGGGTTCTCCTGTGAGTAAAGTGAAGCTGTCACGGAGAAATCCGTCGCCAAGTACTCGGTCCAGTTCTTCGATGTTAGTCTTGAGGCGGTTTTCAGATGTACGTTGGAATTGGCGAATAGATGTTGTTTTTGTAGGACTTTGCTTGATACTTCCTTGTTTGCGTGTTGTTTTTTCTATGATGTGTTCTTCCAAAGTGTTCCACTCCCCACACGATGGGCATTGACCAGACCACGCTGGGCTATTGCCGTTACAACTTGTGCATGTGTATGTTTTTTTCATAATAGGCTGTAGTTAGTAAGAAGTAGAGAGTAGGGGATGGTATTTGCTTCATAGTACGTTGTGAGTTTCTTTTACAGCAAACATTTAACCTTTTTTTAACTTGCAAGGTTGGGCTTCAGGTGTTAATTTATTTCCGCTTTTTTTGTGGGCCACTAGCTCAGTTGGTTAGAGCGACGGACTCTTAATCCGCAGGTCCTGGGTTCGATTCCCAGGTGGCCCACCATCAAAATAAGATCCCGCCAACGGCGGGAGCGTATTTTGATTGAGTACCTAGATTCATAGAACCCAAGGGTTCGTGCTCCGAGGATAGCGAGTGTCGCAATGAAACGAAGTTTCAGTATGACCGAGCGACGCAGGGGTCTAGCCCCGCTAAGCGGGGCGTCTTCCCAGGTGGCCCACCATAGGAAACACTTGTTACGCGTGTTTGTCTTTGGTATAATCCACTCCCTATCTATCTCTAAATATCAACAGTATGCCTGAACAACCTTCTTATGCCTCTTCGTTGCGGTCACTGCTCGTTTCTACAGCATTAACCTTGAGCGGATGCGTGACGAGTGGGAACTGTACTGATGATAATGGTGGGAGTGTTAATAGTTATGAGCTTGATGATACAATGGGTGTTTGTGGTGACATTCTGTATGATCCCAAATTGGTTCCCCAAAAAGAATTACAAACTACTCGTATGGCTGATGCTGGAATTGCAGGCGAAAGGGCTACTGCCGCTGCGAGGATGAATTTTTGTGTGGAACGTGGTGTCGGCTACCCTGTTGATTGTGAGCTTGTTTCGCTCTACGAGACATTTTTTGGTATAGGCGAAGGACAGTATTCCAGTGTCGATACTGCTACTACGGTTCCTGTGCAATGGTCTTGTAAACCTGAAAATCCACAGTAAAAAGGCAGTAAATTCCAAAGGTTCTTTTGCTATATTGCTTCGTTATCAAAAGCCTCAAATTTGATGCCTTTCTATATGACAAAACAGTCTCTGTTGGTCATGCCTTTTTATTGTTGTTTGGCTATAATACGTCTTGAGTCGATAAAACTTCTTGAAACTTTGTTTGCGAGGTGATAGGTTTTCCGTTGCTTTTTGAAAAATCGAGGCGACGTAGCCAAGTGGTTAAGGCAGCGGTTTGCAAAACCGCCATTCGTGGGTTCGATTCCCACCGTCGCCTCCAAAATCTTAGGGGCGTAGTGTCAGTGGTAGCACGTTGGTCTCCAAAACCAAAAGGTCGGGTTCGAGCCCTGACGCCCCTGCCAAATTAATTTTTTTCTATTGCTTCGTTCATGGCATCGGCTCTTTGAGCCTGCTGATATTCTCTCAGCAATAGAAAAAATTATATGTAGCGGAGTTGTGTTATTCGCTATCCTTGGAGCAGCGAACTTTGGTTCTTATTCCTTTCCTTGAGCAAGTTCAAGATGCGTCCCCGCAAATGCGGGAACTTATCTTGATGGTGCCCAGGGCGGGAATCGAACCCGCACTCCGTAAACGGAACAGGATTTTAAGTCCTGCGTGTCTACCAATTCCACCACCTGGGCATTTCAAATAAGTCCGATAAGAATTTTATCAGACGTTTATTTCAACTCCAAGTGATAAGTTTTGTTTGGAGTCTCTCTCTCGTGCCTAATCGGTCAAGGTCGTTCAAATCTAAGCACAGCCTATTAATCGAAAGAATTCCCCGTAGCTTGCTACGGGTGTAAGATGTTCGCGTGAGCGAACACATTTACAAAAGCCATAACAAGAATATGATATTGTACCACTTGGTTTGTCCTGCTAAATGCAGGAGGAAGGTTTTTACGAAAGAAGTGGAGTTAACTTTGAAGAAGGTGTGTGTGGGAATAAGTGAGAGGTTTGAAATACATTTTGTAGAAATAGGTACAGATGAAGATCATGTGCATTTCCTTCTTCAAAGTGTTCCAATGAATAGACCGTCAGATATGGTAAAAAAGATAAAAAGTATAACAGCGAGGGAGATATTTCGTGAGCATCCTGATGTCAGGAAGACACTTTGGGGAGGGCAATTTTGGACAAGCGGATATTACGTCAATACGGCAGGACAATATGCGAACGAAAAAGTAATAGGAGAATACGTAAAAAACCAAGGACAAACCTATCATCAGATATACAGAGGACAGCTCACGCTATTCTAAACAGCTACGAAGTAGCTGCAGATACCCCGTAGCTTGCTGCGGGGAGTTTCATTTTAATTCAAGACTCTTTACAACGTGGACTGCGTTTTCAACTATGAAGTTGTCTTCTTCTGGCAAGAAAGTTGCTGTGACAATATAGCCGATTTGATTATTGACTCCATAGACTTGTACGAACTCAAGAATGTCCGAATCAACAGAGTTCCTGCCTTCGAAGTAGTTGAGGTAAGTTGGTGTTGATTGTTCGTTTATTAATATCTCTATTTCTTGTTTCTCGATAAGTCTGTAGTCAATGAGGTTCTCTGAGTGCGTTTGTAGCATCTCTAGCGCGTAGTCGCCGTTATTCATGCCTTTGTTTACCGCATTTGCCACTATGTTGACGTTTGCGATGAAGCTTAAGTCTTTCAGATTGTTACGAAAAGCTACTAATGTGTTCTGTGGATAGTCTGACGTGAACTGACTTATTGTCTCCCAGTCGTTCGGGACCTCCAGAGCGAAAGATGATGCCGAGTATGTGTAGTATAGGGGATTGTCCGCAGTGCTATCCGATGTATCTGTACTTCCGCAGCCTGAAATAATTAATAGATAGCAAGACGCAAGCAGCAGAACTATTAGTTTTTTCATGATGATGTTGGTTTGTTTTTTCTTGCAATGATTTTACAGGGTTTCCTAATATAAAAAAAGACCCCATGGAAGATGGGGTCTTTTTTGTACGTTGAGAGGGTTCTCTCTTAAGATAAAGTCACATATGAAACCGGCATTCCCGGTACCTTGTATCCGTTCATCCATTCAGCTGTGCTTTCTCCATGTGTCCCGCTTGCTGATCCATAATCTGACCATATGAGGCCTACTGACGGATCTGCAGATAGTATTGATGATACGCTTGCAGCGTTTACATGGTTGTTGTCTGCTTTTATCTTTGTAGATATTGTTTTAGCTGTAGATGTGCTTGAATCTTCATAGACATCTGCATATACAGAGAAGGTTTTGGTGTTGCCTGCACTGATTACTGTTCCTGAATTCGTTCCTCCTGACGAACTAACATTCATAGTTATTGCAGCTGTGCCAGTTGCAGTGTTATAGCATCCAATGCCGACTTTAGTACTTTTCCCGTGTTCTGTAATGTAAATTGGTGCGTTTGTGTAATCATAAGAGTCGCTGCATGATATATCGTTTGAAAGGCTGTTGGTTCCTGTCGTTTCCAAGCCTGTTGTTGCTATTTGCAACGCAACATATTGCAATACGACGTCTCCGTTTGAGTCAGCACTAACAGTGAATCTGTAGACTTCTTGGTCGGTACCGGTGATAAGTGATGAACCAAGGCTTGTTGCGTTAGCAACTGTCGGGATTGTTCGGTATACATAAGTTATTGTATCGGCTGTGATGTCCCCTAAGTCACTTTCTGTCACCGTTGTGCCAGATGTAAGTCCCGTTGCTTCAAACTCTCCACCTGTCCCACTTGTATTGAGCGTGAAAGATAAAGCGTCATCGCTATCCAATGATCCTCCTTCCAGGCTGTGGTCGGCAAGATCTGCATACAGTTCTACATATACGTGGCTATCTTTTGGTACCATTAACCCTAGGCTTGTTAGTTGGGAATTGATCCCTGCAATTGCACTCGATGTGCTGCCATCTAATACCGATGGTGTTGATAGGCTTGTAGGGTAGAGCAGCGTTAGTGATGCTACGCAGTCTGCAAGTGAGCTACCTGCCGATAGAGAACCAGATGAGTTTGTGACTGCGAATGTCATTGTATCTACTTCGAAATCTTCATCTGTTGCTGTTAGTTTGAATCTTGCGACTAGTAGATCGTCTTCTCCTCCTGGTGCGATTTGGTTCTCAACAGGGCTAGATGCATCTTTCTCAACGCTTAATGTTCCAGCTTTCACTTTTGTGGTTGCTGGTTCCATCGTTTTGATGCTTGAAGGAGCTGTCGTCAATTTCGGTTTAAAAGCCCCAAGGTAGTTAGAGCTTGCGCCGATGACTAGTGTTGCCAGGAGGATTAATATGGTTCCTCCGATTAGCCATTTCTTCTTTGTTTTCATTTTTTTTGTTAAGTGGTGAAAACGCGTGTGTAATTATTCTTAGATAGTAGCTGTAGATAGCAGATCGATGATATTGAGCATTATCGTTACTATCTCGGCTCTGTTTAGAGAGTCGGCTGGTCTGAATGTAGTGCTGTTAGCAGTTATGATATCTCCGTAATATGCCTCCATAACGTATTCATAATACCAATCGAAAGTTCGAACATCTGTGAATGGATTGCTCCAAGTGTCCTCTGAGCCTATATATAGCTCTGAACTTGGCATGTCTGCGATCATCGATGCTTCCATAACTACTTTTAGAGCTTCGGCTCTGTTTACTTTCATTCCAGTTCCAAAAGTGCTGCCGTATCCGCTTATGATTCCGTAGTATTCAGCAGAGTATACATAAGGTGCGTACCATGCTGATGAATCTACATCCGTCCATTCTGTCACTGTGTAACCATCTACGAGAGGATATTCGAATGTATCGATAACGATTTTTGCTAATTGTTCTCTGGTTACTGACTCTGATGCTCCGAAGCTTCCGTTTGGATATCCTTGCATGATGCCTAGATCGGTAATTCTTCCAATGTTTGCTGCGTACCAATCTGATTTTGATACATCACTATATTTAGCTCCTAGCTCTGATGCAGTTGCGCTGTCGTCGACTGAAGGGCTGTATCCAGCAGTTCCCATGGTCATATCTTGTATGTTCTCAATTACTGTTACTGCTGAGAATTTACCCGAAGAGGCAGCTTCTTCCGAATCAGCTGCTTGATCTGTAGAGAAATCTATGTCCATTTTCTGATCTATCATATCTGGTAGTAGAGTGTTTTTCTCCGTACTGTCTTCTTTTGTTGTTCCATCATCTGTTGATATTAGGTTAACAAGAGAGCCTTGTGCGCCTGCTATTTCGTATGTTTGTGGGATTGTGAATGTTGTTGATTCTTCGTCATTTCCTCCTTTTGTATTGTGTTCATCCTGATCATCGGTTGGATAAAGTGTAGCCGTGATGGTGTATGTTTTGCCACTGCTCATTATTACATCTTGGAAGTCATCTATATCTATTGATAGTTCTACGTAGCTTCCTGCCGCTATGTCGGCATAGAAGAATTTAGGATCTTCGCTGTTGTTGCCTTCCAGAGTTACTCCGACCATAAGATCATCCGCGTCGTTCTCTGTTGTTCCTACCGTAACGTATATGTGGGTTTGTGCGTCATTGATTCTGACCTCACTGATGTATATGTCGTCCGAGCTTGTTACCGAATTCGATAAGTCCAGATCTGTCATCTGTCCCGTCTCCATTGTTGATACGATGACTTCGTCGTCATCGGTCATTCCTATGCCGCCTAAGAACTGATCTATTTGCATGCCTTCGAAATGTCCCACGGCCGCTGCCATTGGAGTTGTGAACTCTATTGTTTTGCTGTCGTTGTATCTGTTGGGATTTGTTGTAGTAGGTGAGATTTCGACTTTGCCCGTGTAGGTCGTATTTCCATCAAGGTCCGAGGTAATCAGCACTTCTCTTTCTGCGCAATTTCCTCCGCTAATGTCGATGGTGTCATAATCGTATGAATCACTAATACTGTGGCCGTCTGCTGTTGTGATCATAGTTGTTACTTCGAGGTCGTTTTGATCATCTTGGGTTGTACAGATGGTCATGCTGAATTTTGTGAGGTCGCTGTCGATCTCGAATGAGTCTACATACACATCTGTTGTTGATAGGGTGCTTAAATCCGTTATTGGCAACATCTCCAGCTCTAGGCTGAGAGCTGCTGTTGAATTTGTGTTTGAGGAAGTCCCGTTTGTGGATACCCCCAATTGATATGGTCCGTTGTTAGACGAGCTGCTGCTTCCCGACGACTCTTCTCTTCCCTCCAGTCTACTATCTATGTCGTCTTCTTCATCTTCCTCGGGTGGTCCCGATCTTTCACCCGGTTGTAACCCCGTAAAGCGTCCCATGAAATTTGTCGTAGAGCCGAAAACAATTCCTATCAAGAGGAAAGATGCTATGACGGCTCCAATTATCAATTTTTTTCTATGGCGTTTTTTTGTATTCGGTTCTGCCACTTGAGTGTTTTGATTGTCCATTTTTTTTTGTTATGAATTTTTGTCATTGCTAAATTCTAACACAAATAGGCGGGTCGGTCAAGCCTAATAACCACGAGTAAACCACCGGCTATGCCGGTGAGACATCAAAAAGGTTAAACCGTGTGCAGGGTGTAACATGGCGAGGGAAGCCTCAGAAGGGGTTATTCATTCAAATAACCTTATTCAAAATGGAAGCATTCATAAACTCAGAACAAAGCCATGTCACATGGAAATGTGAGTATCACGTTGTAATCGTACCGAAGTATCGCAAAAGGGCTCTCTATGGCCCCGTTCGAAGGAGAGCGGGGCAGCTGATTAGAGAGCTTGCGAAGCGGAAGGGTGTAGAAGTGATCGAAGGAAATGCCTGCCCAGATCACATACACTTGGTACTATCAATTCCACCGCGAGCAAGCGTAGCTCAGATCATGGGATTCATCAAAGGTAAGAGTGCCATTCGCTTGCACGTGGAGTTCGGTAAGAAGGGGAACATACAACAAAAGAGTTTCTGGAGTCGTGGCTACTTTGTTTCAACGGTTGGAGTCAACCGGGAACAGATTATCAAGTACGTTCAGGATCAGTGGAAGAAAGATAAATTCAATGATGGACCACAACTGGATTTGTACTGGTACTAAGCTCCGCTAGCCCCTTCTAGGGGCTTCCCAAAATGCCACCGGCTCTGCTGGTGGATATTTACTGCTTGGATTCTAGCCTTCCGCCGCAGACCCGCCTGCGTAAGCTGGCGGATGAAGGGTGTCTCGCATCTTCTTGATGTGATATTGTGCAAGCGTGGAATTCAAGAGGCAAACAAATTGTGTATATCGATGTGAATA
>Ga0210041_1001117_pt1 | contig 26960 bp, 39 predicted proteins | sample CryGeymeta201503_FD_183973 | JGI IMG/M metagenome (GOLD analysis project Ga0210041, IMG submission 183973) | Groundwater microbial communities from Crystal Geyser aquifers in Utah, USA - Crystal Geyser metaG 2015-03 (SPAdes) (version 2) | ecosystem: Environmental > Aquatic > Deep subsurface >... | reverse complement strand
TTGTTTTTCTACTACATAATATTGATTAGGAACCGTATTACCGTTGTTACTCAACATATTCTGTACATTCATTTTTTTATTCATTTTTTTATTCCTTTTCTTTGTTTAGTTTAATTGACGCAATTCAAGAGATTTATATCTTTCTCTCAAAACCTCCATTTTTGCCATTCCCTGTTCTAGTGTTTCCACGTAGCACAAAAGAACCCTACCCCAAAAAATACCTATTTTCATTTTTTGTCCTCCTTTTTTTCTTGTATTCAATTTTCTATATATTCAAGAAAATTATTTGTCCTCAGTAGTCATTGCATTTGCTCCGTTTTTTTTCTGTCTAAAATCATTATCGCATGGATAAAAAAAACTGTACAGTGATTTTTTTCTTTTTTTTAAAATTTTTTTCTCCCTATATATGTATAGTCTATATTGGCAGCCATTCTATAATTTTTTATAGATACATTTTTATCTATTCAATCCCTTGTCTATATATATATATAGTCTATCATCAAAACCGATTCAATAAAAAAATATCGAATTGCCTAGGGTATTGACTAACGATTCATAAATATGCTACAATGTCAAGAATTCACTTCAAAAAATAAAGGAAAAAATAATTCAGAAAATTTTAGTATTGTCAAGTAGTACAATGGCAAAAAATTAAAAAAAGTAAAATTATTTTCTCTAGGGTAAAAAATACTATATATAGAAAAGTATATATAGTAAATCTTGAATATAGAGGAGGACTATATAGAAAAAACTATATATAGAAAAAAGTATATATTCAAAACTTCTCATATTGAAAAACACTATATAGGAAAAACTATATATAGAAAAAAACCTATATATGAATCTAGGTTAGTTGATAGAATCAACCAACCAACTAGGTTAGTTGATAGAATCACCAAACTAACCTCATCAAAACCAGACAGAAAAACCCAAAAAAACGGTCGATTCTAGAGACTTTCCTCTACTTTTCAAGCGAAAATTTTTGGGTAAATTTTTGGCTAAACTTTTCGATATTTCTTTATCCATTACTTCGGCAGCTTTTTCACAAAAAAAATCCTAGAATCTTCCAGTACTTTCTGGAAAGACTCTAGGATTTTCGGTATTACTTTGTATTACTTTTACACTTCAGTATAACTTTTGACTCTTTTACTTTCATACATCCCATACTTTGAAATTGCATCCATTGCAAGGTTATATTCTTCTTTACTGTTCATTGTGATTGTTTTCTTTTCTTTGTCTCCATAATTGACAACAATCTTTGTATAGGGTAAGGTATTCTTTACTGTCAACAGATTAGTTTTTGCATCAATTGTATTTCTTGTACTGTTCATGACCTGGATTGTGTTAAGGTTGTCTTCAACAATATTCAGATACTTTTTCAGATAGATAGTAATTCCTACCTTTTCTTTTGTCTGTACGTTTTTAATATACTTCAAAAAATCTTCTGTATTGGTATGAAAAAATACGATTGTATCTTGACCGAATACTTTTACTTGTTGTAATCCTTTACCCTTGACATACTCTACTAAAATTTTATCCATTGTGTTTCCTTTTCTGTATTGGCCAAAATAAAATAGTCCAGGAAAAAAACCTGGACTATTTACCCCTATATACCCCTCCTATACCCCTCCTTCAAAATAGTATACATCTTCAATCTGTGTACAACATTCTATGTTCCTAAAAAAATCCATAAGGCTAGCACCAAGATTGTATCTTCTCATTCTCCTTGAATCTCCAATATCTACTAACCTATGCTTATGGCCATAATCCTCAATAAACTTCTTTGCAAGTTTTTTGTCCTTAGTCTGGTAAAATTGCCCATAGTATGACATTCTATGGGTCAATCTGTTCGGTGTACCAGTCGTAGCATTCTCTCCCATAAACACATAGGTAATGCCATTAAAATCACTATAGGTATAATCTTGTATCATTCTATTCTCCTTAATAAACTTTACTTTTGACTTTTCATCAAAGACTTTTTTTATTTCTTCTCTTGTTTTTTCATATTCTTCGGTAAACTTATCCATAATGTTCTCCTTTACTGTAAGAATAGTATAGCACTATTCTTCATCATTGTCAATAGGACCATATGAAGATTCTATTTCTTTATTGCATTCATCACAATAAATATTTTCACCTTCATCATAAGTACCTATTGACATACTGATATTATTTGTAAGAAATTCTTTCCTTGCACACTTATCACAAAAAACACCATTAGTATGGTCTTCAATAAAAATTAAAGTATACCCACCTATCATAGTATAAGGTGAAAATATCTGATCCATTACTTTTGAGAATGCTCTACCAATAGATTCAGGATTATACTTTAATTCATCCTTTATATACTTAACAACACTTTCTCTTGTTATCTGCATACTGTTCTCCTTTACTGTAAGAATAGTATAGCACTATTCTGAAATAATGTCAAGTAATTTCTTCTTCCGAAGTTAAAATAATATACACAATATTGTTAATTTCTTTCTCAATTTTCTTTATCTTTTCTTTTGCCCCTTCACTATCTTTGTCAATTCTTTTTCGGTGAAAGTCTCGGTATAGTTCATCCAATTCTTTCATTTTTTGTTCGAATACAGTCTCATGATTAGTAGTATCAATCATTATCTTCTTCCTCTAATGGTTCAATTTCATTCTGCAATTTTTCAATTTCATTCTCTAATTCATCAATTTGTTCCTGGATAGATTCAATTTCATCAGATAGATTTTTATAATCTTCTTCCATATCATGATATTCTTCAGTATCTTCTTTGTTTAAAGTATCAACATAGTCAAGATATATTTGTCGGTAGGCTATTGGATCAATTTCTTTGAGTACTCTACTTGCACTATACTCTAATCCTGCAATAGTAACCGAATATTCATCATCCAAAAAATCATCCACAATTGACTCTATGTCTTCTCTACAAAGAGCATCCTCTAAGTCAAAATCTTCCATATCCTTAGCTAAACTGTTCAATTCAATTTCTAACTTCGTTAGTTCAGAATAAAACTTACTCAATTCATTTTCTAACTTTTCCATGGTACTCATAACTTTCTCCTTTTTGATTGTAAGAGTATCGTACTATAAAGTAATTTCTTTGTCAACTACTTTCTTGCTAATGCTCAATCTCTTATAAACATCCTTATACTTTTCCTTCATAGCCTCAATTTCCTCGATTTTTTTCGTGGTAGCAAGTAATACAATCCTACTTCCCATAGTTGCCCAAAGACAAAAAGTATTATTCATAATTTTCTCCTTAACCTTATGAGAGTAGTATAGCACTATTCTACCATTGTGTCAAGTGTCTGTTGTCCTTTTTCTGTAATAAAAAGTAACTTCTCTTTTTCTTTGACTACGTTGACTTGTATATATTCAGACTCCTCTAGTTCTCGAATATTTGTATATACTCTAAAATTGACATTACCATTCATAATTGAATATATAGGTTTTCCTGGATTTTCTGAAATACCCTTTAATATTGTATACTTTCCATAACGTGTATTCTTTCTCCATTGTGCCATATAATTATCCTTATTATTCAATTTCTTCATAGTAATAAAAATTACTACCATTTAATTGGTTTTCATATCGACTACCTTTTAAACCATGCAATCCAATACAATAGCCATTATAGATAAATGTAATTACATAATCTTCAAGATTAGTTCTTTTTACAATATATCCATCATTACTACTATATACTGTAACACCAGTGTTAACAATTCTTTTTATTTCTGCAATATCATCAGGTATTTTTATTTTTTTATTCATTGCCATAATCCTCCCCATACTCCAAAAGTAGCCTCTACTCCATATCCTAATGCTCCATCATAAGAAAAAGAGTGTATATTCTTTTTATGTATCTTTATATCTTTTTCTAGTTTAATATCTAAACATCCACCACTACCATTCCACGGATTATATAATCCGCAATTAATAGACTTATCAATATGATAATATCCTTTAGAATCATAAAGATTATTATTCAATATATCAGATAAATCTACCTTTACAAAAAATGTCAATAAATTCATTGAATATGTAGCATTCAATAATTCTTCTTTTAAACTTCGTAAAAACTTAGAATCAGTTGGATTATTGTTATTAAAATGATAATCATAAAATTGTTTCATAGTGTACCCTTGACTCTTTACTAGCCAAGTAATACTACCCTTTTCTAAAGTTTTCCTATATTGAATCCCGTTCAAGTGTAAAAAATTAGCCGTAAAATCAATATTAGACTCATTATAAAAATCTGTACAAAGGTTCATATTGACTGAAGCATTGCGTAAAAAATGATTATAATCAGGTGAAAATGATACTCTTTCACATACAAATTCATCAATGTATGAATCTAAGTCTACACTATCTTGTATATCTTCTAAGTATTCATCAAAATCAAAATTTTCTCTTATCTTCTTCACTACTTCACTATGGTATGCATACCAAGTGTCATTATATTCATACAATTCATACAATTCATCAATTTCAGAATAGAATTTATCCATAGGATTGTCTGAATCTATGATTTTTTGGATTGTCTTTTCATCTAATTCTTCTCTATAATCGGCGTAATATTCACCATGAAAGTAGGTGAATCCGTTTTCTGTTACTTCTTTCTTTAAGTAAAACTCATGGTCAATAAAATCAATCAATTCCTTTTCTAACTTCTCTTGGTCCTTCATACTGTTCTCCTTTACTGTAAGAATAGTATAACACTATTCTGAAATAATGTCAATATGTAAAATGATTTTTTTCTATTCTTTTTCCGTATGGTACACCTTTACCATTGCTATGATTATACCAGACAACACCTACACCTTTACAGATACACTCTTTGTCTTTTAAAGAGTTAGAAAAAGTATTACCATAACCTTTACAGACTGGACAATCTACTTTTTCCATTTTACCGAAAACTGTATTCTTTACCACTATATTCTCCTTCATCATGAGAATAGTATAACACTATTCTACTATTGTGTCAAGCTAATTCTTCAAGTATTTTCATTGCATTGCTAATATACCAGATACCACCTTGACTCTTTGGTCTTTTAAACTCATAAAAGTCTTCGATTTCTACCTTACACCATACCCTATCTTTCATGGAAATGTGTGGAGCTATTGGAGATTTTGTAGTATGCCAACCTGGTCTATGGGCAAATCCTTTTGTCGGTATATCTTCTGCCTTTACCCATACACCTAAAGGAATGACTTTCTTTCTTCCAATAAATAATGGTCCAAGTGTACCATTTTTTCGCTTATGAAGTAACTTGTATGCAATCATTTTTTTCTCCTTCATCATGAGAATAGTATAGCACTATTCTGAAATAATGTCAATACTAAAATCGAGAAAAAATAAAAAAAGTTTTTTTGAAAAAGTAGTTGACAAGAAAATAAAATAGTGTTATACTATTATCATAATGTTAAGGAGAAAAGAAAAGTAAGGACCGTGCCGAGAAATCGGGGAGGAGAGGGGAGTGTACCCAAGTGTTGGAGATAAATGAGATTCTTTTGAAAATGGAGATTTTCAATTATATTTATTTTAGACAAAAAAAGAATCCCAATATAGGGATTCTTGAATATATGAGTTTAAGTGTACTACTTTACTAGTACACTAGTACGCTAATTTCAAAGTATCGGTTTTATCTTTTACAGTTCTACTTCCATGTATTTCTCTAATGGTATCAATACCTAATTTTGTTACCATTTTCTTACTTTTTTCACCACCAGAAAAAATCCATGCTTTATGTTTACCAGAAAACCAAAAACCTAAGTTTTTCAAAAAAACTTTGTATTCATAGGATTGTCTAGCATATATCCATTTTCCTATAACTTCAATACTCATATTAAAATCAATGACAATCTTCAATACCTTCATGACTTCATTCAATTGTTCAGTAAAATCAAAACCATTATTGTTATATTCGGTAAATTTCTTATTGACAAAAGTTTTCAGAAAATTGTCATATTCATTTTTCATTTTCTTAAAATCTTCTTCATTGCCACCATGATCAGGATGAAGATTTTTTGACAATTCTCGAAACAATTTCTTTGCTTCATCAATGCTATTTATATTTTTGAAGTACATTCTGTTCTCCTTATCAATCTTACCTAATAGTATCATACTATTAAAAACTTGTCAACAAAAATATTTCTATTCTACTATTATTTTTTGCCATTCTATAGTACACTCTTGCAAGATAGGAAAAGCAAAGTATTCAATGGGAAGTATAGCATAGTATAACACTATGGTCAAGTAAAACTTTTCCTATTCTACTATTATTTTCTGGAAAACTTATCTATACTATGGAAGAAAAAAATAAAATGTTTAGGAGAATCATATTGACAAAGATTGTGAATAGTGCTATACTATCAGTACAAGATAAGGATGATAGAATAGCAAGGACCATGACGGGGTAACCCGAGGAGGAGGGGAGAGTGTACCCTAGTGATAGAGATAAATGAGATAGTGGAGATTTTGAGTATTATACTCTAAGTTTAGATAAATGAGTAAATTCAGATAAATCAGTATAATGAGACAAACCACTTAATAGATTATCTTGCTGGTCCCCTGGGCATTTCAAACGGTCGATTTCAGACATTTTCCCCTACTTTTCACGGAAATTTTTGAGCAAAATTTTCTATGACTTTTTAAACACTTTCTGGGACCATCAACTTCTTGGATAATTTTGTGTAGGTTTTTCCAAAGACTTTTGCTACTTTTGCTGCTCGATTGTTGCAATTAAATAAACAAAATTGCAATCGTATGTCCAGAAAAAAAAGTATATCTTTGCAAAAGACCACATATAAATCAACACACTTACACAACTTTATGACAAAATTACGGTTCATTTAAGCTATGAATCCCACACAAAACCACAAAAATATGTCAAAAAATCACATAAAAATAGAGATGCTATCATAAAATGTGATCCATTAAATCACCCAAAAAGAGATTTGACAAAGTATGTTCTAGTTTTCTACGAGAAATTTCAGCCATTAGCAACTCAAATAACTGACTTTCTGAGACACTGTGGTCAGAAAAGTGTGTATTTATCTGATTGAATGCAGTCTGAAGTATTTTATCGTCTGACATCAATTTCATTTTCAAAATATAAACCCAATTAAAATCAAACATAGTCTTCCTCACATAACCATGAAATTATAGTAAAAAATAAAGTATATCTTTCTTGCTCCATAAGAGGCACAGAGGTACAGGGAATGTCCCAGGAAAAAACCTGGACAATTTAGGCCCCTATACCCCTCCTATACCCCTCCGTCAGAAGTATACCAGTTCAGGTATTACTCTGTTCCCTGAGTAAAATCATACAAGAGCTTCTTGAGTTTCTCAGTGTTTGTTTCCTTGTTGATGGCATCATGGTACAAATTACCAAGAGAGTTAAACTCATCAAAGATTTCAATGATCCACCCAAAATCATCAACACACTTTAGCATATCATGTATCGCTTCAGCGTATACACGAATTTCATGTTGGGCGTGTGAATGTAGTCTGAGTTCTAAGAAGTGCAACAGATTTCTCAAATCTGTAGTGAATGTCAACATAGTATAATTGGCCAATGGCAGAACAAACCGTGCTTGTTCCCTGGCCACTCCCTGAGAAATCAAGTAGTTGTAGACAATCAAACACTTATCATATGCTTCTTCCGCAATACCAGAAATCTTCATGTTCTGGTGGTAATCAAATGGTTCTCCACTGCCTTGGTGATTTTTCTCCCCCTGCTTTCTCCACACTATAGGCATATACATTTCATCAATCGCCTCGGAATATCTCAAGCTGTATTCGTTTGGAGAAAATCCCCTGTGTCTAAGCCATTGTTTCGCAATTGAGTGTGGCATTTTAACATCAAATGTCAGTGAGATTTGCTCAAACGGGGTCAAGTGTTGGTTTTTATAAAGATACCTTAGTAACCCTTTGTCTTGCTTTTCTCCCTTCGAGGCCACACCTCCGGTGGAAATTCTGGCTGCTCTAAGTATCTTGTACACATCACCTTCATAGGAAACAAACTTTACAAAGCCTTTATCAAGTACTTCACGTTGATCAATATATTCATCTTTTGTATAATCTGTCAAAATCCTATCCCCTTCTTTTCTTCTTTTTTATTAAGCACATCAACAAATTCTATAATTGTTTTCTTCAGCTCTTTAATCTCTTTGACCGTAAATCCAGCCATAATTATGTTATCCCTTGAAACGTTTATTGCAACGTCTGGGGCTTCATCTTCATCACCATCTTTATTTTTTAAACCAATCAACTCTTGTAAATCATGAACTCCCATGACAACATTGTCGTCAGCTTCTTCCAGTTCTACAGCGTCATCATCATCATCATCGTCAAAATCATTTCGCAAAACAAACCCCCTTGAAGTACAAATTTTTGTAAATTGCTCAAATCTACAGTCTCAGACTGTCTATAAAATCTCCTCAGCCGAACGTCAGGCCACCAAATTTCAATTTTCCCACACAAACAATACCCTAACTTCATTTGACATACTTATCAAGCTCAAATGGCCAGTCTTTACGCTGTTTTAAAATTTCAATCGTTGCATTATTTAGGTAAAAAATCTCTCCATCATCTGTCTCACACAAATCAGAATCACTGTGTGTAAGTTCAGTGACAATCCAATCTCCATATGGGCTGCCTTTGCCTATGTAGTGATTAATTCGTTTCATCTTCACAAACGGGTGTTCTTTGATGAATGTACGAATCATGTCCATGAAAAATTCTTTATCTCCTTTTGCTAACTCTGACACAAAGGCAAATTCAGACTCGGAAATGTATCCATCTTTTCCGAGTTTAGATCGTTTACAAATGTATGTTATTTCTTTGACACGCCTTTGGAGGAGTTTGGCTGTTTCTTGTATTGTGTACAAATATTCCCCCTTTCCCACACAGTATAGCATACATTCAAATTTATGTCAATTGTCCCACCAGGCTTTAATTTGTTTATTTTCTTTCAAATATTCAATATCTTCCTTTGAACAAAAAGATTCTTTAACTCCAGGAACAACTACCTGCTCTGGTGCCCCTAATGCTACCCATCTTCGGTAAGCGATCCTCTCTCTGGCTACTTGTGCTGGGTTATAAAGAAGTTGGCACTGGGGGTCGTTAAACTTTGACTTCAAATGCTCTTTGAATGCCTTGTAGGTGGCTCCATCAACATAAAAGTGTCCTGGGCGTAAGTCCCATTTGTCAGTAACAAAATCAATAAACAAGCTCACAAAGTATCCAGGTGAGTTGTATATCTTCTGGAGTTCCTTTGGTCCCCAATCTTTATACAGCATTTGACCTCGTGAGCGAAACTCTGTCCAGTCCTCGATGATACCTGCAATGTATGAATCGACCTTTGAACGAATCTCTGATCGGTTGTACTCCATGTTGTCAGCAATTTTCTTCATAACTTCTGGATAGAACTGTTCAAAAACATCAAATTTCTCCCTGGACGGTGTACTTACCGCAGTTGCTCCATCGTTCATCATATGCCAAAGCCAAGACCTGGTTGCATATTCGCTCTTAGGATTTGCCAAACCTTCATAGATGAATCCAGTGATGCTTGGTTGAAGGCTGTTCTTATCCACTGGAAATATTTTTGGGTAGAAAGCCTTTGCATATTCAGTAATCAATTTTATCACATTTTTTGGCTCAAGTTTGTAGTGCACAAATTTTTCGTTTATTGTCCCATTAGAGTACATACGTGAATTTGGAAGCACCGTCTTAAACCCTCGCTGATGTATTTGACTCAATGTGGAAATAGCTTTCTTAATCGTCTTACTCACATACCCAGAGTTATCGAGCTTATGAACACTCATTGTCCTTGGAGCCATGCACAAACCATTTGCTTTGTCTTCTCGCATGGTGGTGGCAACAGCATTCCAGTGTTCAATCACTGGCAACCAGATTCTTTCTTCAGCAGATACACGGACCAGTTTGGTGGTGTTCGAGGCCGTGGGCCGTGGGGCGGAACTCTGACTTGATATTTTATTTTCTTCAGGTGAATGTATTGCTTTCTTTCCTACAACAAACATTTCATTATTTCCTCCCTGAAATTCTTCTCTACGTCCGTAGGACACTGTTGTAGACAGGGGAGCAGGAGCGATAGCGACTGCTACATCTGTCTCATTGGCAGATGGGTGGAAGGGAGGCGAAGCCGACTCTTCCCCCATGCCAATGGGGGTTTGCTTAAATAATGATTTATCATTATTTTCTTTAGACTGATATACGTAAGTATATCTGTCTTTCTTAGATTTATTAATAGATTGTATAGGTTGTCGCAAATTGCGGCGATCGTTCCGCAAATCTCCCGAAAACGTATTTGCTTTTTCTTCTTGTTTTCTTCCCAAAAAATCATCAAGAAGTCCCGATTTTACCCCATCAACTCTGAATGCTTCTATACTTCCAAGCCCATAAAACTCACGAATATCTGGATCAATTATGGTGTACCAGTTTGTCTTGTCATATTTATGCTTATTGAAATTACCTATTAGTAAGACCTTTTGCTTCTCTAATCTTGACAGCGCACGTTGTATTGTGTCCTCTGAATATTCAGGAAAATACTTACTGTGGAGCTTTGCTACTGAACAAAAACTCCATGTTATTCCATTTGCTATCCCTGCACCTTTTTCTCGGTTCAGGTGTATAAAATAAGCCATGTGTTGCAAAAAGGTTGCTTCTGTAACACTGTATTTTAAAGCAAGTCTTACATCATAAGAATGCACTTGGAACAATTCTTTTCTTTGTGCTTGTACTTCCTTGAAAGACTCAAATGGTGCTTTCTCTATCAGAATCGTACCGTCAGCAACAAAACCCTTAATTCTTCCGTTTTTTGCCATTCTTACCTCCATTCAGAACCACAGTCTTTTCTTCTATAAATCGTTTCATCAGTCTACTTGGTTCAATATCTGTTACAATACAGTACCCAAGATCGTCACCAAAAACACGCCCTCTGTCATTGCTCAAAAGTATCTCTACTTCTTTTTCTGTCTTCATCTTTTGAATAAACTCTAATTCAGTCATCGATGTTGCTGCTTTTCTCAGAGCAAAATCTAAAGAGTCCGGTGTGCTCACCTTTTTTTTGTTGATGAAAAACACACAGTTTCCATTAGAATCAAAATCAAAATGCCAAAAATCAACCAGTGATTCCTTGACAATCACTCCTTCATTGTCAATCCAGTCATTGACAAAAGCAATCGTTTCCTTTAGAATTGCATCGATGTTAAATTGCAGTAGTTTACTGTTCAGTTCAGCAATTGACTCCACTGTATCTAGTAAATAATACAAGTGTTCAATCGGTATTGCATCTTGGTCCAACCTCATACTCATATGAGGTATATCATTCTCAACGTCTTCACGACTAAGAGAAGAGTGATAAATGATTTCATCATCTATCATCCACGATTTTTGCATTAGTTACTCCTTAAAAAAATAAAAAAATCCCCCAGAAGATTGCAGTTCTCTCCGCAGTTTTTGGGGACTGCACTACAATACAACGGGGGCTGGGTGGGAATGGTAGTAATGAACTATTGGAGAGAAACGTTCCTATGTCCGGTAATTATAACACATATGTGGTATAATTTACTTGACCATTATACCATGAAAAAAATATTTAGTCAATAAGCAAAAAAGGGGTTGACTCATTTGATCTACTATGCTATACTATTGCCATATTGGAGCAAAAAATGACATGCGCAAAGTGTGACAAAGAGGCATGGCTGGTCTCCCCCATGCCTGGGTACTACAGATATAAGTGTACTTGTGGTTGGGACAGTGGATTTGTGCATTTAGACCAAAGAACTACACGAGATCACGAGTATTATGCAATGAAAATGTATAAATATACAGAAAGAGAGAAAGAGTATGAAAAAAGTACTGAATGTGTTTAGGTTGGTGTATACAATGTTGGGCTTGACATTATTTCTGTTATACTTTATATTGTATGAAATGAAAGATGCTTCTTTCATTTTTCTAGTGTTTGCAATTGCTTACACATTACTTGGAATTGATTACTTGGTAGTTTATAGTTTTAAAGGAAAAAAAAGCATGAGGGTTGGTATAGTAGGAAGTAGGACTTTCAATGATTACAGTAAGATGAAAGAAGAGTTCTTAAACCTCTATAGTGTTGAAGATATTGAGTGTATATTTTCCGGTGGGGCTATTGGAGCAGATTCATTGGCTCGAAAGTTAGCAGAAGACTTAGGTATTGAGATAGTGGAAATACTTCCCGATTGGAATAAGTATGGTAAATCTGCTGGTTATATCCGTAACCAAGTCATTGTTGCATCTTCTGATGAGATTCTCGCATTCTGGGATGGTAGGAGTCGTGGGACAAACCACACTCTTGACTTGGCAGGTAAAAAGGCTATGCCTGTTCACATAGTAAGTTTTAGGTGAAAAGGAGATTATATGGTAGACAACCGTCAGAACAAGATAAAAGAAACCTGGTATGCACAGATAGGTTCTGATCCATCTCTAATTGATACTGCAATTCTACACGCACGAGTGACAGGGAGTATTGGTGCTACTGAACAAATAGGATTTGATGGTCCATTTGCTACAGTCCGAAGAGAAGGCTATCAATCTGTAGATTATTACAAGGTAGAGCATATATGGTAGCAGTTCATTTTGAAGAAAGATGTCCTTATGATGATGATTATGGAAAACCAAAAGATATATTTGTGTTTCTAACCCAGAAAGATGCTCAAGAGTATTTATTGGGGCATGGGGCAAAGAGAGTCAGTAACACCACATATGTCTACACTGAATATCATTCGGAAGTACATGCAAAGATTCATAATGTAGTGTGGAAAGCAAGCACTACAGTAGAAATAAGTGGAATATGACCCGCCGAGCCTCTTCACAATGCTCACTAGGGAGGGTTTTCTGGTCACTACTGAAAAGGTAGCCCAGACGAAAAGGGCAGTTGCAAATGCCCAAAGTAGGCGGTAGGTGGAAGCCCTACAGACACTTTTTCTCAGGAGCAACCCAACCGGGGACTTGGCCCGAACACATGATGCAAGACCAATTAAAGATTGCACGGTCGGGGTATAAGACTTCTTACCATGCCATCTGGGAATAGGTGGCTATTGGTTGTGGATAACCAAGAAAAACAACCACCCAGGATGGTCTAACCTGGCTAAACACCACTTGCCTAGGCAATGCAAGTAAAAAACTCACCCTGTCAGATGGTTAAAGACAATAAACATTGCCAGCCCGGAAAGACGGGTCTTGGATGACGTACACCAAGTAAAAAACGGCTATCGAACGCACCTATGCAAGCATAGCAAAAATAGGAACCAGTGAGGTCGCAAGGTGTAGGGCGACAAAAGCACTCGGGTTCGAGCCCCGGCCCTGACGAGGGTGTGAGTTGTGAGGGAGGCATCCCAATAGCAATAGCGTACGTTTCCGGGTCAACGCCGGGCACTGTGTTTGATGCTTTTCGGTGAAGTAGTCTATGGCCTTGGCCTGACCCCGGGGGATGGCAGTTGCAACCAAGGCAAACCGATTTTTATCGCACGAGTGGCGAAATAGGCAGACGATACGGCACGTTTGGCCGTAGACAGGTACGAAGAAATCGAAATCCGATGAACGTAATTAAATCCTGTCGTGCAGGTTCGAGTCCTGCCTCGTGCATCTTTAGGGCCTGTGAATGGTTTCGATCTACGGTAAATCCAAACGGGCCACCGTAGAGAACCCGGTTCGACTCCGGGCAGGTCCAGAGCCACAGTAAGTGGTAAGAATACACAAGGAGAAACATATGAGAACAGGTCTGTCACCTATTCAAGAGCAGGATTTAGTGTTTACAGTAGAGGAATTAACAGCAGAAGTAGAGACTCTTATCCAAGAAATTGGAAGCCTCTATGAAGAAATTGCACTTAAAGATGCAAAGATTGAAGCACTACAAAAAGCTGTTCTTCTTGCAAGTAAAAAGTAAGTCTTATGTGGTATAATAATTTAAGGCTTGTATGGTCTTAACCGTTCGCTCCGTATGGAGGAACACACATTATTTTATGGAGGTGTGCCTATGGCAACCACTATTTACCGAATGGTCTCGATTGGAGACTACCTTGACCGTCTTTTCAGTTCGTTTTCAGGGGAAGGTTCAATCCCTGAAGAAAGTCCTTGGGATCGACTTACTGGGTTTCCACCCATGGAAGTTGCATTCAATTCAAAGACTAATGAAGGAAGATTTCGTTTCGCTCTTGCTGGGATTCCAAAGGAAGATGTCTTTCTTGAGTTCCGCAACGACCACTTGATCTTAGGACTGAAAGAGCGAGTTTCGGACAAAGATGACTGGAACATTATTAAATCTAGCCTGAAAAGCTCTGCCCATGGTGAGTGGAAATACCCCGTTTCTCTTGATCGTTTTAATGGTGATGAAGCAAAAGCATCTTGGAATGGTGGTATTCTTACAGTAACTATTCCGTTGAAGGAAGAGAAGAAACCGAAGAAATTGCTTATTGAATAAGAGCAAGAACCCCTACGAAAGTAGGGGTTTTCTGTTGACACACATAGGCAATATGTGATATACTTTGTGCAAAAGGAGATAAAGAGTATGGTATTTTTTCAAATCTATTGGATTGGTGGGTTAATCTGGGCTTTCCTTGCTTTGTCTGGAATTGAAATTATGAGAAAACAACAAGAGAAGAACCAAAAAGAACTTTCTGCTATCAGTAAAATTGACTCAATAAGAGAACGGTTTTCAGTTGTGGGTCTCATTGTCTTTACAGTTGTGACCTGGCCATTATCCTTCATAGCACTGATCAAAGCTATTTTTTCAAAGTAACCCTTGACATAATAATTTTTATGGTGTATACTTCTTTTATACTAAAGGAGAGACCATGAACCAACTTGTTATCAATGAAACAACTGAACTTACCCAAGAACAAGTAAATTATATCCTTAACCATATTAAGTATGATAAATTGAAATCATCTTTTGAAACTGAAATTAAGAAAAATGAAACTGACTTTATTGCATTACTTGAAGATTTTTTAAATACATTAAAGCCTGGAACACGAAAAACATATGAGAAATTTTTACGACAATTTGTCAATAATGAAAAAAACTTATTTTACTTTACAAAAAAAGATGCAGATGAGTATGTAATGAATCTATCTAATGTATATAGTTCAAGTTCGGTAAGATTATTTGTAAGTGCGTTAAGTTCATTTTGTTCAAAATTAGTTAGATGGGATGTGTTAGAATACAATATTTGGTATGGAGTTACATTGCCAGATTCTCAGAGAAGTGTTGAATTAGTTGTACCTGATGATAAAGATGTTAAAACTTTACTTGATTATTATAAAGAATTGTCTTACTGTAAATGTGTGAGTGAAAGCACACAAGAAAGTGCAAGAAAAATGTTTATTGCAATTACATTATTAAGTGAAACTGGTCTTCGTGTTGGTGCATTAACTGAATTAATTGTGAATGGTGATATGTATAGTACTGTTAGTAAAGGAAAAAAGGTTCGAGGTAAATTACCAGAATCTTTTTTCCAAGCCATTGAGTTCACTGGAATGTCAATAAGTGTATTGAAAGATTTGAATAAGCCGATGGTTCAATTCAATCTTTCCAATGCCTGTAAGAAGCTACACTCTGAAAAGAAGATTGCTCATGTGTACCATCCACACAGTTTTCGACATTATTATGCTGTAAAGCAGTATCGAGAACATAAGGATATCTACACAGTGAGTAGACTATTGAATCATGCAAGTGTTCAGATCACGCAACGGTATCTTGAATCTATGGAAATTGTGTAAGGAAATAAGATGAAAAAGTTCTATGAAAAAGAAGAGAAAATTATCCTTAACTTTGGTGGACCAGAATTTCCAAGGACTCTTGAGTTTATTAAACAAATCCCAGGAAGAAAGTACGACCCTGTAAGGAAGGATTGGAGTATTCCAAATACCATAGAGAACCAACGATTGTTGGAAAACTTTGGGTTTAATGGGGATAGGCCTTGGGTGTCAGAAGATTCTGTTGATGAATCATATAAAGGTATTGAACTTACAACTCCATCATTTCTTAGGAACTACCAAGTTGATGCTCTGAAGTACCTCAAGTTTCATGATGATAGAGCATATCTTGGAGCAAACATGGGAACAGGGAAGACAATTATGAGTCTGTCCCACATTGAAATGAATGGTTATAAAAAGTCTTTGGTTATTTCTCCTGCTGGAGTAAAGATCAACTTTCTCAAGGACTATCAAAAATTCTACAAGAAAAGTTTGACCATTCTCTCTGGTCTTGACAGTATTCAATTTTATAGCAAAGATGGAATCTATGTAGTTAACTACGAATTACTCTCTTTGTCTATGGAAACAATTGAAACCAAGTACCGAAAAAGAAACGGAGACATTGGGGTTCGTAAAACTGCAATGCCTAAACAATCAATGCTTGACTTTGCTAGTTCAAAGTTTGATTGTATTATTGCTGATGAAGCCCACAAATTAAAGAATGAAGAGTCTCAAGCATACCAGGCATTTTCCTTATTGGCGAAGGATGCTAAGTCAGTTATCCCTATGAGTGGAACCCCAATTCTGTCACGGCCAGCAGAAGTATTTGGTGTTATGAAGGTTCTAAAACCGAAGGTATTTAATGACCAGAACAAGTATGCTTTTCTTACTCGATATTGTGGACCAAAAGCAGTAACTATTCGTGGTGGTGGAAGAATTATGACCTACACTGGGGCCACAAACGGTAAAGAACTCAATACACTGTTACGAAAGAATGGTATGCTCATCATACAAAATACCGACATTGACAAAGAGTTGCCAGAAGTGATCTCTCATGTGGCAGTGATTGAACTAGACGCAAACTACCAAGCATACAAGGAAGATTTGTATGACCAAATAGCTGATAATCCGGGGATGGTTCTGTCTGCAATTGAGAAGCTGAAACAGTTTTCTGTTGTACACAAGTTGGAAAACTGTATTGATTACATAAATAATATTTTGGATATTGAAGAAAAGGTTGTAATATTTGCTTCCCATAAAATGGTTGTAGAGTTTTTGCACAAACGCTATAAAAACTCTGTTACCTATAATGGGGATGTGAGTCCTGCACAGAAAGAAAAGAATAAAGAAGCATTTATCAATGACCCAAAAGTCAAAATGATTATTGGGAACACTGAATCAATGGGCATTGGTGTTGATGGATTGCAACATAGTGGAAGTAGCTCCATGGTGTTTATTGAGCTTGCTTGGAACCCTGCAATGCACGAGCAAGCAATTGCAAGACTTGTGCGAAGTGGATACAATGGGAAAGCTCACGTAAACACTCACTATCTTGTTGGTGAAGGAACTATAGAAGAAGAGATCATGGAACTCCTTGATAAAAAGAAGGGAGTCTTTGCTTCGGTTATAAAAGGTGAGGATGTGAAAGAAGAAGACCTTCTCACTTACATGAAGAACAAGTACTTGGATGAGGCGTTAGCATATAGTCGCAAAAAGAACAGGAGATAGTATGGCATTGAAACTGACAAGGGAACAAATTGACAATTCTGATGAACTAAACCTTGCCATTGGTTGTATTGTTTCTGATGTTTTTCTTGAAGAACTTAACAACATTCTTTCAAGGAACCTACAACTCATTAAGGCCCAGGGAGTAAAAACTATTATACGGTGGTGTCTTGACCACTATAAGATTCATACAAATGCACCAAAGGAATTGATTCAAGACATATTTATCAGTCAGCAACCCGGTATGCAGGACGAAGTTATTGAGTCAGTGGGGACAATTCTCACCAATCTCAACGACCGCTATTTGCAAAACGAACAAGCATTCTCTGAACGATATTACCTTGCTAAGAGTAAAGACTACCTTGAAAAAGAATCTTTACTCAGATTAGCTCAAGAGATGACCGGAGCTATAACACTTGGTAAAGTTGAAGAAGCTAAAAGACTTCTTGTAAACTTCAACAAAGTTGATAAGGTAATCTCTACAGGCGTAGACCCTTTCACTGACAGAGCTTTGGTAGTAAAGATGTTTGAATCTCTTACTACAGGAATACTGAAGTTCCCCTATGATGCTCTTCAGCAGATGTTCCATCAAGTGTATAGAAAAGATGTGATCTCTGTTGCAGGAAAAGCAAAAGCAGGGAAAAGTTTTGTAATGCAACAGTTAGCATTATACGGCCTGTACAGCGGATTGAACGTGGCAATGTTTTCATTTGAAATGGGTGTGGAGATCATGGGAATGCGTTTGTTTCAAAACCTTCTTGGTGAATCTCGTCATTCAATGGAAGCAGAAGTACGAATCCCCTACTTTGATAAGAACAATAACATACTCTATGATACATTGATCAAGCCAGGTCTTGAAATGAGTGAAGTTATTCAATTCCAAAATGCTTTCAAAACATACATGGGAAATGGTCAACTTCGTTTCTTCGATTCTGACTCTTGCGGAAGGAAGGTGTCTAATATTGTTGATGCACTTAACCGACTTGAGAAGTATGAAGATTTCAAAGTTGACATGGTGGTGATTGACTATGACAGCCTATTAGAGAACGAGCATGGATTCAATGGGAGTACATATGAAGGTATCAACGAAATCTGGAAAGATGTCAAAAATAAAATAGCTCTTGATCTCAACACTCTTGTTGTCTTTGGTTCACAGTTGAATAAAGATGGTGCAAAGGGAGAAGTGACTCCACTTAATGCTTCTCACAGCAGTCGTAAATTCGACTGGGTTTCTGTCTGGATAAGTCTTGTTGCTACAGAAGCAGAGCGAACAAATGGGTTGGCTAGATTAACTGCATTAGGAAGACACCATGACTTTAGTGGGGATGAGGTAGTTATCACTCAAGCACTAAGTCTTGCCCGACCAATCCTTGATGCCAGGTGGAAGAAAGACATCCCCGGATATGATGACTTTGTTGATTCACTTTCAAATGACCACAAGGCAAAGCAACCAAAGAAAAAGCAAGAAGAAGAAGACAAGGATTGGCGTGTATAGTTGACATTCTGTACTCTATAGTGTAGAATGTATTTGTGAAATGGAGGAAAGTATGAATAGTGTTATTATGTTTCGATTCTCAGTGGAAGAAGGTTATTTCCATGATGATTGGTTTTTTTCCCTCAAAGACCCGGCATTCATAAAAAAACTTGAACAGATGTATGCTCAAAATATTTGTGGTCATCAAGTGACAATGACATTGACAAGCGACTTAGAAATTGAGGATGGTATGGCACATTTTTGGGCAGATGCAGAAGGAGATGACTATAAGTACGCAGAAATGATCTTCGTAGAAGCATATCTCGTTGTTGATGGTAAATACAGATTTAAACTTCAGTGGGACCAATTTACAGACATGGAGAATTTGAATGACGTTTCAATCTGAACAATTAGCAAAGATAATTAAAGACTGGAAACCAGTATGGTCAACTGCTGGGTCAGTGAAACACCATGATTGGATATTTTTTTCTGGTGGCTATGTGCTGTGTTATAATGGATACTTTTATGTACACACAATGATTGATATGCCATCTGATGCTCACTTTGCTTTGTCTGCTCAAAGTGCATTAGCTCTACTTACAGGCGACACTGTGGAGGTTGGGTATACTGATGATGCTTCGTTCATGCAAGTAAAGAAAAGGCGAGTTGAATTTAGCTACCCTTTTTCATTGAAAGAAAAGATAGAAAAGTTCTATTTGTATGATAAACCCTTGGCATCAATAGTCCCAGATCAGTTGCAACTCATTGAAATGTTTGGATATGTGTTTCCACAAAACATTGAGTTCAGTAATGTTTATGCTTATAACGGGAATCTGTATGCCTCGGATGGATATCGTATTGTGATGCAACCAACAACATCAATTGATGCTGTGTTTCCATTTGGTATACAAAAATTGATTAATGATCAAATTCGAGGAATTGAAAGCACACCAGATGGTATTACTTTGTCATATGGAGAGTACACTTTGTCAGCAGCAAAAACCATGGGACATGCAAGGGCTATAACATCAAGGATTCCAAGTACATTAACCTCACAATGGTGTATCATACCAGATGAAATTTTTGAAATCTTAGAGGCTACAAAGACATTTGGGTCAGAGTTCAAAGCTAAAGATTTGAAAGTACAAATCGATTTTACAAAAGATACTGGAACAGTCACTATAAAAGGATTTAAGTCGAAGTTTTCTGACTCATTTCCTTGTGAGTGCACCCACCCATTCACCATATACGGGCACCCGAATCATTTAAGAGATGCTTTTTCATTTCACAATAAGTTTGGATTCAATGTGGATGGTGAGTTTATTTTACTTGAGAGAGAGGATGGTGGTATTCAGTTCCTATGGATAGGAGAATAAATTGACAACAACCCACTTACACTGGCTGAAAACACTGGCACACTGGATAGTAGTAATGGTGAGTATCACCTTTACTGTACTGTTGTTCTATCAAATTTCTTCCACTTCTATTGGGAAAATAGCTACTGTAAGTTTTGGGTTTGCTTTAGAATTGTTTAAGATTTATATTTTGGTAACGATTAAAGACCCACATAAAATGGCGTTTAAGTATTTAAAAAAGTTTGGGCTGTTCATGGTCTATCTTTCTCTTGCTTTAGCGAGTGGACTTGCTACTCTTGGTTTTGCGATTGGAGAAATTGAGGGACAAAGTTTTGCAAGTTCAAGTGCAAACGCTCCAATCATCTATGCAGAACAGGATTTGCAAAGGTATACCAGACAGATAGAAGACATCACTGCCCAAATGTCCCAACTGCCACCAGATTATATTACAGCAAGGCAAAGATACCTAACTACAATATCTGAGCTGGAAGTTCTACGGGCTGAAGCAATGGCAACACTAGTAAATGCTCCAACACTAGAGGTTGTTGCAACAGACACATTTACTTTACTTGGAAAGTTACCGTTTATAAATCTTGACGGTGAGACACTTTTATTTTACATTTTCTTGGCACTGGTGATTTTGTTAGAGGTTGCAATTGCAGTGACCACAGACTTCACAGAAGACAAGCCAAAAAAGAAAAAAGACGAAGAGCCTGACCCAGACGATGATGGCACAAATGGTATTGAGTCAACAGTGACAGATATTGATGATAGTAGTTTTGAGATAAGTAAAGATGAGGAGGAAGAGATGCCTGGTTTTTTTAATTTAGAGAAAAATAAGTCACTCCCAACGGTAGCTATTGATAAAAAGATAGCAGGGTGTGAAACTTGTCAAATGTACAAAACGTGCCAAAGCCCAAAGATTGCCCCAAAGGGTAATGGTAGAATACTTGTTGTATTCCCATCCCCAACCAGACATGAAGACCATTCAAAACCATTTAATGAGCCATATCAACGCTATCTCTATCACGTTCTTGGAACTTTCGGTATAGAGGCAAAAGATATTACTGTTACGCATGCACTTCAATGTTACCAGGGTGAAAAGGTTTCAGCCAAAGCAATCGAGGGGTGCCATTATAGACTGAAGAAAACAATAAATGAGCTTGAGCCAACGATGGTCATCATAACTGACTCTGTTGCTATGAAAGCATTATACCACACATCAAACAGTGGTAGGTTTTCGTTTGCAAAGTATGCAAAGTTCACTGGTTCTATTATTCACGATCAAGATTTGAAAACGATTGTGGTTCCAATCGAAAGCCCATATGAAGCGTATGATGCTCTTGCTTTTAGAAGAAAGAAGATACTTGAAAGAGACGAAAGTGCAAAGTTTAACAGCGATCTATGGAAAGATCGCAAACTGGCAAATGTTGACAAGTTCAGAATAGTTGACCGTTTGATAAAGAAACAAATAAAGCGAGGACTCGGCTCATCATTCAAACTATTGCCAACTCATGAGGTTGAGTATACAATTGACCCAGTGACCGCAGTCTCATATCTGCGGTACTTCATGGACAAAGAGGCTTATGCTTTTGACATTGAAACTGATGGCCTCAAGCCTTATGTTGAAGGACATAAAATCTACACTTGGGGATTTAGTGATGGAAATAGAACTGTTGCATTCCCTCATTTCCAAGACAAACAATTCTTACGGGTACTCAGACACGTTCTGACCAATGATGCAAAAAAGATTGGATGGAATATAAAGTTTGAGACGAATTGGATTCGACATATTTTAGGGTATGAAGTCACCAATTGGGAATGGGATGGCATGATTGCTGCACACATACTTGACAACCGAGCAGGGATCACTAGCTTGAAATTCCAAGCATTTAGTGAGCTAGGAGTGGTTGGGTATGACTCTGGTCTGGACCAGTTTTTAGAATCGGAAGAAAAGAATGCCAATGCTTTCAATAGGATTCATCTTGCACCAATGGACTCATTACTTGAGTACAACGGTTTAGATGCTTATTATACATACAGGATATATGAACGACAGTTCCCTAAGATAAAGAATGATCAGATTCTTGCTGAAGGGTATGAGCTATTCCATAACGGACAGATTGCTCTTGCAGACATGGAGTTCAATGGAATAGGCATTGACATTATCCAAGTAGAGAAGAATCTTCGTGAAGTTGAAGCAAAGATGCTTGAAGCTGACAAAAAAATAAAATCAGCTAAAGAACTGTCCCAGTGGGATAGTATAGAACCTTTCAATCCTAACTCCGGTAAACACAAGATTCATATGTTCTATGACATCATGCAATACCCGATTCTCAAACGAACCGATCATGGAGAACCGAGTACCGACAGTGATACTCTGGAGGAATTCGCTGAACTGTATGAGAATGAACTTGCTGGAGCAATTGTTGGAGCAAATACATACAAGAAAGTATATGACAATCTAAAGGGTATAAAGGTTGAAGCAACACCAACAGGAAAAGATGGAGAGTATGAAGTTCACCCATTTTTTAACTTAAACACAGTATCTTCATACCGCAGTAGTTCAGATAGTCCTAATGCTCAGAATATCCCAGTCCATAATCCTGAAGCTGCCAGACTGGTTCTTGGTTGTTATAAGCCAAGAGATGGTAAAGTTATCGTTGGAGCTGACTACACTTCTATTGAGTCTTTTGTTGGTGCGTGTTATCACCACGACCCGACTTTTGAAATGTATCTTATGAAGGAAGGAACCGATGCACACGCTGATACGGCTTGTGAGTTGTTCCTTACTAAGAAAGATGAGGTTGAGGATGGGTTCTTTAAGACAATGAGGCGAGTCGGCAAGAACGTAAACTTCTCTACAATGTACGGTATTTCAGTATTTAAGCTAGTGACAAACACATGGAATAGTATGTTGAGTCTTGAGCAAAAAGAGTTCTTGAAAACTAAAGGTATTGAGAATATCGATGACTGGAGTACACACATAACCCAGTGGTATAATGATTACTGGAACGTAAAGTATGGTACGCTTGGTGAGTGGAGAAACAATCTTTGGCAAAACTACATTGAGACTGGCGAAGTTGTTGGATACACAGGCTTCAAAGCAGTAGGTAAACTTGCAAAGAACTTTGTTGGTAATATGCCAGTTCAATCCGCAGCATTTCACTTTCTATTGAGAGGTATTATTGGTGCACGAAAGGAGTTGACAAACCGAGGAATTTCTGCTAAACTTATTCTTGAGATTCATGACTCAATAAAAATTGAATGTGATGAACAGGACATTGATGAAGTGAAAGATGTCATCGAGCAATGCTTTATTGATAACAACAAAAAGCGGTATACCTGGATGACAATGCCACTTCAAATCAAAGGTGAGTTGTACAGAAAGAATTTGTCCGAGGAAGAAGATCATTTTGCTCTTAATGGGAAGGTAGCATGAAGAAAGTAATCTTGCACTTATGTGCTGATTTAGGAAGTGACAGCAGGTTCTATCAATTAGACCCAGAGTATGAAGTAATTCTTGTCGGTAAAGAAATCGGGGTGGAGAATTATTCTCCACCTCATAACGTTCACGGGATTATTGCAAACCCACCATGCACTGATTTTTCTACAGCTAGGGGGTTCCACAAAGAAATAGATACCAGCTCCGGAATGGAGCTGGTACATCATTGCTGTAGGATAATTAAAGAGGCAAAACCAAAATGGTGGGCACTAGAGAATCCAGCCAATGGTACATTATCAGACAGCATAGGCCCACCGAGTTTCACTTACCAACCGTGGCAGTATGGAAGCCCTTGGACAAAGAAAACAGCACTATGGGGTAATTTTGTCATACCTGAACCATTGTATGAAAAGTGGGAAGATGTACCAAAGAATGATGATCTCTACGTTCGACCAGGCAGACCAAAGCCAGCATTAGCATTTCTTCACAAGTCGGCAATTGATTTAATCCCTGAGTTTCAGTGGGCAAGGGAACACATAAAGACGGATGCAGATATACGGTCAATGTGTAGTCAAGGGTTTGCAAAAGCATTTTATGAAAGCAACAGATAAAGGAGCTATAGATGATTAAGACAAAGATTAAGGAACGATACCAAGAAGGATTTATTGGTTTTTGGTTGAACAAGGGTGAGGAAGATAAAGAGTTTAGCATTGTAAAAAATATTGGAAACATGACCCTGCTTTATAATGAAGAGTCAGGGCTACTACTTGATATATTCAACAACAAGATTGAACGGTTTGCAAAGGTAGATAACATACGTGTATTTGTTGAAGCAAAGAATGTTGAATATGCAGATCGCTTTAATTTATATGGAGTGTATGAAATAGTAGACTTTGAAGTTGGAAGCCCAGTACTATTGAAGCTGGTCCACACTGAAACAAATGAAATTGCCTACATGATGCCTAGTCGGTTACGAGTGGTGCAAGTACGTGAAGAAGTTTGATGCTTATAGTTTTTTAAGAGATTTCAACCTCCCAATTTATACGCATTCAAAAAATGTTGGGAAGAACTTTATAGGAACAACTTGTCCGTTTTGTGATGACCATGAAGACCACCTCGGGTTTCACAAAACACAAGCAAGAAATCCACACTGTTGGAAATGTGGAAGCCATTCACTTCCAGACACCATACGAGCATTGACTGGACAACACCCAAAACAAATATTGGATGTTTACTCTACTGTATCCTACATTGAACAAGGGACAGAGACTATTCATCAAGCCACAAAGATTATTGTTCCTGGAACTAAGGAGTTTAAGCCAGCACATCTAAAGTATCTACAAGATAGAAATTTCGATGTACAATATGTTATTAATCGGTATGACCTTCGAGTGACTGGAACAATGGACGATTATCGAAACCGAATAATTATTCCTATCTACTATAACAAAAAGATAGTGTCTTATCAGGGTAGAACCTACGTTGGGGATGAAAGAAAATACTTGACTTGTAGACCAGAAAATGAGATAGTATTCCATAAAGATATTTTTTATAATATGGACAATGCCAAATCTGATTCGGTTGTAGTTGTTGAAGGGGTGTTTGATGCTATACGTTTGGGAGATAATTCTATTGCTTCTTTTGGAACAAGTATAACTCAAAAGCAAATCAACGTTCTAACAAAGTTCAAGCGGATATTTTTTCTGTATGACCCCGAACCGAAAGCACAAGAAAGTGCAACAAGGGCCTTGACAATACTTTCTTCTTATGGTAAAATGTGCGAAAGAATTATGGTAGACGGTGTTGATCCTGGGGATATGAGTGATGACGATGCTCTATATCTGAAAAAGGAACTTGGCATTTTGTAAAGGAGAGTCTATGTATTGGGTAGAAAGTAATGGTGTTTGGGAGTTGAGTGTGAATAATGTCACCTTTACTGTCAAGGTTGTTGGTAGGCTTGCTTTTGTCCAAGCAACAAAGCAAGGACAAAAACCTGTCCCAGTATTCCCAGAAATATGGGGACACAACATTACCGATGTCAGAATAGCTACACTCATGAAGATCAAACAACTACGAGAAGGAAAACAATTCAATGGCACTGCACAATAAATACAGACCAATAAATTTTGATACACTTATGGGGAACAAACATATTGTATCGTCCATTGCTGCTCAAGCAAAAAAATCTCCAAAAGAAAGAATGCACACTTACTTCTTCACCGGGCCAACGGGAACTGGGAAAACGACTATAGCCAGGATAATGGCAAAAGAGTTTGGTGCTATGGTGGAAGAGATAAACACATCGGAAGACAACGGTGTTGATTTTGCCCGTTCTCTGGTACAGAGAATCCAGTACAAGGGTTTTGATGGAGATAAACTCTATATACTTGATGAGTGCCATAGACTGACTACTGATGCCCAAAATATTTTATTGAAAGTTCTTGAAGAACCTCCAATTCATGCTTATATTGTATTGTGTTCTACTGACCCACAAAAGGTTATCAAGACAGTTGCCAATAGGACACTTCGTTTAGAGACAGGTAAACCAAATTCTGCGGAATTATTTGACTTACTCGATGATATTGCCACACTGGAAAAAATTCCAATTGTGGATGGATTATTGGATGTAATAATTGAGCAGTCAGATGGGGTTCCAAGAGATGCGGTAACAATGCTTGAGTCAGTTGTAGGTGTTGAAAAAGATCAACAGGTTGATTCAATAAGGAGGGGAAAATCTGAAGAAGGAGATGTAATAAATCTTTGTAGGGTGTTATTGAACAATCCAAAATGGAAAGATGTGGCTTCAATATTGAAAGTGCTTGATGTGCAACCAGATAAGATTCGGTTAGCAGTGATTGGGTATATGAGTAAAGTGTTACTTGGTGGCACCAGAAATATGCAAGCATTTGCTGTACTGTATGAGTTTGAAAATCTCGGGTTTGGCTGTTCAATGGCTTCAATAATTAAAGCCACATTTCGAGTTTGTACAGACTAACCAAGGAGGTAGTATGAAGATGAAGGAATTGATGTACCAAGTGCTTACAGATGAATTTAAGAAGTACGCACGTTGGACTCAAGAAACTGCAATTTACAAAACCAAGGAATCGGCAATAACTTGTTGCCTTCTTGGTCTTGGTGGAGAAACTGTTGAGCTGTATCAGCACACACTGGAATCACGGTTGGATGATGACTTGATTAAAAAAGAGTTTG
>Ga0210041_1001114_pt1 | contig 26978 bp, 29 predicted proteins | sample CryGeymeta201503_FD_183973 | JGI IMG/M metagenome (GOLD analysis project Ga0210041, IMG submission 183973) | Groundwater microbial communities from Crystal Geyser aquifers in Utah, USA - Crystal Geyser metaG 2015-03 (SPAdes) (version 2) | ecosystem: Environmental > Aquatic > Deep subsurface >... | reverse complement strand
CAGCAAATGGATGAGAGAAGGGCGCGTTTAGCGGCAGAGACACAGGATGCACGCCAGGCAGAACTTCTCCAAGAACAAATCAAGAATGTGCCGCCTACGGAAGTTATTGATACTTCTGCAGTTGAACAGCCACCATCGAAAACAGATGGGGGCAAGCAAAAAAAAGGATTTTGGAATCGACTTTTTGGAAAATAAACAAAACTGAACTATTTGAGGACCATACTCTCGTATGTCATCCTGAGCGAAAGGAGGAGTAAAACGACGAATGAAGTCGAAGGATCTCGTATTAGCAAGGTATAATTTAAATACATCGAGATCCTTCGACTTCACTTCGTTTCGCTCAGGATGACATATTGGAGCATAAAAAAACCCCGTATCAATATTGATACGGGGTTTGTCTTTGGGTACAAGAATATTCTTATAGACAAAGACAATTAGTGAGTGCTGCTGGTGTGCACAATGCGCAGCCGCGACTCACTGTCTGGGAGGTGCGAGGAGTTGTCTCTACTCGCACCTCCCTCTCCCTCTTACCACAATCTTGGTAACCCTGTTCGCTTCAAAGAAGCGCTGCAGGAGATGACGCTGGTCCGCTGGCGTAGGGAGTACGCGCGGGGTCATCTGGTGCCGTTTTACCTCATGGCGAGAGGTGGTCCCGGGGGACCGGCGCCGAAGGTCAGCGGGTGACCGTTGGCGGAACTCATCAAATCACAGAACACTGGCGAGCCGTTGGGCATTCGCGGGGTTTTCATAACCTCGCCGCTTCTGCCGTCGATCTTGGCCTCGAGGTCTTTCAACCTCGTCTCGGCTTCGATCCTTTTAACTCGCTCATCGTTCAACTGCTGAAGCGCGGCATCGCGCTCTGCCTCGGCGGCGGCGCGTTTGCGCTCGGCTTCCTGCCTTGCCTCCTCGACCTCTTTGATCTTTTCTTCGAGGGAGGAAACCTTGGTGTAGCAGGTACCGAGCTGGTCGACGCAGGCGCTCTCGTCCTGGTGGTGCCTCCGAGGCTTTTTGACCTTGGCGACGGCGACAGGGACGGGAGCTGAATTTTTTTGCTCCAAGTCCGCCATTCGCAACGCCATCTTGTCGGCCTCACCCTCGAGTCGGGCAATCTCCGTGTCTCGGTCCTCGATTGCTGCGACGATCTTGTCGTCGCAGTCGATTTTGGAGATCGCGGCGTCCTTGTCGGGCTTGGCCTTCTTCTTGAGTCTGTCGAGCTCCTCCTCGAGCATCTTGTTTTGCTTTTTGAGGAGGTTGTTCTCGTTGACCGTGTCCTTGAACGCCATGATGACGTTGACGCGGCCGGTGATCTTCTCGATAGCGTCGGGGTCAGGCTTGGCGCCGGTGATCTCCGCGAAGTCCGCCTCGGTCATGGTCGCCTGCTGGAGCGCCTTGAGGCGCTCCGCGGCGAACACGTCGTCACCGTTGAAAGCCCAGAGGGTCCAACCGAGCATACCGATGATGATGGCGAAAGCGGTGAAGAAGTACTTGATGAGGTCGTTCATTTTTTGCTCCTTGTGAGCATGAGGGTGGTTGATTGTGGGAATTCGTGTTAAACACGAATGATTTTGCTAATGATAGTAAAATCATTTGTGCCTAACACGGTTGTAATGAACTGATCTGAACACAAAAGTGTATCAAATACCTTTATCATGATGACATGGATTTGTCAAGGATATTGAGCTGTCCTCCCCCTTTCTAAGGGGGAGTTAGAGGGGGTATAATCGCATAACCTCCCCTAGCCCCTCCTTGGTAAGGAGGGGGATAATCGCACATCAATCCCTTACCCAGCTTGTATCTTGCTTGGTAGACAGGTTTGGAAAAGGGTAAATTTTTTTCAACATCTGCTGTGACGACAAACAATTGTTTTTCTTTCACAGTGAATGTCCCCTTCGCCTGGGGGATCATCGGAATGATGATGGCGAAGGGGGAAAAGGAACAGAGCTACGACGACGGGTCTACTTTTTTGCCGATTTCTCGACACAGTAGTGATCGACCTCGACAGCGGTGAGGCTGCCGTTGTTGATCACGCCGCCGAGGTAGCTCCAGCGATAGGTGTTGCAATCCGGCGACCGCGTCATGAACGCGAGCGCGAGGAGGGTCAGGACGATCGCTGCCGCCACGAGAGCGGCGGCAGCCTGACGCTTGAACTGGCTGTTGAGTCCAGAGGCGGCGAAATCATCCTCGGTGACATCCATCTGCCGCGTCTTCAAAACGCGCTGCTGCTTGCCCTGGCTCACTCGCGAATCCTGGGGTGCAGGCGGATTGGGGGGCACGTTGACGATAGGAGGCGAGGTAGTGGGCGCGCTTCCCGACTGGAACGCCGAGATGTCGATGGCTTGAGTGGAATCCTTGCCACGACGGTAGTCGACGGGGCCGTCGTCGCCAGGCATGATGGTGGTGTTTGCCCCCTGGCTGGCGATCTCGTCGGCCCGTTTTTCCGCCTCGAATCGAAGCTTCTCCCGCTTGAGCCGCTGCTCAAGCTCCTTCACCTTCTTCTGCCCCTGGGGGCTGAAGTACGGGTTGGGAGCCGGGCGGGGCTCGGCGAAGAGAGGGGCTGTGGCGTGGGACTTATCGGCGTCGGCGTGGCATTGCACCACGATGACACTGATGTTGTCCCTGCCGCCCCGATCGTTTGCGAGTTCGACGAGGAGCTCGGCCGCCCGTTGCGGGTCGGCCTCGCTCTTGAGGATGTTGAAGATGGGAGTGAAGTCGTCCCCGAGCATGTCGGGGAGACCGTCGCTGCAGAACACGAACACGTCACCGGCGCGGTAGGTGACCGCGCGGTCGCTGCTGTTCATCGACCGCATCCCGGGGACGCAAACGAGGGCGTCGATCTTCCCCTGGGGCTGACGCCCCTCGACCCTTGCCTTGTAGAACATTATCCAAGCCTTCTCCGCCACATCCTTGTGGCGCTCTTCCTCGCTCATATCTGCCGACAGTTCACCGTACCAGTGGTTATACACGATGTTGGGCATCGCGTTCAACACTGAGAGCTTACCAGTCGACGGACGGAAGTGAAAGATGAAGGAATCCCCGGAAGATCCGAGGAGAACACCCTGAGGCAAGAAGAGCCCCAACAAGAACGTCGTGGCGCCGGCGGTGCGGTCAGCCTTGACCGCACCGTGGACCTCCTCGAGAATGATCTCGGGCATGTGCCTGGGGATCTCGCGATCCCCCCCACGGTTGTCCATTTTTTCGACGGCAGCCTGAACGGCCACCTGGGCGGCGCGAGCGCCGCCAGGGGGGTTGCTGCAGCCGTCGGCGAGGAACGTGAAGATGCTGCTGCCGTCACCGGCAGAGTCGACGACCGTGAGGTCGTCCTGCATCTCCGCGTAGACCAGGCCGATGTCCTTTGCGCTTCCGAAAGTGAAGCGCGGCGTGGGCTCGGGCACGGGCTCGGGCATAGGATCTGGTGTGCGCCTAACCCGGAAGAACGGATCTTCCGGAGTTGGCGCACGGAAGTAGACGTTGTCCTCCTCCGGCTCGGACGTCGGCTTGTCATCGATCCCCAAGGGGATCTCGACATTTCGGAGAGTTTCGTCCTCACTGACCACCATCGGAGTAGGATCGTGACGGATGGGTACAGGACGCGATTGCGTCACCTCGTCGCCAAGTCCTGCCTCACTGAGGAGATCCTTGGCGCTGATGACGAGGAGGGTATCCCGAGTATGAACTTCTTCTTCCACGGAATGCCCACGGGTGGGCATTCCTCCGCTCGTGTCGCGGGAGACTGCGAGCATCTCGCCCGAACGGGCGAGTTCCACAATCTCCGACGACGGGGGGTTGACGGCGAGCACCTCATCCCGCCGCTTGTTGGCGGCGGAGAGGATGAAGTCGATGGCGTCGTCCTTGTTGGTAGGGGTGTACCCCTCGTCGAGACCGTTCACCATCATGAGAATGGTGTTGTCATCGATGTAATCGAAATCCTGCCGCTCCAGCACAGGGAGAGGAGGGCTCTTCTTCTCGAAGATCACGGCGATCGTGATCATGATGAAGACGAGAGCGTCGGTGAAAATCGCCTCGAGGCCGAGATCCTCACTGAGATGGCGAACCACCTTAGCCCTCTCCGGACCGTCGACGACGGCCCGGACATCATCGCGGGTGCTGATGGTGGTGAGGTCGTTGATGGTGGGGGTGCGGTCGTTGGTGTTGTTGGTGGTCATGTTCTTGCCCTCTTTTGTGCTGGGGTTATTGGTCATTACAACCAGAACTCTGCGTGTAGCTCTGTGGCTTTCACGCGGATATTTGTGGTTTATTTTTAGACCGCAAACACCCGCATGAAAGCGGGATGTAAAGAACATATGCCATCCAATATGACACATTTGTGTCCACTATGACATAACGGTGGAATGTATCTTTTTTTTGCTCTGTTGTCAAGAGGAATACTCAGTTCAAACAAACAACTTACTTGTCTCCACAGCTCCCCGGAAGATGAAACTTCGTGCCATGACCCAATAATAAAAAATCCTGCTGTTTGCAGGATTTTTTTGCTTATTTTAGATTATTTCTTCTCTTCAGCCATTTTTGGCTTTTCTTCCTTTTGAGATTCAACTTTCTTGCTTTCTTGTTTTTTTACCGTAGGAGTTCCTTTCTTCTTCACTTCTCTGAGTTTTTTCTTGTGATCTCTGAGGAAGAAGCCTTTTGCGCGATTTACCCGCATTTGTCGGACAAGTTCAATTTTTTCTACTACCGGGGAATGTACTGGGAAGATTTTTTCTACCCCAAACCCTTTGGACATTTTTCGTACGGTAATGGTAGAACTTGGCCCATTTCCGTGTTTTACGGCGATAATCATCCCTTCATAGAGTTGAATACGCTCTTTTTCTTCACCTTTGGCATTTTTTTCCCGAATTTTTTGGTGAACTTTTATAATCATTCCTGATTTAAGATTTTGTCTGATGTCTTCTGACATACTACAGTATTATTTAAAGGTGAGAGGTTGGAATTGTCGCTTTTGCCAACATCACGGATAACTATTATATTCCCCAATTAACAGGGAACTTGGTGGAAAAATTTTACTATGGTTGGCGATTTTTGTCAAGAGCACTGAGCATTTTGACTGGCATGTCATCCTGAGCGAAGCAAAGCGGAGTCGAAGGATCTTGCCTTCATTGGAATCAACAAGCCCATTCGACTACACTCCACTAAGCTACGTTTTTCTCAGGATGTGACATTACCTACTGTTGCGTATACCTTATTCTTCTGATATTGCTGTATCATCCATATATCCCCGTACATAGGCATCCACTTTATCTACGGTTTCCTTAAATTTTCCTTCGGCGTTGACAACACTGTAATCGTACGTAGCGGACTGCTCCATTTCTTTTTTGGCAATGTCCATGCGTTCATCAATAATATGTTCATCCAGTCCACCTCGTTTAACTATGCGTTCACGAAGCACATCAAGACTCTCTGGCATGAGAAAAATGGCAAGATGGACGATGCCTGCTTTTTGAATGTTGGCTCGTCCATTTACTTCTATCTGTGAAAATACTATATCGTATGTACGGAGTAATTCTTCCAGAAGCAGTTTGTCTGTACCATAAAAATTTCCTGCGTACTCATTGTATTCCAAAAAATTTTCCTGCGCTTTTTTTTCTAAAAATAATTCCCGAGAAATAAAGTGATAATCAACTCCATGTTCTTCTCCTGGGCGCATTGCTCTGGTAGTGGTGGTGATGAGACGAGTACTTTTTTTGTAGCGTCTCATGAGTGCATTGATGACGGAATTTTTCCCCCCGCCAGAAGGAGATGAAATAATGATGAGTTTTCCTTTTTGCGTAATCATACATTAAGTGAGTGTAGATAAGAATGTTTGTAATGTTTTTGGAAGTGTTGCATGAAATATTTGTTCATTTCCCGCAAGATCAAGAAATGACAAATCTGTGGCATGAAGAAAAATTCTTCCTAATTTTCGATCTCTGTTGGTAATGAGTTTTTTGTTTTTATATAATGTATCCCCCACAACAGGATGACCATACGCAAGCATGTGCACGCGAATTTGGTGTGTTCGTCCGGTATGAATTTGCACACGTAACAATGTGTAATTCACAAATGTTTTTTCCACCCAAAACTCGGTGTCGGCTTCTTTTCCTGGTTGAACCTGTGTTACTTTTTTGAGATCGAGTTTATCTGTATGAGGACGTGATACCATTTTTCCTTGCGTTCCTCTGTCTATGGTAAACGTGATATGTTCGTGTTCTTTGTTTTCAATAATTCCATGAACAAGGACTGTGTAATATTTTTTTACTGTACGATTTTTAAATTGTTCTTTTAGATGAACATACGCATCCTGCGTTTTTGCAATGACGAGTAATCCAGAAGCATCTTTGTCGAGCCGATGAACAATTCCAGGACGAACAGAATTTTCTCCAACGCCTTGAATATGTGGATCATGTGTTACCACCCAATCGGCAAGGGTTACTGGTTCTCCTTTCATGGTGGGGTGCACCAATAGGCCAGCTGGTTTGTGTATAACGAGATACTCATTTGTTTCTCCAATGATTTGTATATTTTCGTAGATTGATTTATCGGGATTATCATCTTTTGCCATATCATCAATGAGTGTGAGGACTTCTCCTTCTTTTACCACGGTGCCTGTTTTAGCGACAATATTCCCCTCGAGTTGTACCCGTCCTGCTTTTATGAGTTTTGCTGCCTGTGATCTGGTGATGCCAAAATAGTCAGCAATGACGTTATCGGCCCGTTGTCCATGATCAATTTGTTTTACCATATGGGTGTTTGTTGGCATATTTTGGGTTTGTTGAGCAAAAAGTAGCCTTAGTGTAGCAAAATCTCTTGAAAAATCAAGGCTTGTCTGGTAAACTCCTACATACAAATGGGTTATCCTCCTATGGATTTTGCTCTACGTAGCAGCTGGACAACTGATTCAACTATGCGTATGCTGGGGAGGAAAAGATATCATCCTGTACAATATGTCAATGTACGAAATTATTTTGTGACTATTTTGTACCTGTTTACCCATTGATATATTTTTATGTGCCAGTAGCTCAGGGGTTAGAGCACAACGCTTATAACGTTGGGGTCACGGGTTCAATTCCCGTCTGGCGCACAGCAGTACTTTCATCAAGAAGATGATTATCGTACGTTTACTTTTTGTAACGTACAACACGTCACACACTTATCTATTGAAAAGCCATTCGATGTGATAAAAATATTTTAGACCTTTGTGAACAATAATATCCTATGCCACATGGGATATTATTGTTTTTTATGTCCCTATTGTTTATAGATTGAAACATGTTTTTTCTCTTGTGGTATACTTTCTGTATTGAGTATTACTCTTTCATATGACAAAAGCTGAAAAATTATCTTATCTTACCGAACGGGCACAGCATATTATGTATATGTCCAAGGATCCAATTCATGAGGCCTCACATGTTGCTCGTGTTGTGGACCATTGCACGCGTATGAGTATTGAGCTGTCTTTATCTGAAATACAAACGCAGGCGCTTATTTTAGCAGCGTGGTGGCATGATGCATCACGTGTACTTACCAAAAATCCATCCTTTATTATGATGCCACTGGTTGATGATTTATTATCAGCATTATTGTTGTGGCGGGAAACTATTCGTTGTGGGCTATTTGGTTCGGTGGCAGGAATGGCAACACGTATTATTTTTTGTAAAAGTTTTGGTGCGGGACGTATCCTTACCAAAATACTTATGACCAAAAAAAATCAACTGCTCATTGACGCATTAAAAGATGCCGACACCCTTGATTTGTTGCACACGTCCCGGATGGATTCATTGTTAACTATTGCTGAACATTCTGTGTGGTATGAACGTGGATATCGATTTATGGTATGGTGGTTTTTACGAAATAAACAATTATACATGCACACTGTTTTTTCAAGGGAACACATTGTACTGGCAGTTCAGGAATTTCTTGATTGGTTTGAAACACCAGAGGTACTATTGTGGCATATTGATCATTTTGGTGAATCGTGGGTACAAAAAAATAGACAGCATGGAGATAGACTCATTGAACATATTTGTTTATTGCTTCCACAAGATACATCATATTTATAATATTCTTTATGCATTTTTTTCATTCATCAATTCAAAAACTTCAAACACAAACAGAAGCTCGTTTAAAAGAACATACCAGTCCTTCTCTTGATTTTTTTATTCTTATTGGTTTATCATCAGCCATTGTGTCTCTTGGTCTTTTACTTGATAATACCTCCGTTATTATTGGTGGTATGGTAGTGGCGCCGTTGCTCACCCCAATTTTTGGTCTTTCGCTGCGAATTATTTTATTTAGACCACTTGGCATGATGAGTTCTCTTATCTCTATTTTTTTAGGATCACTGTGTGCCATTGTTCTTGCGATGTTTGTTGGATATCTCGTCTTACTTATTGAAGGAAAAGATTTGTTATTAACATCAGAAATTCTTTCTCGTGCAGCACCAAACTTATTGTTTTTCCTTGTTGCATTTTTTAGTGGACTTGCAGGTGCTTATGCGTATGTAAAACCAGAAGTGTTAAGCTCTGTTACAGGGATCGCTATTTCTGTTGCACTGGTTCCACCACTTGCAGTTACTGGTCTTGGTATTGCTATGAATGAACTTAGCATATCAACAGAAAGTTTTATTTTATTTTTGTTAAACTTTGTTGGCATTTGTCTTGGAAGTATTTTTATGTTTTTAATTTTAGGTTTTGGAACAAAAACAACATAAACTTTTTTATTATTTTTTTTAACACGCATGTTGCGTGTTATTTTTTTATAAGTTATTAACAGTTTGTGCATTTGTTTGTGTTAAAAATTTACAAAACATTTTATACTATAGATCAAAGGTCGAAAATATTTTTCCTTGTAAAAAATGTTTCATGTTTTACATAGATGCTTGTCATGTAAAACAACATTCATACGAACCAATAACCTTTGGTGTATACCATGGTTACATCAAAACCAATATTATGAATATCGATCTTAACATGAAAGGAGGTGCCGCATATGCCAGCTCTTAAAAAAAGAACTACAGCTAAACGTAAACCAGCTGCTAAGAAAAAAACTACAGCTAAACGTAAACCAGCTGCTAAGAAAAAAACTACAGCTAAACGTAAACCAGCTGCTAAGAAAAAAACTACAGCTAAACGTAAACCAGCTGCTAAGAAAAAAACTACAGCTAAACGTAAAGCTACTACACGTAGAAAGAAGAAATAATCTTTTCTTCTATAAAAAACTCTCGGTTTACCGAGAGTTTTTTTGTTTTATATAAAAAGTATGATGCTTCTTAGTCTAAATCCATTCCTAATTGTTTTTTTACTCCTCTGTCCTCATGATCTTCAAATACCTTTACCGTACCAAATTCTCCATCATACCCTGGTTTGACAACAATATTTCCCTCGCGTACACGTTCAATGGCATTGGCAATTTGTGTCGTGGTATGTTTTTCTATATCTACTCTACTTGCGTGAAGAAGAATATGAAATTCATTTCCAATATTTTTGATCATGTCTGTATATAGACTGTGTACTTTTTTTGTATTTACTCCACAGCTATATGTATCTGCCAAAATTTCTGGAAGTGGAACAACGCTTTTAAACGGAATTTTATTTTTTCCTGCTTGCACTGCTTGTTGTGTTGTTCTGTCTGAGAGTTCGTATACGCGATTCAGGACACCGATGGTTAGCTGTTTTTTGCATACCGGACAAATTCCTTTATGTTTTTTGGTTTCCTCTGGTTCCATAACTACCTGACAATCTCGGTGCCCATCGCAATAATATTTTCCTTCCTCTGGATAAAATTCTATCGTGTATAAAAATTTTTCTTTATCTTCTTCGTGGATAATACGAAATAATTCATTGTAGGTAATATCATTTTCATTGGTAAACTTCAGTACGTTCGCTTCGCGACCAAGTTTTTGTGGGCTATGTGCATCTGAATTTGATACTAATGTTATTCCATCCAACGATGAAAGTCTCCAATTCATAATTGGATCGCTAGATAATCCTGTTTCAATAGCTTGAATATATGGTGTCAGATCTTCAAAGCATTCTTCCAGCGAATCATATCCGCCTTTTGAACCAAACACACCAAACCAAGGTGTCCACACATGGGCAGGAATCATTATCATTCGTTCATCTATTTCGAGCATGATTTCTAGAATGTCTTTACATGGCAACCCCAAAATAGGTCGCCCATCTGATTTGAGATTGAATCCCATGCTGTCCAACTTTTTGTTAAATTTTTCAGCGACTTCAAGATTTGGGGCAAACGCACACACATGGATACGCCGTGTTTTCCCTTTATGTTTTTTTATTGAAGCAAGTTCTGTGCCAATAACAAACTTTGTTTTACTTGAATGATCTTTGAGAGTGTATATTCCTTCTGTGTCTTCTTGCAATTGTTCTTTCATGCTTTTAAACCACGCAGGATGCGTCATATCTCCTGTTACAACGATATCTATTCCGCGTTCTTCACATGCTTGTCCAATAATTGGAAGCTCCAACCGTTTTGAGCAAGCACGAGAATATTTTGAGTGGATATGAAGGTCAACAATTTGTGTGTACATACGGACACTCGTCTATTTTATTATGAAGAAAGTAATGTCTACAAAAAAATCGTATTACTTTTTTTTCTTATGTACAAGATATGCATTTGCTTGGCACGAAGGGGTAACAATAATTTCTTGAATTTGTATATGTTCTTTCCTGCTGGCAGCAAACAGAATAACTTCTGCCACGTCCTCAGGTACTAATGGACAGTACCCTTGATATTCTTTTTTTACTTTTTCATAGTCTCCTTTAAATTTTATTTCGCTAAAGTTTGTTTTTACTTTTCCTGGTTGAATATCAATTGTTCGAATGTTTGTATCCACCAAATCAACCCTTAATGCCTCACTTATCATACGCACGGCTGCTTTTGTTGCACAATAGACATTTCCTTCTGGATAGGCTATCTGACTGGCTATTGAACTTATGTTTATAATTGTCCCGCTATTTTTCTTTAGCATCTTGGGAAGAATTTCATGGGTTAAATATAATAATCCTCGTATATTCACATTAATCATTTGGTCCCAATCATCAGTATTTCCGTCTTGAATTTTTTTTCCCCCCAATGCACAGCCCGCATTATTAATAAGAATATCAATTTTTGACCATTCAGGAGGAAGGTTGGCAATTTTTTTCTTTACCGCTTTTTTATTTGTAATATCAAGCGTAAATGCGTATATTTCTGCACTTGATATGTTTTTTTTTATTTCTTTTTGTACTTGCATCAAATGTTCTTTTGATCTCGCAAACAATATTATTCGAGAACCAACACTAGCAAATTGCTCTGCACATGCTTTTCCAATGCCACTTGATGCACCGCTAATGAGTACTGTTTTCCCTTGTAATGAAGGATGCAACATAGGACTACTTCTATTAAATTAAATATCGTATATACATATATGCTGTTGAGAGTAACAGCACGAGCACCGTTACCGGTACGGCAATTTTCATGTATTGAAAAAATCCAATTTTGTACCCTGCTTTTTCTGCTAATCCTTTTACAACTACATTTGCTGACGCACCAATGATTGTGGCATTCCCTCCAAAATCTGCTCCCAAGGCAAGTGCCCACCAGAGTGGTTCTAAATGCAATCCTGTTATCGCCCCGATATCTTTTATTAATGGAATCATGGTGGTAACAAAAGGGATGTTATCAACAATGGCTGAGGCAATAGCTGATCCCCATAAAATGAGAAGTGTTGTTGAAGTAAGATTTCCGCTGGTAAGGGCAATCATTTTTTGTGCAAGAATTTCAATGAGTCCTACATGTTCGATTCCCGCAACAAGGATAAAAAGTCCAACGAAAAAAAAGATCGTCATCCATTCAACCTCACGAAAATGTTCTTCAGGATCATTGAGTGTGAGGAGAAGGAGTAGTGCAGCACCACCAAGGGCAAGTGTTGCCGCCTCGATGTGTGTTGTGGTATGTGTAAAAAATCCCAAAATCACTAGCCCAATTACAATAAGTGATTTAACCAATAATGGCTTATCTGTTATTGCATCTTTTGGATTAAATGACATGATTGTTTTTTTTGCTTCTGGTGTTGTGATGAGTTTTTTTCTATAGATAAAAAATAATGTCCCTATTGTTACCACTAAACTTCCAAGAACAATGGGACCCAGATTTACAATGAATGTATTAAATGATAATCCCGCAGCACTTCCAATAAGAATGTTTGGAGGGTCACCAATTAAGGTTGCTGTTCCTCCAATATTTGAGAGCAATATAATGGAAATAAGAAATGGCATTGGGTGAACTTTGAGATTGTTTGCAATAACGAACGTTACTGGCACCATGAGAAAGACAGTCGTTACGTTGTCGAGAAATGCAGAAAATATTGCGGTAATACAACCTAAGAGTAAAAAAATGGCGAGAGGATTTCCCTTTCCAATTTTTGCCGCTCGAATAGCAACATATTGAAACATACCACTTTCTTTGGCGATACCCACAATAATCATCATTCCAATAAGCAGTCCAAGCGTATTAAAGTCAACACCTTCCAACGCTTGTTGTTGGGTGATTACTCCAAAGATGATCATGAGGACAGCTCCTGCAATAGAAATAACGGTTCGGTGTATTTTTTCTGAGATGATAACAATGTATGAAATCAAAAAAATGGCAATTGCCACAATAAATGAAATACTTATAATCATACAGTTTGTCCTTCATTATGTTCACAGGCATCATGTTCTTGCATGACTTTCCAGACTGCTCTTTTGATATCTGTTCGGTTGAGATATCCAATAAGAACATTTTTTTCATTCACCACAGGAAGTTGACGAATATGGTATTCGGCAAGAAGAGCAATAACTTCCATGAGCGGTTTATCGTGTCCAATAACTTGCACACTTTTTGTCATACATTTATCTATGGTGTCATTTTCAACACCAATAATGCGTTTGGCAAAAATATCTGCTGATTCAAATGCCGCAAGATGTTTATCATCTTCCAAATAATCAGGGACAATATATTTAATAATATCCCATGAAGAGACAATACCAACAACATGGTTTATATCGTCCACCACCACAAGTCCATTAGTTTTTTCACGGATCATTATGCTTACAGTATCTTTGAGACTAGTGTCTGGGTGAATAGTTTTTAAATCTGTTTGCATCCAATCTTTGACAAGATATGCTTGTTCAAAATGTTTTTCTACGTTCATAGCTATAGGGTAATGATAAGCGTATAGACGAGGTGTGGCCTCGTCTATATGATATTTATTGAGGCTATTATATGCCCTTTATTTTTCTCCTGCAAGGATATTTTTATATTCCTTTATAGACAACGTCTTCTGGTGAAAGACGTCGGATACCTACATCGTTTATTGTTTCTTCATGAATATGAGCGAGTAGCCCTGGGACGCGACCGATGATAAAGATACTTTTGCCAAGTTGATAATCAAACCCCATATCGCAAAGAATTGCCGCAATGGCCCCATCAATATTTATGGGGAGCGGCTTTGATGATTGGGAATTCACTTCTTTATGTACGCGCATCATGAACTCACAGTGCGTACCAAATAACGTTGTTTCTTTGGCAATAGAAAATAATGTGGTTGCACGGGGGTCTTCGGTGGTGAATAGTTTATGCCCAAGGCCTGGTATGTATTGTTTTTGTTGTTTCATTTCCGCAAGCAATGCATGAAGGTCTTCATGGTCACTGTTGTGATACAAAAATGTCATAGCTCCCTCTGTTGCCAAACCGTGTCTATCACCGAGTGAAAGGATACCCGCCGCGAGTGCCGTGTGCACGCTATTTTTTGCCGAAGCCGAAATACGCGCTGCCATGGCAGAAGCAACTGCAGGACCATGATCTATTTCGCTGGTGAAGATAGCATCCATCATGCGAGTTTCATCTTTTGTTGGCATGCGTCCTTGCAGGATAAGAAAAATCGTTTCGGTGAAAGTGTTGTGTGTTATCAAATCATCAAGTTTTTTTCCACGAATTGTTTCGCCGCCATTTGCACTAACATTTGTTATGCTGGTATGAAATTGCATACTATTTTGTCAAATCAGCAACATCAACAAATGTAAATGTTTTTGCAATTTCATCAAAGAGTTCCCATGACGTATTGACAAATCGGCTTACTTTATAGGTTTTTCCTTTGTACCCAAAGAGATAGTATGACCCTATTTCTTTTTTATTATTGCTTTCTCCATCATACAAAAAGGTAATTTTTCTTCCTTCTCCTTTTTCCATAGTGATAGGTTGAATGGCAACGACTTCTTCACTTTTACTCGCAGGAGCATCTCCTGTAGCAAATATAGTAATTAATGGAAGTGAGTTTTGTTCCCCATCCTTTACAATTGATACCCCCGTAAATTCCCCACTATTTGGACTACTATCCCAACGCCATCCATATTCTTTTGGCATTTGTAATTCAAATCCAGCTATTTCTGATGATAGCGTTTCCCATTGACTATTTGTTTCACCTTTTGTTTCGATGGCAATAGGTTCTCCACATTCTACTAAACCTTTTTGAGAGGCCATTTGTTGTTCTGATGTTGGTTCAGAAATTACTTTAGAAAATCCAAACGTGTACATACCAAATGCGGTCAGTGCAGATGATATAATTGCGGTAATAATAATTGTGGAAATGTTGTGTTTCATAGGTACATGTTTATATTACTAATATATTTTATTATGAATAGGCCTTAATGATCGTTGCGAGATCTTCATAGTTTTCTGCGATGTATACTCCAACGGCATTTAGTGCTGCTTCTTTTTCTGCGGCGCCTTTTCCTTTTTCAACAATGGCTCCTGCGTGCCCAATGTTCATACCTTCGGGTAATCGTCCGGCAAACTTTCCGCCAATATATATGGCAAGTGGTTTGGTGAACTCTCCTTTTTTTATCATATCGACAATTTCAAACTCATAGCTTCCTCCGTGTTCTCCAAAAATTACAACGGCTTTTGTTTGACTATCTTGTTCAAATAACGTTAACAGATCTGTGTACGTCGTTCCCATAAGGAGATCTCCCCCAACGTGGACAGCGGTACTTTGTCCCATTCCCGCTTTTCGTATTTGCCAGGATATTTCATTGGTCATTCCTCCTGATCGAGATATGATACCAATACTTCCAGCGGTATAGATCTCTTCTACATTCATACCACCAACTACCCCTACTCGTCCAGTCCCTGGGGATATAAATCCGAGCGAGCTAGGACCAATGATATGAATATTTTTTTCTTTTGCTGCAGCGAGACAGTATGCCGTGTCTTTGATGGGAATACGTTCCACAATGGTATTTATGGTTGGAATACCTGCATCAATTGCTTCAAGAATAGCTGCTTTGGCAGCAAATGGGGGTACATAGATTGTGGAAATGGTAATGTGCTCTATTACATCGACGGCTTCTTGTACCGTATTGAATACCGGTTTTCCTTCAACTTCTTCTCCTCCTTTTCCCGGACGGGTTCCTCCAACCACGTGTGTCCCGTAATCCATCATTGCTTTGGCTGCTTTTTGTCCTTCTTTTCCAGTAATTCCTTGTACTAATACTTTTGTGTGATTGTCTATGAGGATACTCATACTCATGCAGTTATATTGTATTTGGTGATGATTGAATATTTTTTAAAATATTTGTTCTTGTAACAAATCAGCTCCAACTATTGCTAAATATGTCCTATCAATTTTAAATTTTCCTTGTTCTTTTTTTAATTCTAATACGACAAGCTTATTATCTTTACTAGCTTCATAAGTGACTGTTACTCTATAGAATGTTCCTGATGAAGGATCACTCAATTCATTCAATATATCGACATTGGTATAAATATTTTTTACAGTACCAAATGCTTCTTTATTTTCTTGTTGTGCTTTGATAAATTCTTCCAAAGATACCCGCTCACGATAGTCTTTGGTGGTGAATGATTGGTATGAAAATTCCCATTGTTCTTGTTGGAGTGCATTGCGATATGGTTCTATGATTTGTTGTTTTACTTGATCGAGTTCTGTAGAATTATTTTTTACTTGATGCCAAAATGCATAGATGGCAAATGGAACAATGATGACGACAAATAGTATAGCAATGATTTTTCCAGCAGGGGTTGATTGTTGCATATGTGTATATATATGTTATGAGTTAATCATGTCAGCAAGCACTTGTGCTGTTTCTGACATGGATGACTCTTTTCCAAATAATTTAATATTAAGGTTGTTTCTTTGTGCGCAGTCTTTCATTATATCCATTCCTTCTTGTTCGTATGGTCCGGCACGACGGACGACAATAGGATATGTTGGTTTTACTTCATCTAATGCATCTATTATACCCTGAAATGTCTCTTTTATGTTGGTAAAATTAGCCACACCCCCCGCAATCCAAAGTCCTTTTACCTCTGGTTTTGAAAGGACTATTTTTGTGAGTGCATATACTTTTTCTCTTGGGGGATTTCCTGAATATTCTGTGTAGTTTGCGGCAGAAAGTCCTACGTTTGCGAGGGCATCCATATTGGCGATACTTGCTCCTCCACCAGAAAATAAAATAGCGATATTTCCATCCATTTCAATATATTTTCCGGCTGTTCCTTGATAATATTTTTCTCCTTTATCTATTTCTTGTACGACAATTTCTCGTTCAGTTGCTGGACGCCCCAGCATGGTTCGAGGTTCGAATGTTTGCCATTCTTCGTGTCGGTAAAAGGCATCATCATCGATTGCTACTTTTGCATCCGCGGCAATCCATTCTCCCTCGGTTGTTTTTACCAGTGGATTAATTTCTACCAATCGGCAATCGTTATTGAGAAAACACTTCCAAAGTTTTTGGGCCATATCACTGTATGGTGTTTCCTGTTTGATGTTTGAATTTCTTATGTCGAGATATGTTATTATTATTTGTTCGTGAGGAACATCTTCAATGTCTACACCTCCTTCGGCAGAATACACGAGGATAGGTTGCTTGGCATTGGTATCATAGGTGATAGAAAGATAGTGTTCTTCTGCGATGGAAAGTTTTTCTTCAATACGAATGGCCGCAACATATTGACCACGAATATCCATGCTAAATATTTTTTGACAAGCATCCTCTACTTCTTGTTCGTTGCTACAAAATTGGATGCCATTATTTTTCCCTCGTTTTCCTGAAAGAACTTGCGCCTTGACGACCACGTCGGTTATACCAAGATCATTATACGCTTTTTTTGCATCTTGATTTCGACTAATTACTACTCCCTTTGGTATAGCAATACCACTTTTTTCAAACAATTTTTTTCCTTCGTATTCGTATAAATTCATATATATTTATTTGACAATGAGTTCGATACTTATTGGGATAATAACTATCCATAGTATAATTTGACCAACGACTCCGGCAATAGGATGCCCCCCAAAATCTAAATCCCGTAATGGAATATTTTTGATATTTCTTTCTCTAAAAAATAATACGTGTTGTACCGTAGTAGCCAACATTGCTACCATAAATACTCCTTGTGCAAATATATTTTTTATTCCAAGATCTCTCCAAATACCTAATACTGCTATCGTAAATATACCAGCAATGAAAAAAAATAGTACCCCTGCTGGATGGACTATTGTCCCCCATTTTTTTTCTATCACAATAAATGACAGATATAGTGCAAAAAATAATGATGTTATTTCTATGACTGTTAACTCAATAAAAAATACCAGAACATTCCCATTAGTCAAAAACTGTTTACCTAACATAATTGTCGGAGCGACGAGTGGATACAATCCTTTAAACAACGGGGATTTTTTTTTGAATGTATCAGCAAGTGGCGTTTGATTTACGGCAGAAATAAATATTTGGTACACCAATAGTCCTAACCATCCTAGAAGCGCAATTCCTCCAATGCCCCATCCTCTGGTAATTTTTCCCTCTGCTTCTAAACAAAGAATAGAGAGATATCCAGCATACGGCAGAAGAAAAAAGTATAGTAAACTTATTGCCTGTAGATTATATTTTTTATTTTGTTTTATCATACATTACATGTTGAGTCGAAAATTTTTTCCATGATCGATAAATCCATGCCGCAGGTACCAATTATGAACCTGTGTTTTCCCGTATCTACTTTGTGCCAAAAGCTTGTAGCACTGTTGCGCTTTTGCTTCATCAATTATATTTTGGAGCAATTGTGAGCCATACCCTTTTTCTCGAGATTGTTCTGATACAAAGATATCTTCTATGAGCCCATACGGATTATTATGTAACTCATTGTAAATAAGATAGAGAAAAGCTCTCCCCACTATTTGTTCATCTTCTATGATTTCAAATTTAATAGCTTTTGTTTGTATTATGGTCTTTTTTATTTGTGACATATCTGTGTATGATTCGTAAATAGGCGACGTGTTTTATACGTCACCTATTATTTCTTTTAGGATGTTCTGTAATTTTTCCGCACTTAATCCCCCACCATTTTTTTCAAAATCTTTTCCAATAACTGTTCTGTCTGATATATGTTCTGTATCCATATGTCGCAGTTGCCACCCTTTTTTGTGGTAGTATTGTTGTTCTTTTTCTGTGAGTTGATGACTATTGTATATGATGTAGTCTACTTTTCTTGGAAGGTATTGTTCGAGTTCTTGAATATATTCACTGAGTGTTGTGGGGCCAACTTCTCCATCTCGTTCATAGGTATTTCCAGGAATACTCATGAATATTGCGTTACTATTTCGAAGCGCTCCTTTCGTCATACCCTCTACGGTGAGTGCCGCGATAATACTTCCGTATAAACTTCCTGGACTGAATATAATGTATTGTGCTTGTTCAATAGCTTTTTGTGCATCTGGGTTTATCATGGGTGTTGGTTGTAGCCAGGCACGAACAATTCTATGATCTCTTTTTTGGGGTCTATCCATTTCATGTTCTCCAATGACAATTTCCCCATTGTCTAATTCGACACAGATATCTGACGGTTCGTAGGTGACAGGATAGGCAGTCCCTTTTGTGTTGAGCGCTTGATGCAATGCCATAAGACTCTCTTTGAGACTTCCGCTATATTGTGCAGCAAGTATAATAAATAAATTTCCAAGATTGTGTTTTTCTAATTTTCCTTCTTGTACAAATCGTGGTCGATAAAAAATATCTTTGAGAAGATCATAATCATACGATGACATGGCCAATGTTGCTCGCAAAATATCTCCTGGAGGAAGTGTATTAAATTCTTTGCGCAATATTCCTGAAGAGCCACCAGAATCACTCATGGAAATAACTGCGGACAGATTTATGTCATCACGATTTTTTAGCGCGTTGATCACCGTTGGAGTATTTCCCCCTCCAATAACTACCACGTTTTTTTTTGCCATACGGTTTGATTATTCTACGGTAACACTTTTCGCTAAATTTCTTGGCCGATCAACATCTCGTCCAAAATAGATTGCCATGTGGTAGGCAAATAGTTGCAGTGGTATATGATTGAGTAATGGTTCGAGAAGCTCCATTGTTGGTGGAACATAGATGATGTCTTGAGCTAATTCTTTTGCCTGTTCATCTCCTTGTGTTGCAATAAGTACAATAGGTGCCTTTCTGGCTTTTATTTCTTCTACATTACTTCTCATTTTATCGTAAAGTTGATTTTTTGTCATGAGAGCAAAAACAGGAAAATCTTCTGACAATAATGCAATTGGTCCATGTTTCATTTCTCCTCCTGGATAGGCTTCACTATGAATGTAGGTAATTTCTTTGAGCTTGAGTGATCCTTCAAGTGCAACGGGGAAATTAATACCGCGACCGAGGAAAAAACAATTTTTCATGGTTACGTATTTTTCTGCAATCTGTTTTATAGTGTCACTTTGCGCTAACACTTGTTCCATTTTTTCCGGTAATTCTTGGAGTGCTGTAATAATTCTTCTTCCTGTTGCTGGCGTAATTCTTTTAAGACGACCAAATTGAATAGCATAGAGCAATAATACCGCAACCATGTTTGTATATGCTTTAGTAGAAGCAACGGCAAGTTCTGGACCAGCATGAATGTATGACCCACCATCAGTTTCTCGTGCAATGGTTGAACCAACGACATTTACAATTCCCCGAACAAAGGCCCCTTTTCGTTTTGCTTCACGAAGTGCGGCAAGCGTATCGGCAGTTTCTCCTGATTGAGAAATTGCAAACACCAATGTATTTTCGTCGATAATTGGATCCCGGTAGCGAAATTCACTAGCAACATCAACTTCCACAGGAATACCGGCAAGTCGTTCAAAGGCATATTTTGCAGCTAGAGCAGCATAACTGGCGGTGCCGCACGCGATGAGAATAATTCTATTTACGCGACGCATTTCTTCTTCGGTCATGTTTATTCCGCCAAGGTGTGAAGTTCCCTCTTCCAAATTTATTCTTCCACGGATAGCATCTTGAAATACGTGTGGTTGGTCGTGCATTTCTTTGATCATAAAATGATCATATCCTTGTTTTTGTGCTTGTTCATCATTCCACTCGATTTCTTCTACACATTTATCAATTGCTTTGTCTTCAAGATTGTACGTGGTAAGTCCTGATGTTGCTATTTCGGCGACTTCTCCGTCATCAAGAAATATTACTTTTTTGGTGTATGCAAGCATTGGCGTGGTATCACTGGCGATATAATATTCTCCATCAGCAATTCCAATCACCAGCGGACTTCCCATTCTGGCAGCAATAAGTTTGTTTGGGTGATCTTTGTGCATGACCACAATTCCGTAGGTTCCACGTACGTAAGAGAGTGCAGACATTACTGCCTTTCGCAAATCACCACTATAATGTTTGGCAATGAGATGAGCGAGTACTTCGGTATCTGTTTCTGATGTGATAGGTACATCATCACCAAGATTTTTTCGTATTTCTCGGTAATTTTCAATAATTCCATTATGAACAAGAACAAGTTTTTCATTATCGGCAAAATGAGGATGCGCATTTTCTTCAGTAACTCCCCCATGGGTTGCCCATCTCGTGTGAGCAATTCCTATTGTTCCTGTGGGATTTGCTTCTTTAACTTTTTCTGCGAGACTATTAATTTTTCCCACGGCACGAATACGTGTAATGTCCCCATTTTCAATAACAGCAATTCCCGCACTATCGTAACCACGATATTCAAGTCGGCGTAGCCCGTTGACGAGAATTGGTGATACTTGTTTGTTTCCAATATATCCGATAATTCCACACATATGACGTAAAATTTATGAAGCACCCATTTTATAAAAAACTTTATTTTCCCTTTTTCATTTGTTCTGCTTGTTCTAGTTGTTCTGGTGTGTTTATACCAAACCACTCATGTCCATTTTCTATTTTTATCACTTGCCATTTTACCCCTTGATCTCTTGCCATGGCGAGTGCTGTGGGAAGAGCGTATTCGCCAAGCTTTCGTAGTTGCGGCATAGTTGGATACATGTGTTCAAACCATTCACGATTGAAACAAAATGTACCGGTGCTAATTTCTTTTATCTTTTTTTGTTCTTCGGTAATATATTCTTTTTCAATAACTTCAATGTCTCCGTTTTCATGACGAATGATTCGTCCAAGTTGATCTGGATTGTCTACGTCAATTGAAAGTAATGAAAGTTTTGCGTGGCTATCACAATGTTCTTGAATGAAACGGTTGATCGTTTCCGGAGAATAAAATGCACTGTCATCTCCTTGAATGACGAGTATGGTATCAATATGTTTAGGGAGTTCTTTCATTCCTGTGTATGCGGCATGCGCTGTTCCTTTTTGTTCTTCTTGATGGGCGTAAGAAACACGATCTTTAAAATACTCCGTTACTTTTTCTTTTTTGAATCCTACCACGAGACATATATGTTCATTCGTGAATCCCATGTCGGTTAATGTTTCTACGACGTAGGAAACAATTGGTTTCCCTGCGAGCAATTTCATTACTTTTGGGATATCGGTACAACCAAGGCGAGTGCCTTTTCCAGCAGCGAGTATTACTACTGCTGTTTTTTCTACTATATTTTTTGGGATGATTATCATATTTTTTTGAAAATATTTGTGAGGAAGGGGGAGATGAAGACTCTCCCCCTATAGGACGACATACTACCAACGATGCAAACACTTCTGAAGGAATGCAAGATGCCTGTCAATTCTGGCATTCCTTTCAGCGACCGCTTCAGAAGTTTGAGCATATTTTTTCTGCTGTTTTTCTCCGAGCAGGTCAGTGTATAGAGGAGGGATGGACATCTCATGAATGAGATTCCCCTTCCCCTTTGCAGTAAGGTACATGATCAGCTCGAGCTCCCATGAAGGTCCATCGAACTGGAGCTCTCCAGAAAAATCTTTCACCATGCCCGCAGGGATCAACATGAGACCGCACTGAGGATCGGTGAACGCAACGCCTCTATGCTCTTGAATAAAGCATACACTTTTTCGACATAGATCCATCCGTTCTTGCGGAACGGTGTACCCATTAATGTGCGAAAAACGTGTTCCTTTGATGATGCGACCCGGATGTGATGACGCTTCAAGGAGCATCCTTTCAATTGCGTCAACGGGATGCTGACCATCACCATCGAAGATGATGATTTGCCCATTACTGTAGTGTATCAGAGAAAAAAAATACTTGATGATTTGTGGTTTTCCCTGGTAGTGACCACAATCGAGCACGACGTGTGCAAACTGCTTTGCAACACCGGTTGAATCATCTGTTGACCCGTTGTCGGCGACGACTACTGTGAGATCAGGGTGTTTTTCCCTAATCTGAGGAAGCAACATCGTGAGAGGTTTTTGCTCATTTTTCACGGGAATCACTATGGTGGTTTCCATCGATTTCTCCTTGCACAATTTTTGAAATTGTCTACTTGTATGATTGCTATTTAGGCAATAGCAATCTTATATTGGAGACAATATTCTTGTAACACACCATATTCATCTTCATATCCAAGAGTATGGTGAGCTCCTTTCTTTTTTAACAATTCAAGTGCTCTCTCTATTGAATACCAATCAATACTATCATGCTCATTATCTAAACATGTTATCTCACCTTTTTTTTGTATTGCACAAAAATATAGTGTTCTTTTTTTTATTTCTTTTTCATCTCGAAAGAATGATGATTTTGCATCTGTAACAAATTTTTGAATATCTATATCTAAATTTGTTTCTTCTCGTATCTCTCTATGAAGTGTTTGCATTATATGTTCTTGTTCCTCGACAGTTCCTTTTGGAAGATGATATGTATCTGTTTTTTTACGATAAAGAAGCACAATATGTTGTACGTTTTTTGAATAAAATATAATTGCACCAACAGAAAGATGTATCATCATATTTGTTTACGAATATATAACGCTATTTCTGATAATTTTGAAAAATAAAGAATGTCACTTTGCTGATATATTTCTTCAGAATATTTTACGGGGTGTTTTCTTCCAACAATCAGACAATCTGGTATTGCTTGTTTGATTGCTTCATTTTCTTTTACATTATCATTGATACACAATTTTTTTTCTTCGTGCGTACAATATTTCATTATATGTGCTGGTTTATCGCCATTACAAATAATGATGTCATCAAAATATTTGCCCAATGTTGTTTGGTCAATTTTTTGTTTTTGAAAGATACTATTTCCTGCGGTAAGCAAATACACCACGGTACTTATTTCTCGGATGTCTTCCATAAATTGTTCTGCTTCTTTATCTTGAAATGATTGCGCACCCAATTCTTTTAATTGCGCTAGTAGTGTTTGTTCATTAATGTGCGGGTAATCCCGTTTGGCTATGTCGCTATGTCGTTCGTATGAATAGTTGAAATAATCTCCTGACGTGCCACGAACCGCTTCTTGCATGATACGTTGGTATTCTTCCCCTGTTATTCCCATGTGTGAAAAAACATCTTCAATCTTAAGAGAAAGCTGGTGCGTATTATATAGCGTGTGGTCAAAATCAATAAATGTAATATCAAACAGTTTGTTCATATTGTTTGTATTTATAATGCATTCCAAAGATTGTCGAATACAACTTGTTGTGTTTGGGATACCCCATCATTTTCAATCACAACACCCACGGCTTGTTGTTGTGCATTGAGAGAAATATAGGCCGTTTTTCCAGGATAGATGATAATGTAGGTGGGTGTGTTGCTTTTGTTGTTTAACCATTTTCTTTCATCTAAACCACGAAGTTCACCACCATCACCAATGGCAATCACTCGAACACTAATTCCTTTGGCAATACGGACATCACTGAATGTGGGAAAACTTTCATATAAATATTTTCGTAATCCTTCGGCAGAGTAAATACGATACATGGGGTCTTCGGCATGTTCACAGGTATGCAGTATGTCTTCAAGAATTTGGGTAAGTTCTTTGTCGGAATAATATTTTGCAATTGGGCGATCTCCTCCTTTGTGATGAAGGGCAACTAATTCTGGAATGAGTTTGTTGAGTTCTTTGTCTACTCGATCAAGCTCTTCTGTTTGATGTTTTACAAGATTGTGAAGTTTATCTGGATGTTCGGCAACAAAATGCTGTTTCGTATCTTTGTGGTAATAATTCACAATGTGATGATCTTGGAGCCACTTGAGTGCGTCATAAGTGGTGCCCCGATTGAGATCACAATACTCAGCAAGTGCACGAACAGAGCTTGGTCCTAATTGAAGAAGTGCCAAGTAGATATTGGCACATTTGTCAGAAAAACCTATTTTTTTTAACGTTTCTATTTGCATATTTGTGGGTATGTATAAGAATACTCTCGATATATATTGTTGTCAATTTTTTTTCGACAGTTTTGTGGATATTTATGTTTTTTTCCTTTATATAGACAAAAACTTCCCGATTATTCAGGAAGTTTTTGTCATAAACATTTCAATTTTATTCCGATGGTTGCAATCTTTTCCACGGAAATATGGGCCATTGTCTGGTTTCTATCCCATAATAGTCTGGTTCAAATTGTGACCATGGTTGTTTATATAATACGGCATAGCGAACATCAGCAGGATGTTTCATGCCCATGTACTCACTGACGAGCTTGAGCGTTGAACCAGAAACAACCATTTCGTCTATAACCAATACATTCAATCCTTCAATATCTTTACTGAGTTCTTGAGAAATTTTTGGTTTATGACGTAAATTTTGTTCTTTGCCTATTTTTTGTACTTTAGAAAAATCTATTTTTATGACGTAAAGTTCTTTGTTTCCAAGGGCGTAGGAAATAAGTGATCCCGGAATGAGTCCAGAGCGAGCGATGGAAATAATAACGTCTGGCTCAAATCCTTCATTGTTCATGTTATGAATAACATTTTGAGCCGCCTGTTCTACTTCTTTCCACGTAATTTCTTTTTCTCCTTCACTTTTTTCGTAATAGTCTGATGCGCGATTCATATAGATGAAAAAACAACCCATCTCATTGAATAGGTTGTTTATTATAATTGTTATGCGATTGTTACCTTTTCACAAAGATATACATCTTGGACAGCATTGATAATTTCCATTCCTTCGTTAAGTGGTTTTTGAAATGCTTTTCGACCAAGGATGAGTCCTGTTCCTCCTGCGCGTTTGTTAATGACTGCGGTTTCTACTGCGGCAGCAAGATCATTGTCTCCACTTGCTCCGCCGGAATTAATAAGTCCAATTCTTCCCATATAACAATTTGCTACTTGGTAACGACACAAATCAATAGGATGATCGCTGCAAAGATCGGTGTACATGCGTTCATCGTATTTTCCAAATTTATTTCCGTCTTGATTGAGTGCTTTGTATCCACCATTGTTGGTTGGTAACTTTTGTTTGATGATGTCGGCACCAAGAGTTACCCCAAGGTGATTTGCTTGACCCGTGAGATCTGCTGATTCGTGATAATCTTTCCCATCAATTTTGAATGCGTCATTTCGAAGATAACACCAAAGGATACAAAACATGCCTTTGCTATGTGCCTGTTCAAATGCTTGTGCTACTTCTTCCATTTGTCGTTTTGATTCTTCTGAACCAAAATATACGGTTGCTCCAATTCCTTTTGCCCCCATGTTGTATGCACGATCAACTGAACCAAACATGCGTTGATCGTAGGTGTTTGGATACCGAAGCAAATCATTGTGATTTATTTTGGCAATGAACGGAATGTTATCAGCGTATTTTTTACTTACCATTCCAAGCATACCAAGGGTACTCGCCACACCTGAACATCCTGCTTCGATAGCAAGCTTCACAATATGTTCTGGATCAAAATAGTCTGGATTTTTGGCAAAGCTAGCTCCAGCAGAGTGTTCAATTCCTTGATCAACAGGAAGGATGGATAGATATCCTGTTCCGGCGAGCCGTCCGGTGTTGTACAGTGTTTTAAGATTTTCTTGTACTTTTTCTGATCGATCAGAAATTCCAAATACGTCATCGACATGTGAGGGACTCGGTATATGTAACCGTTCTTTGTTAATTTTTGGTGAAGAAAAATTAAGAAGGTTTTCTGCTTTTTCTCCAAGGAGTGTTTGGATTTCTGAATAGTTCATATGTATAAAATTTTTATTTTTTACTGTTGATGATATGTTACTAACATTAATACTGTTCAATTTCTTTTCTATTTCCCGTAACTAGTGATGTTCTTTCATGCAATGATTTTGGTACTTTTTCTAACAAATTGATTTGTCCGTCAGTTGATGTACCTCCTGCTTGTTGCACAAGAAAACTGATAGGTTGGGCTTCGTATACCATACGAAGCTTTGGTTTGTACACGCCTTTTTCTTTTGTATCATTAGCAAAATACATGAAGACACCTCCCTGAATAAGGTTACGATGAATATCTGCGATAAGTGAACCGACATAGCGATCACTTGCTTCAATGTCATCTCGAAGATAGGCAATGAATGTATTATCACGTTCGGTATAATGCTTTGTGTATGTTTGATTGACACTATAATTTTTACAGGTGTCTGGAATAGTAATATATTCTCGGGAAAGAAAAAACTCTCCTGTCCCTTGATCGAGGGTAAATTCATGTACGCCGTTTCCAAAACTAAATACGAGCGTCGTGCTGGTGCTGTACATGATGTATCCAGCAATAACTTGTTCAGATCCTTTTCTCAAAAATTGTTGTTCATCTCCTGCTGGAAGCT